>Ga0214473_10000804_pt1 | contig 42838 bp, 32 predicted proteins | sample RVTome_7_FD_203509 | JGI IMG/M metagenome (GOLD analysis project Ga0214473, IMG submission 203509) | Soil microbial communities from uranium-contaminated site in the Upper Colorado River Basin, Wyoming, United States - RVT98D197 | ecosystem: Environmental > Terrestrial > Soil > Contaminated >...
GGCGTGGCTGATCTCGGACCGCCAGGACGTCGACCCGGCCCAGCTCAACAACATGGCCTGGGCCTTCGCGACCGATCCGGATGCCCGGGATGAGCGTCTCGCGATCGCCCTGCGCCTCGCGGAGCGCGCCTGCATGCAGGCGCCGGCCGAGCCTGCGTTCCAGGACACGCTGGCGACCGTGCACTACCGGCTCGGCGACTTCGATCGGGCGGTCGCCATCGAGCGGGCGATCGTGGAGTCCGCACATGCCGACCCCATCTATCTGTCCCAGCTCGCGCGCTTCCTTCACGCGCGTGTCCGCAGGGACGGGCCTGTGCATTTGCCGGACGGGCGTGAGCCGGGCCTCACCCTGCGCTACGCCGACGGAGGCGTGACGGCGCGCTCGGCCGGCACGGCGCCCACGGGATTGGTGCTCTATGCCCTCGCCCTGCGAGACGACGCGCTCGTGGGGCTGTTGGTCGCCAGGATCGGGCCGGGACTGCGGCCCCCGCCCCGGACAGCGCTTCGCGCCGACTGGGCCCGCGCGGTGACCATCACGGTCGCCCTCTCGGACACGCGCGCCGGAGACGAACCGGGATGGCATCTTTCCGGACAGGCCATCGACGCCGAGATTGCCGCCCTGCCGTGATCGGGTATCGTGCCCGGGAATGGTCGATCCGAGCGCAGCGCCTTCGGCGATCCCGCCCTTCGAGTCCCCGGACCACGCGAGCGAGGCCTTGCGCGGCGCGGGCTACATCGTGGACCGGTCTACCGCGGTGGCTGCCTTCCTCGCTGGCTCCATGGGCAAGCCCCTCCTCATCGAAGGACCGGCCGGGGTGGGCAAGACCGAGCTGGCCAAGGCCGTGGCGCGCGCGAGCGGACGCGCGCTGGTGAGGTTGCAGTGCTACGAAGGCCTCGACGAGTCCAAGGCCATCTACGAGTGGGAGTACGGTAAGCAACTGCTTTACACACAGCTTCTGCGCGATGCGCTCGCCGACGTGGTGGCTGAAGCCGGGAGCCTGGCCGAGGCCGTCGATCGCGTGGCTGCCCACGAAGCGGCGTTCTTTCACGAGCGGTTCCTCCTCGCCAGACCGCTGCTCACCGCCATCGACAGCGACGACCCGGTGGTCCTGCTCATCGACGAGGTCGATCGCAGCGATCCGGAGTTCGAAGCCCTGCTGCTGGAGGTGCTGAGCGACTTTCAAATCACCATTCCCGAGCTCGGCACGCGACGCGCGACCACCGTGCCGTACGTCGTGCTGACCAGCAACGCGACGCGCGAGATGACCGAGGCCTTGAGGCGACGTTGCCTGCACTTGTTCCTGGACTACCCCACGGCAGCCCGGGAGCTGGAGATCGTTCGGTTGCACGTGCCGGACGCCGCCGAGACGCTCGCCCGGCAGGTGGTTCAGGTAGCGCAGGCGCTTCGGACCCTCGACCTCCGCAAGACGCCGAGCGTCGCCGAATCCGTGGACTGGCTTCGGGCCCTGCTGCTCCTCGGCGCCGCCTCCCTCGACGGCGAGCTTCTGAGGGACACGCTCGGGGTCCTCGCCAAGCACCAGCAGGACCTCGAGGCGGTGCGGGCGGAGGCGGAGCGGGTGGTCGCAGGGGGCTGAGAGTCGCGGACCCGGAAGCGACCTCACCCGGGGTGCCATCCCACGCGCACGTCCTCGTAGCCGAGCGAGCGCACGAGAAGCGTGACGGTTTGCTCCGCGTTGCGCCGTGCTCTGTCGAGGATGCCCGCCTGCACTGCAGCGTCATGCAGGGTGCGCTCCGCCTCCTGCCGCGCCCTCGTCTCGAGCTCCTCGTTGCGGCGCGCGAGAACGTCCGTCCGACGCGTATGAACGAACGTGCGTTCGTTGTCGAGACGCGTGGACAGCACCTGGGGCGGCGGCAGGACGATGCGTACACTCCGCCGCTCCACGTCCGCCACCACGTCGCCGGGTCCCATCTGCGTCAGGTCGACGCCGGCAGTCACGTCGCCAGCGGCTACGAGGAGAATGGCGTCCTCGGCCTCGACCAGCCCGAACATGCGCTGCTGACGATCGCGCAAGTCGATCACCCGCTCCATGTGAAACTCGGCGCTCTCGAGCCTCGCCAGATCGCGCATGGCCACCACGACGTCGGGCGTCGGACGCACGGTGACGCCTTCTCCCTCTTCCTCCGGGCCGCGCATGAACCGATACGCGCAGGTGGCCGAGGCCATCCCGATGAATGCGGCCGCCGCGACGAGCACGACCGCTCCTACTCGTCGCACCCTGGCGAGCAGCTTAGGCTCGTCCGCCGCCATCACGGTCTCCGAGCGAGGGCGGCTCCCTCGGGGGGCTCGGTCAGCAAGGCATCCACGAGCTCGGCGTCGTCGTAGTTGGTTCCCGGCCACTCCGCGGGCTTCTCCACGTCACGTCGAATCCACGGCCAAATCGGCCCGCGGCCCACGCACCCCTCCGAACGCCCCTCGGGAGTGCAGGCGACACGGACGTGGAAGTGGTCATCGTGAGGCTCGCCCCGACTGGGCTGGTGCAGTACCCAGGACGCTCGGAGAATCGCCTCCGGGACGGGCTCGGTCGCTATGGCGTAGCTCAACAGCCGCGCCTTGACTCCCTGGGAGCAGAAGATCCACTGCACGTTGGCCTCCGGGTCGAGCAGCAGCGTTCGTACGAGATGCCAATTGCGCGCCTCGTCGAGGAAGAACACGTCGTTGGAAGGCTCCCCGTCACCCGGGGCGACCGTCTCCCGGGCGATGCCGAACCGATCGAAGGCGAGCCAGCCACGGCCCCGTGAAGAACGGCCCGCCGAGTCGACGACGTAGAAGATCAGGTCCGCGTCGCGCCCGCTGCGGTGGCTGCGATGGCGCGGGTGCTGGCCGCCGGCCACCGAGGAGAGATCGCCTATTCGGAGAGGCGCGCCCCCAGGATAGGCTCGCGCGACCTCGGCCGCGGCGCGGGTGAGCGCCGCTACGAGCTCTGGCGTGCCGTGGCGCGTGTCCTCCCCGGGACGGGCCCGCACGAACCCCTCGCCAGAGTCGGACAGCGAGGCTCCGCGCCGCAGGAAACCGTCCGAGCTGTGTCCCCAGGAGACCGGCACACCGGGATCGGGAACCAGGCTCGCGCAGCCCAGGGCACCGAGGAAGACCAGGATCGCGAGCGGTCGGACCACGCCGCAAGCCTAGCAGGTTGGCGCCGCGGACGAAGCTCCGAGGCACCTCGGCCCTTGACTGCGGCTGCTGGCGCCGTAACGTGCGCCGGTCGCGCTCCGGCCTCGAGCCGGACACCGACAGCACGGATGGGAAGCAACGGCAAAGACCCCATGGACCAGCTCTCGGCGCACCTCGATCGGGGCTGGGATCTGGTGTCCCGCGGCGACTTCGCCGCCGCCCTGCTCTCCGCACGCAAGGGCCTCGAGGTCGACGCCGAGTCCCCCGAGGCCCACAACCTGCTCGGGTACATCCAGGCAGCCGAAGGACGTCCGGAGGACGCGATCGATCACTACCGCAAGGCGATCGACCTCGATGACACCTTCGTCGAAGCGATGCTCAACGCCGCAGAGGTGCTGGTACACCCGCTCGGGGACCACGCCGGGGCGCTCCGGCTCGTCGATGACGCCCTCGAGCTCATGGACGACGACGAGGAGATGGCCGACGCGCTCCTTCTCAAGGTCGATATCCTGATGCACACCGGAGACAGGGAGCAGGCTTCCCACGTGCTGTCGCTCGTTCCCGAAGGTCCCTTCGAGAACCCGGGACTCCGGTTCCTCGTGGGTCGGGCGCGCTTCGAGGTGGGTGACGTGGACGGTGCCGAACCGCTGGTCCGAGACGCCGTCGAGCAGAATCCACCCAACGCCGAGGCGTACTACTACCTGGGACTGATCCTCGAGATTCGCAAGGATCTCCGCGCCGCCACCGTCGCGTTCCTTCAGTGCAGGGAGCTCGACCTGCGGGCACCGCCCCCGCCGTGGTCGATGCTTCCCGATCAATTCGAGAAGCGCGTCCGGACCGCGATCGGCCTGTTGCCGGTAGCCATGCGGCAGGCGCTCGAAGGCGCCCTCGTGGTGGTGGGCGACCTTCCCGGAGCGGAGGTCGTGGCCGACGGGGTGGATCCCCGCTTGACCGTCCTGCTCGACGACCTCGAGGACCGCCCGGCCCGCGTCGGTCGGGTCTTCATCTACCAGCGGAACGTGGAACGGGCTGCGGCGAGCTCGGTAGAGATCGACGACGAGGTGCTGGCCGGGCTGGGCCGCGAGCTCGAGGCCGCCTTCTCCGGCATCTCGGGAAGTGGTGATCCACCAGCGCCCGAGGGCGACGATGAGGCCCAGGGGGCCGCGAACTGATCGATCGGTCTCCCTCAGGGCGCCTCGTCAGGAGACGTCGAAGAACAACCCGAGGTCGCCGTCGCCCAAACACGCGAGCGACGCGTCGCCGCCCAGGGCGACCCAGACGGTCCGCAGATCCTCGGGTGCGGGCGCGCGCAAGTCGAGCTGACCACCCCCTTCCACATCTGGGATCAGCAATCCCGCGCAGTGGAGCATGACACGTCGCGCCGTGACGACGTGCCCGTCGGGCCGCGTGAGCCGGCGCGGGCCGCCGTAGTGCACGTCCCCGAGCAGGGGGGCCGACGCGGACGCGGAGTGCACGCGGATCTGATGGGTCCTGCCCGTCCGCGGCTCCACGAGGAGCAGGCAGACGCCCCCCGGCGCACGCGCCTCGATGCGGTAGCTCGTCATGGCCGATCGCGCGCTCAGCCGCTGGGCCCGAGTCCGGGCCACGACGCGGCGGCGGGCGTCGCGGGGATCGACCGCGATCGCGGAGCTCCAGCACCCGACCTCGGGTTCGGGCGGCCCCGCGGCGAGAGCCACGTACATCCTGCGGTACGCACCGCGCTCACGGGCAAGCGTGAGCGCACGGATCGCGTGACGGGTGCGCGCGAAGGTGACCAGGCCGCTCACTTCGGCGTCGAGACGCGAGCTCGGGTGCATGCGCGGCGCATCGGGATCGAGCTCGCGAGCCGCCGCGACCAGGCAGCGCTTCCCGTCGGGCGACGTGGTGGGCATGCCGACCGGCTTGCACACCACGAGCAGGTGGGCATCGCGGTGAACAACATGAACATCGGCGCTCGCGTTCGCTCTAGGCGCCCCCATGCACCTTCCTCGCCGGAACGAGGATCCGGACGATGCCCGAGTCCCCATCCACGAGGATACGGTCCCCGGTCCTGATCGTGCGAGTCCCCGTCTTCACATTCACGACCGCTGGCACCCCGTACTCCCGGGCGACGACGGACGCGTGAGACAACGGACCTCCCACATCGGTGACTACGGCGGCGGCGACGGTGAACAGGGGCGACCAGCCCACGTCGGCGTAGGGCGCCACGAGGATCTCCCCGGCCCTGAGATCGGCTGCCTCCGCGGTCGACCGCAGGACACGGGCCAGACCTTCGGCGCGCCCGGAGCTGGCGGCGAGGCCTTCGAGGGCATCCGTGTCGGGTGGGGGCGGGGTGATCTGCGGGGGATACCCCACGAATGTGTCGGGGGGGTCGGGCAGGGCCCGGTCGCGTTCGTACTGTCGGCGGCGCTGTCGGACGAGCGCGGCCACGGAGCCCACCCGACCTTCGAGGACGCCATGGAGCTCCTCGAGCGTGAGGAAGAAGGCCGCGTCGTTTCCGGCACCGGGGTCGTGCATCTCGATCCGTCGCGAAGTATCGAGCGCCGCGTCGCGAAACCGCCCGAGCACCTCCGTCACGTACGCGCGAAGCCGTTCCCTGAGGCGCGTGAATCGCTGCACCAGCGAGAGCAGATGCCGGATGGCCGCGCGCACCGGCGGCGGCACCATGGCGTCAAGCTCACGTTCAACTCGGTCGCGGCGCTCGCGTTGGCGACGCTCGACGTCGACGGGCCGCTCGCCACCACCGTCGCGCAGGTGGGCACGCAGCGTGACGAAGAGCAGCGAGGGATCCTCCCGCCATCGCGGTGCGGCGATCTCGGCCTCGCGCGGACCGCGGAACCCGTAGGCCATGATGAATCTCTCGAGGGCGCGACGCGTGGGGCCGTCGGGCAGACTCGCTGCCTCTAGCGTCGACGGGTCCGCGCTCAAGATCAATTCGCGTGCACCGTCATCAAAGCGCGCCATCTCCGCGATGTGCCAGAGCGCGAGCCCGGGGGCCGCGCTCTCCACCGCTGTCAGACCGCTCAACAGATCACGTTCGAGGGCGGCCGCCCGCTCGCCCGCCACCAGGCGCAGGACCGCACGTAGGACGAGCACGGTCACGAGCAGGTTCCCGTAGCACGTCAGCATCACGGTTCCGGCGTCGTCCAGCGTGCGTTCCACGTCGCGGAGGGTCTTGGAGAGGGAGCGCGGCGGAAGAACGCGCAAGTCCATCGCAGCGTAGCGGCGCTTCTCGTCCTCGAAGGACGCCTCGAACTGCTCCACCCGGCGCGTGATCCGGTAGTTCTCTTGGATGAACCGGGTGACCGTGACCGGGAGGCGCAGAAGGAACGCTAATGAGCTGCGGCTCCCAGCCTCCGCCTCGAGCAGCTCCACTTCGCCACCGCCCCCGAGGGCGAGGAGCACACGCGGCTTGAGACCCGGGACCTGGGACCCGATGGCGAAGAACTCACTCAGATTCAGGTAGATTCGCCCTCGGAAGTTCCCCACGAGCTCGGCGTCCTTCGGCACGGAACAACCGAGCGAGCCGAAGGCCCGACGGAAGCCCAACTCGCTGAATGCGCTCAGCACCGACCACGTCAGCGGCGTGGCGACCCCGGGAAGCGCTTCTCCCACGTTGATGTTGGACCAGACGATGCGAGAGCGTTCGCGGCGGGTCTTGGCCCGCCCCCCGACAAAACCGGGCAGGACCGCGGTGACGGGACGTGCCTGCAGGACATACACGGTGCCGGCCACGACGGCCCATTCCACGTCCTGCGGATGCTCGAAATGCTCTTCGATGCGCAGCCCTATTGCGACGAGCTGGTTGAGGACCGCGTCGTCCAGGGTCGGTGCGGCGCGCATGGGCCCTGGGACGGGCTCGTCTGACACGCCACCCGCGGAGAGGGCGACGACCCGCACGTCCTTGTCTCCGAGAACCCGATCTCGAAGCGCGCGGCTCACCTTGTCCACGCGATAAGTGTCGGGCGACACACGACCCTCGACGACGCTGCACCCGAGGCCCCAGGCGGCGTTGATGACTATCTCGCCCGGGTCTCCGGAGAGAGGGTTCACGGTGAACAGGACGCCGCTCACCTCCGCTGGGACCATGGCCTGAACGACCACGCCCATGGAGGCATCGGGAGCGTCGACGACGGTGTCGAGGTAGGCGAGGACGCGGGCCTGGAAGAGGCTCGCCCAGCAATCGCGTACTGCGGCCTCGAGAGCCGCCTCCGTGAAAACATTCAGAATGGTGTCGTGCAGACCCGCGGCCGACGCGGCTTCCTGATCTTCGAAGGTCGACGACGACCGCACGACCACCGCATCGGCGCCCGCGCGGCGCAGCTCCCGCAAGGCGCGGCCGAGCTCGAGCCGCAGGACGGCGTCGAGGGGGGCAGCTCGGACACGGGCAGCGATGTCCTCGAGCCGCTCGGCTGGGACCCGGCCGGGAAGCTCGAGGAGCGAGGCCAGGCGATCCTCGGCCGGGAGCACGCGCTCGAGGAACTCGGCGCACGCACTTCCCGGCAGCGCAAACGCAGCCGGCACCGGAAAGCCCGCGCGCGACAGGACCGCCAGGTTTCGGGCCTTGCCCCCGTAGGCCCGCGCGCGCTTCGGGACCAGAGACTCGACGCGGCGCAGTTTCTGGGCCATGGGGGGCGGATTGTAGTCGCGCCGATCGAAGCCGGCCAGGGCGGCCGTGCGGGGATCGAGCGATTGCTCGCGGGCAGGGACAGCGTAGCCGCGGCGTGTTAAGGTGGCGCCCGCTGCTGGAGGATCCGAGATGAGAGCAACAACGTTCGTGTGGGGAGTGATCATCGCTACCGCCATGGCGGCGGGAGTCGGCTGCGGAGACGACTCGACCCCGATCTCGGACGCGGGGCCAAGCGACACGGGACGGGACGACGCCGGAGATCCGTGCGAGGGGATCGTCCAGTGCGCCGCCGTGGGGGCGAGCTGCGCCGGCAACACGCTCGTCACCTGCACGGCCAACACCAACGGCTGCCTCGTGGAGACGCAGACGAACTGCGAGACGAGCGGCTCCCTCTGCGACGACAGCGGATCGACCCCCATGTGCATCTTCGACGCTTGCGCTGGCGTAGCCGATCACTGCACGACCGCCGGTCGCACCTGTGACGGCGAGACGCTGGTGGTGTGCACGATGGACGTCGGGGGCTGCCTGTTCGAGACCCGCACGCCCTGCGGCGCCACGGCCGGCGCCTCCTGCGACGAAACCGTCGACCCCGTCGCCTGCGTGATCACGCCCGACCCCTGCGACGGTCTGGCCGGCGCCTGCGACACGGCTGGAACGAGGTGTGATGGAATGACGCTCGTCACCTGCGCGCCAAACGCTTTCGGCTGCCTCGTCGAGACCCGCACCGACTGCACCACGCGCACGGGGACGGTCTGCTTGGACACGGCTCCCCCCCCCCGATGCCTCGTGGCTAGCGATCCGTGCGTCGGTATCACCGAGTGCGTCGCGGGCACACCCACAGCCTGCGTGGGAGACGATCTCGTCCGGTGCGTCCCTGACGGCTTCAGCTGCCGGATCGAGACCAGCACCGATTGCACGGCCACCGACCGCGGCAGCTGCGGTGATGTTGACGGCACGCCCATTTGCGCCGTGGCGGTCGACCGGTGCATGGGAGCCACGGAGTGCCCAACCGAGGGACGCTCGTGCGTGGGCGACACGCTTCACGTCTGCGCCCCGAACGCCTTTGGGTGCCTGCTGGACACAGCGACCGACTGCACCGCGACCGGCCAGGTGTGCGACGACAGCGCCGACACCATCAGGTGCGTCGACGCGCCCTGACGCAAACCCCGCCCATGGACCGCCCGTGGGCACGCGGAAACTCTCGGCTAGCGTTTCCTCCTTCCCATGCGGTATGTCCCTGGCCGTCGGGACGATCGCTCCGACGGGAAGGTGAGCACTCGTGCGCCTGGCAGTTCTTCTTTGGGCCGTCGTTGCTTCGTCTGTGACCGGCTGTGGTGACGACACGAAGGCGACCGATGCGGGTGCGCCGCTGGACGCCGGCCCGCGGCGCGACACACGAGCGGCTCCGTGTACGTCCACCGCCGACTGCACCGAGCCCCTCATGGCCCTGTGCATCCGGGGTGAATGCTCGGGCTGTCGGACGGGGGCTCAGTGCACCGATCAGCTGGGCCTCCCCGTCTGCCGTGCGGACGGCCTCTGTGTCGAGTGCGACCGGGAGGGCGACTGCGCCGTGGCTCGGCCCTTTTGTTCGGCCGCGGGGCGCTGCCTCGAGTGCCGCGACCACGACGAATGCGAGGGCGCTCGGCCCTTCTGCGATGACGCAGGCGAATGTCGCTCTTGCAGGGAATCGGATGTGACCTGTTCGACGGAGCAGCTCACTGCGCAGTTGTTCGCCGCGTTCTGCCGCGTCTACTCGCTGTATGACGGCGAAGGCAGCGGGATGGCGGTACGCGCTGCCGAGAACTGCAGCGGTCGGTTCGACGTCGCCCCCATCCTGCGAGCCTACCGCGAGGACATCCTGGCCGGTCGCAGGAGCGTGGACCCTGAGCTTCTCGCCTGCTACGAGGAAACGACCGACCTGTTCCCTATCGAGGCGTGCAGCGACTACCACGTGGCTCCTGCGGTCGCCCCGGGGGGGCTGTGTCACTACGACGAGCAGTGCCTCGACGGCTACTGCGACACATCCAGCTCTTGCCCCGGCACCTGTCTCGCCCGAGTTGCCGCGGGGGCCACCTGCACCACGCGCGGCCAGTGCCGCGCCGGGCTGACCTGCTCCGGTCTCGTCTGCCAGCCGCTGAGCGGTGACGGTGAGCCGTGCGGCTTCGGCTGCTTGGACGGGCTGTTCTGCGCGGGCGGCTCATGCGATGCGCCGCGCCCTGAGGGCGCCGCGTGCACGCTTGACTTTCACTGCGAGCGTGGCCTCGACTGTTCGTCGGGGGTTTGCTCCCAGCTGCCCGCCGAAGGAGAGGCGTGCCGTCCCAGTCCCTCGCCCTACTGTCGGGCCGGCCTGCGCTGTGTCGCAGGCACGTGCCGTGTTCCCAACGACGACGGGGAACCGTGCTCCGACACTCTCGAGTGTCAGCGTGGGTCCCGTTGCGTCGAGGGCACCTGCAGCACGATCCTGATGCCAGGCGCTCCTTGCGAGTCGAGCGCCCACTGTGCGCTCGGCCTGTCCTGTCGCGACGGTCGCTGCCTGTCCGCGCCGGACGTCGGCGAAACCTGCTTCGCTGGGGACGCCTGCCTGCGCGGCGAGTGCAACGGCTCTTCGTGCGCCGCTCGCGGCGAGGGCGCGGCGTGCGAGGCCGTGGTCGGCCTGTTGTCCGACGCGCTCGATACTTGTGGCTCCCTGGCATCGTGCCTCAGTGGCAGTTGCGTCGCTGAGTCCGGGCTCGGTGTGGCGTGCGGCCCGTCGCTCCCGCCATGTCGGCTCCCGGAGCTGTACTGCATCGACGGCATCTGTGATTCGATCTGCCTGCCCTGATGGAGGACCCGATGCGCTTTGTGATGATCCTGCTCGCAGGCCTGCTCGGTTGTGGCGACGACGCCGCCGGGCCGTTCGTCGTCGAGCAGGGCCCTGTGCCATGCGGCTTCGACACGGCTGGGGGCTTCCCGCTCCTCGCGCTCGAGCGGGACGGTCTCCTCGAGACCTTTCTCGCGCCCGGCTCTGCCGCGGAAGCGGTCGCGGTCGACTACTGGGTGGCTCCGGCGGCCGCCGTCGACTACGCGCGCATCATCCCCGACTTCGACGAGACGGCGGAGCTCGATGAACAGCGGGTCGACGCCCAGTGCCCAGCCACACTCCCGCTCGCGTCGATGCGCGGCTGGGTCGACGGGAGCGAGGTGATCAGCGCGATCGTCGAAGTGGGGCACAGCGGGAGCGATGATCTCCGGCGCGGTCGCATCACGCTACCGATCGGTGAGACACGAATGAGCTTCCGGACCGACACGATCGACCCGGGCACAGCCGAGGACGGCGACTGGTGGCTCGTGGTCGAACCCCTGGCCGGAACCCAGCGGATCGCCCTCGCGCCGGCGCGCGTGGACCGCACGACATTCGAGGTCGACGGCGTCCCGGAAGTGGCGGCAACCGTCGCCTTGGTGCAGACGCCTGTCGTCACTTGGAATGGCGCCCACGGCGTGGCCTACGCACCGCAGGAGCTGTCGTCTCAGTGGCGCCAGATGGTCTCGGCGCTGCACTTCGCGGTCGTTCTGCACGGGGAGGAAGGGGCACTGGTGGATCTCACGCCTGCGTTTCCAGACGGTTCGGGGCGGCTCGGCTCGGCCTACCTCGCGGCTGGCGCGAGCCTCGATCGGGACAGCCCCAGGATCGGCCTCGAGACCGGGCTTTTCGCGGAAAGCGGGACGATCCTGGTCAGCTGCGACGCCTCCGCGCTCACACTCCTCCCCATCGGCATCGCAAGCGTTCGGGTGGCTGACGGGGCGACCGAGGTCGCCGGCGGACCGGGGGAGGCGGTCGGCGTGCCGGTGAGCTGCTCCAGCGCCGAAGGCCAGGAGCTGTCCGTGTCGATCGATCCCATCAATGGCCGGCCCGCGCTGGTGGTCGCCACGATCGAGCTGGGGGAGTGACCGCCATGAACCGACGACGACCACTGCTCCTCCTTCTGCCGCTGCTCCTGATCTCCTCATGCGGAGAGGAGGACGCTGCAGGGCCGAGAATCGTGCCCATCGAGCTGTTCTCGCCGGACGGGAACCTGCCGATCCTCGAACCGGCGATTACGGCCGAGGAGACGACCGCGCTCAGGGAGGCCTTCGACTGGGCCGCCACAGAGGAGGTCCCGGAAACGGATCCCGACGGATACATCGCGTTGCACTACGTGCTCGTGTTCCTCGACAGCGATGAGCGGCGTGACCTGCTCGAGGCGCTCGAGGTTCCGCACGACAGCTTGCCGTTCTTCGCCGAGGAGCGGGTCCAGTGGGAGGGCCGCTCGGGGGTGTTCGAAAACTTCGGCGACGGAAACGGGCTGTTCGAGTTCGCGGTCATGCCCGGCCGCGTCCTGAACGCGCTGCGCGACCTGGCACTCGACGGCCGGCCCGCGTTCACGGCCGTCGTTCGGCGCGAGGCGCCCGTCCCCGAGGCGCTCAACGCGGACGGCTCGCTCGACTACACGTACCTCGCCGAGCACGGTTTTCGCTACGCGACCGATTTGCCGCCGGTAGGCTCGAGCGCGGGAGGGCTGTCGAGCGGTGGGGCCGCGGGCCGGAGCGAGGCGTTCATCGATATCCTCATCTTCGCCCTGTGCCGGGAGTGCCGCGAGGCGGTGGAAGGTGCGGTCGGCGAGATCGATCGGGAGGTGCGGGGCAACGTTCCCATCGAGGTCGAGGTCCAAGTCTTCAACGCCGACAACGCATTCAACTCCCGGCCCGCGGAGGGCGACCCGGTCGTCCCGACGCGGATGACCCGCGCCTGGCGCGGCGAGCCCGGTGTGCAGCCGCTGACCCTTCCGGGAATCGTGATCAAGGCCCGGTCGTCGATGGGGATGATCCGCACGCGCGCCGACCAGAACGGCCGCGCCCGGTTCGAGCTGGGCCACGGTCAAGCCTACACGATGTGCCTGCAGATGGAGAACGACGCCGCGATTCTGACCAACGACGTGGAGTCTCGCGACATCTGCGTGTTCGACGCGGGCATCGTTCCGGACGAGCCCACGCGCTTCCCGATCGCCACCAACGCCTGGGACGCCAACCTGCTGGCCCAGATGAGCGATGTCCGGCTGTGGTCGCGCGAGTTCCTCGGCCACCACATGACGCGGCGTGCCAAGATCCTAGTCGGCGACTTCGCGAATCTCTTCGGCGAATTCAACAATGACCGGGCCTTCGCCCTGTGCGGCGGATACGGCAACCCGGCCGCCCTGGGCCTCGGGGGCGTGCTGTCGAGTCTCGCGCCGATCGCGGCCCTCATCATCCCTGACCCGATCACCCTGTTGGTGTTCCAGCTGAATCTCCAGCACATCATCGACACCATGACGTCGACCGACATCGCCTTCCCCGAGGCAGGCGACGCGACCACCGGCACGCACTCGCGGCTGGTCCCGAGCCACGAGTACGGCCACTTCCTGATGTGCGACCTGCTCAACCGTCAAGGCTACGGCGACTTCGCAGAGGCGATAGGCGATATCTCCACCACAATACTGTTCGGCGGCACACCGACCCAGCGCCCCGAGCAGCGCAATCTGGTGTTCTCCGAGGCGTTCGCCGACTTCGTGGCGTCGCAGGTCGTCGGAGGCATGAACTATCTCACGCCCGACGGGAGCGACAGGCGCGGCCACGGGTCGTACTGCATCCCGACCGCGGATTGGTGCATCGAGGACAACGTCGGTGGCACCATGCAGAGGACGACGACGGCGAACCTGGCGAGGGGCGGCGCAGGGAACCCGGAGTTCATCGAGCTGGTCGCGCGCACCACGACGCTGTTGCACGATGCGGTGGACGGTCGCAACACGATCGCCACAGGTGCCCACTACAGGTGGAACGACGCGACGAGTCGACTCGAGCCGTTCGGCCCCGGCACCGACCAGCGCGACGAGGCGATCGTGGCCGAGGGCACGATCATTCCCCGGATGTTCCAGGAGTGGTCAGCGCGCTACGGCACGGTCCCGGACACGGCCATGTTCGATTCCCTGGCACGCGCCCTGGTCCGCGAGGGCTTCCCAGACGTGGATGTGTGCGAGCTCTTCGCCCTGCACTCCCCCGACGGGGAGTGCAGCGGGCTCCTCGGCGAGGGCGTGCTCGACCTGAGCGGCATTCCCCCGTCGATGCCGATCCTGGAGTCGGTCGAGGTGGTCTCCGACTCGGAGATCTTCTGGACGTGGCTCGACTTGTCGACGGGGGCGACGAGCTTCGAAGTCGAGCTCGGCGCGGAAGGGGAAGCTCCGTCGGTCACCACCCATGACTACTCCCGCCGTCTCGTCTACCGGGCCTACGACCTCATGCCGGACACCCGATACCAGAAGGCGATTCGCGCGCTCAACGGCGACCTCGCCGGCCCCTGGGCCAGGAGCTCGCAGGTGACCTACGCCAGGCCCGTGATCTCGCTGACGGCCACAGGCGGCCGCGGCTCGGTCACCGTGGAGTGGACGTCCAGCGGCGCAAGCTCCTATGTGGTCGAGATGACCACGCCGACCGGCGAGGTACGGGAGGCCGCCGTCACCGGCGACACGACCAGCCACCGGATCGGCGGGTTGGCCAGCGGAGAGACGCACAGCTTCCGCGTCATTGCGCTCAACCAGGTCGGGCGACGCTCGACTCCGTCGCTGCCGGCGACCGCGGTGCCCACGGCGGCGAACGTCGTCTACCTGTCCAGTGTGTTTGGCAACGACACCTGGCCCGACGCCGGCTCACCCGCCCATCCGTTCTTGACCTTGGACGCTGCGCTCGGCGCCGCGGCCGGCGGGGCGATCGACGAGCTTCGGATAGAAGAGGGAATGTACAGCGGAAGCGCACACACCGTGGCGAGCGATCTGTTGATCGAGGGTGGCTATCGCGGCACGACCTGGGCGCCGGGCACACGCGCGACGGATTTGATTTTCGAGGATCTCGCTCCTGCCGAGCCGTGTACCACTGCCGACTACAACACCGGTGGAGTGGGCGCGATGGCGGGGCTCGTCGTCGAGCCCGGCGTCACCCTCGCGATCAGAACGGTCGGGTTGTACGTTCGACCTCTCACCCGGACAGGCTGCATGACCGTCGTCGCCTTGCGCGGCGGTGCGCTTCGGGCCACGTCGTCCAAGATCGCCCACTCAGGCACCCTCGCCCCCGGGGAGTGTCTGGCGGGGGTGCAGGCGGTGGCAGTGGGGGGGCGACGGCCCTCGGTGGATCTCGCGTGGATGACGGTCGAAGGCGCCATGGCCGGATCGAGCCCGGCCGCGGGCGTCCACGCTGCGGGCCTCTGCGCCGACGGAGCGAGCGCGGTGACGGTGCGAGCCTCGGACGTCTCGGGCGTGTACCTGGCCGCATCGCTCGCGACGCCCCACACCGCTCCGGCGAGCATCATCGGTTTGACGGCCCGCGACATTGGTGACCTGCGGATCGGACGCTCGATGATCGGCAGCACGTCGCCCCACAGACGGACTTTCTCCGAGCCCCCATATATGTGGCGAGCTTCCGCAGGCTACATCGGCGGCCTGGCGGCCACGGCCAGTGGTCACGTGTTCATCGACAACTCGATCATCCGCACGCACCTCGGGGGCGACCAGAACGTGGCTGTAGCCCTCGGGTCCACAGGGACAGGCCCGACCGCTGTCGATCTGTACCACGTGAACGCAATCGCCGGCGCCGACTGGGATCTCGGGACACCCGTACCGGACTCGTTCATCGGGACCGCGTTGGCTCTCTTTGGAGACCTGAGCGGCACCGACATGTCACTGATCAACTCCATGTTCGTGTACGCCGCAGGTGGCGAGAACCTGTCGCCCGTGATCTACTCGGCGATCGACCGGCAGGGAGTGACCGCAGACCCGCGCCTTCTCGTGGTCGAGGGCAACGTCTTCTCGGTGCCAGCTCACAACAGCCGCCCGATCGACCCGTTCGCCCTTTGCGGCACGGCCGAGTTCCAGCAGATCTACAGCGAGATCAACCTCGACTCGACACCCTCGCACGCCTGCATCTCCGCTGTGCCACCAGCCGACTGGCGCGCCACGGGCAACCGTGGGCTGATCCACCCGCCGGTCACGGGGACGTGCATGATGGACTGCGGGGAGGGTCAGTTCTGCGCGGTGTCCGGCATGTGCGAGCCGCGTCCCGAGGGCCGAGCGCTGACGTTCGACGAGGGAGGCCGCCCCCTTCCCTCCGACGCTCTCTTCGTCTACGGCGAGACGGGTATCCCCTTGGCTGGCCTGCCCCACGCCGCCGGGGCCCTACGGGACCGGAGCGGGCTCGTGCGCGACCCCGCCGCTCGCGAGGGGGCTGGAGCCTATCGCCGCTGATTGGGACGGATCGACCTTGTCAAAGTCAGCGCTCGGACCATGCGACGACAGTAGAGCCGGCGCCACCTGCGACGAAGCCGTCAACCCCGGCGCCAGCGTGGTCGCGCCCGACCCCTGCGACGGTCTGGCCAACGCCTGCGGCGCTCGGCGGACCGCCCACGACGCAGCCCGATCCGTCCCCGGTCTCGTCCAGGCTACTCGCAGACCAACGGTCCGACCATGGTCATGCGGAAGCAGGCGGCAACGCCGGGCTCGGTCGTGCAAGTGCACCCGTCGGGGCAGAGCTCGATGATCGCGATGCCCCTCGGATCGCACAAGGAGCGGCTCGTACCGTCAGCACACGTGGGCGTGGTCGTGAAGAAGTCGCAGGCCGCGGCGCTCACACGCACCGCGGTGACGAGAGGCGTGGGGTCGTTCTGGACGACTGCCTCGATTCGCACGCCTCGGGCTCGAGCCGCGACGTGAGTGCGTACAGCGAGCTCCGCCCGGACCCGGCTCCTCACCCGATCGAACCGGGCCAGGATTTCAGGTCGCACCGCAGGACTGAACGTGTGTCGAGGATCGAGGGAGGCGAGGGCGAGGAGCGCTTGGTCCAGAGCCGACTCGTTGCCCATCGCGAGGTGAACCATCGCACGCGTTTCGAGGAGCTCGATGACGTCGTCACGGCTGAGGTCGGTCGCGCGTTCGGCCGCGTCGAGGCTGCGGAGCGCGCCCGAGAAGTCCGCAGCGTCGAATTGCCGGCGGCCGGCTGTCACCAGTGGATGGTCTGCGCGAACCGGCGCTGCGCACATCAGAACCGCGAGAATGGTAGCAGCGCCGAGCTTCATGACCGTTGGAAGGAATCCCAGTCGAAGATCGCACGTCACCGCGTGGCGAACAGGCACGGAACCACCTCGGAAACCCGGCGCACGGACGTCCGCGGCGACGCGCAACGGCGCGGATCACATGGTCATCCACGACGACCTCGACGCAGGCGTCAGCGATCAGAATCGTCGCGTGATGCGAAGCGTCTCGCCGGGTGCCACGCGGATCAGCTCCTGATGTCGCTCGCCGTTTCCGGTCACAAGCGTGAGCACGTGGTTACCGGCGGGCACGGGAAGATCAGCAATTGGCGTGTTCCTGTGCGTGTCAGACCCGTCGAGGTACACGCGCGCCCAGGGAATCGAGTTGATGAACAGCCTTCCCTCGCCGGCGTCCGCGCCCCGACCCGGCTCGGTGCGTGGCAAGTCCACCGGACTGGTCGGGCTCGTTCCCTCGGGGAATGAGGTGGCCTGGAAGATGACGGGGAACGAGGTGCTCGCCCCGTCCGTCGACGCGGGGAACTCCCAGCCCCTGCTTGCTGCTTCGATGCAGGTGTGCAGCGCGGGCGAGCCGTCTCCCCGCACCGAGACGTGCCGCACGTCCCCGCGGGCACCGATCGTCAGATACACCTCCAGCCGAGGCGTGGCGGATGGGCCCATCCCCGCCACGTTCGCCTCGAAGCACGAACTCAGCTCCGAGTGGCCCCTCCTTACGACGCCGGAAATGGCCTGGGGCGTGAGCTGGCCCACCGTCTCGGCTTCCGCGATGGCCGGAGCAGGGCCCGCGTCTGCAGCCACTGTGACCACACGCGAACGCGGGATCGGCGGGACCCGGCGCACGGGCACGGTGCTGCTCGGCTCGGGCTCCGGCCGGATCTGACCCGGAAGGGAAGTCTGCTCGGGTGACTGCGGGAGCACAGGTGTCGAACGCGGGCCTGCGCGGCGCTCGTCCGACCCGACCGCGGAGATCTCGCCTTGCTCGCGTCGGCCGCCGGGCAGCGCAACGAGCAGCACGGCCGCGGCCACGGCGAAGAGGCCGCCCGCAACGAGGACCCCGGGAGCGAGCCGCGGACGCCCCTTGAGCTCCACGACAAAACGGGCCGTGCGCGCGCGAACGTCCTCCGGCAGCGCTGACGGCGGCGCGGCGCTGCGCAACAGACCGAGCACGTCGCCGTCGGGCGCGCTCTCCGGATCATCGAGCCAGCGCACCGGTTCCTTCATCGCTCAGCCCCTTCCCGGCGCCGTTCGCGCTTGGCTTCCGCGCAGAGCGCCTCGCGCGCCGCAGAGAGCCGCGAGTAGACGGTCCCCACGGGCACGCCGAGCACCTCGGCGATCTCCGGACAGGTCAGTCCCTCGACCTCGAACATGACCACCAGCGCCCGCTGCTCCGGCTCGAGGCGGTCCAGGATGCGTGCGACGGTGCGTCGAGCCTCGACGCGCTCAGCGTCGTCGTATGCGCCGCCGCCGAGCTCGGGCTCGTCGGTCGGACGCTCACGGACGATGTACGCCTTCCTCCCGTAGTTCCGGGCGAGGTGAAGGCAGATGCCATACAGCCAGGTCGTGACCTTGGCGCGACCAGGATCGAAGTATCGGCGCTTTTCGTGCACGACGACGAAGACCTCCTGGACGAGGTCCGCCGCGTCCGCTTCCCGAACCCCGAGACGCAGCAACGTCTTCCAGACGAACGCGGCGTGTGCGTCATGGACGGCGACGACATCGAGGGGCCGTGCCATGCCCGACGACAGTACATCCGCCCCGACCACTGCGGCCATGATCATGGTTGTCAGCTCGGGGCCGGACCCTTCGAAGAAAATGGGGCCGCCTCCGTGGCCCGGAGCGCCGCGCGAGGCCTGGGTACCGATTTGCGCCGAAACGGGGCGCTTCGTATAACCCAGCGACGGGTTGCGTGTCGGGGTGCGCCCACGCTGCCGGGGCTGACGCTGTGCACGCGGAGCTGCGACCCCGTCCTCGGGACCGGTTGCCGGAGCGGGGCGGCCTGCGACATCTTCCAGGAGAGCACGGGCGCCATGCGCTACGTCACCGACTGTCGCGCGCCCGTGGGCACCGGCACGCAGGGGATCCCCTGCATCGACGAGACCGGTTGCGCCGCCGGCCATGCCTGCATCGATCCGGACGGCACGGCGGGCTCGCGGCCGTCGCAGTGCCCGCACCTGTGCGAGGTGGGCTTCGGCGACTTCGGCTGCAGCATCTTCGACATCTGCTACGGCTTCATCACGCCGATCATCATCGGGGCAACGCAGTACGGCGTCTGCGACTTCTGAGGGATCAGAGGCCGAAGGCCCGCTGGACCAGCCAGACGGCCGCGACGGCCGCGATGAGGGCCGAGCCTCCACGGACCACCACGTCCCGATAGCGCTTCGAGCTCGCCGCCCAGGTCAGAGGACCCATGAGCAGGACGACGAAAGTGAGCTGGCCCACCTCGATGCCGACGTTGAACGACAGGAGCGCGAGCACTTGCTGCCCGCGAGGCAGGCCCTGCTCCGCAAGAACCGCGGAGAAGCCGAACCCATGAACCAGACCGAAGGCGAAGGCGAGCCACGGCATGCCCCGTCGCGCCTCGGGCTTGACGAGGTTCACCCCCGCGACGATCAGGATGGACGCGGCGATGGCGGTTTCGACCACGCGGGAGGGCAGGACCACCACGCCCAAGGCAGCCCCGAAGAGGGTCACGCTGTGCCCGATCGTGAATGCGGTGACGACGATGGCCACATCGCGCAGGGCGCGACGTCTGCCCTGCGCCACCGCCACGAGCCCCGCCGCAAGGATCAGGGACAGCAGGAACAGCACATGGTCGTAGCCCGTCGCGAGGTGAGTGACGCCCTCGCGGAGGAACAGCAGCACGAGGGCACCGGTGGACGGCGGCTCGCCGAGGGCGACGCGTTGTCGGCCGCGGCGCAGGATGCGTGCGGACTCGTCGCCCGACCACAGCACCCGCACGAACGCCTCGTGCTGTCCGTCCGTGTCGAACACGGTGCTGTCCGCGAGCCACACCTCCTCGATGGGCGGTACGCACGCGTGGCCGATCTCGATCTCGACGAAAGGCCTTCCGTCTCGCGGTGCGATCCGCGGCAGACCGGCCGTCGCCCTGCAAGGATGGCCGCCCGACTCGATGACGATGCCTTCGGCGAGCCAGCGCTGGATATCCCGCGCGCGGCCCATCAGCGCGCGCTCGTCCACGTCCTCGCCGAGCCCGAGCTCGACCGAGCAGTCCACGGCGTCCACGGCGACGGCGAGATGGGCCCCCTCGGCGGTGCGCTCGACCCGGATGTACTTGGTGCTCCCGAGGTGGGCCGAGGCTGTAGCGGGCCAAATCAGCGCGATGGCGAGCCACGCGGCGAGGGGAAGGCCGGGGCGCGTCCGAGGCGCGTGGCGGGGGCTTCGGCGAGGCATGGGGCCGCAGCATGACACGGCCCCCCGTGGACGTGGGGGACCGCAGGCGCTATGAACAGCGGCACGGATGACGATGAGCGATCGCTTTCACGACGAATGCGGCGTGTTCGGTGTGTTCGGAGCCGACGAGGCTGCCAATCTCACCTATCTGGGCCTCCATTCCCTGCAGCACCGGGGGCAGGAGTCGGCAGGGATCGTGTCGAGCGACGGGGCGCGGCTCTTCGCTCATCGCGGTCTCGGGCTCGTCCAGGAAGTCTTCGACGAAGCCACGCTCGCCAAGCTGCCCGGCGACGCGGCCATCGGGCACGTGCGCTACTCCACCTCCGGCGACTCGCACGTCAAGAACGCCCAGCCGCTGGCCGTGGACTACGCGCACGGATCCATCGCGCTCGGGCACAACGGCAACTTCACCAACGCCGAGGACCTGCGGGCGCGGCTCGAGGCCCAGGGGAGCATCTTCGCGACGACCGGCGACACCGAAGTGCTGGTCCATCTCATCGCGCGCTCCGCGGGTCGGACCACCGTGGACCGCGTGGTCGACGCGCTCGGGCAGATGCAGGGCGCCTACTCGATGGTGTTCCTCACCGAAACGCAAATGGTCGCAGCGCGCGATCCGCACGGGTTCCGGCCGCTCTGCCTCGGACGGCTCAAGGGCGCGCACCTCGTCGCGTCCGAGCCCCCGGCCTTCGAGCTCATCGGGGGGGCGTTCCTCAGGGAGATCGAGCCGGGCGAGGTCGTCGTGATCGATCGGACCGGGACACGAAGCCTGCGACCGTTCGACGAGGCGGAGCGCAAGCTCTGCATCTTCGAGTTCGTCTACTTCGCGCGGCCCGACGCGCAGATCGCGGGCCTGTCGGTGTACGAGGCGCGCAAGCGTCTGGGCCACGCGCTCGCCGAGGAGGCGCCGGTCGAGGCGGATTTGGTCGTTCCAGTCCCCGACAGCGGGTCAGCGGCGGCCCTGGGCTACGCCGAGGCCACGGGCCTTCCCTACGAGATGGGGCTGATCCGCAGCCACTACGTCGGACGCACCTTCATCGAGCCCCAGCAGTCCATCCGCAACTTCGGCGTGCGCTTGAAGCTCCACCCGGTCCGTCAGGTCCTGTCGGGCAAGCGCGTCGCGGTCATCGATGATTCCATCGTGCGCGGGACCACCAGCCGCAAGATCGTCCGAATGATCCGGGACGCGGGAGCCCGAGAAGTGCATGTGCGCATCAGCTCGCCGCCGACACGGTGGCCCTGCTACTACGGCATCGACACGCCGTCACGAAGCGAGCTGATCGCGTCGAGTCACACGGCCGACGAGATCGCCCGGTACGTGGCCGCCGACAGCCTCGCCTATCTGTCCATCGAGGGCCTTCACCGGGCCGTGAGCGGAGCGGGGTACTGCAACGCGTGCTTCAGCGGCAACTACCCCGTGCCCTTCGAGCAGCACGACCGGGACGGCCGACGACAGCTGTCTCTCGTGCCGGTCTGACAGCGACGGACGCGGGTCGGGGATCACGTGGTCTGGGGGGAGCCAGCGTTCAAGGGCCGACCCAGTCGGCCAGCGTCGCCGTGAAGTTCAGGAAGAACCAGAAACCGGTGGTGCCCATATAGGTGTCCCGATCGTCGCGGGTGCTGCAGGACGAGCCGGATGCCCGCGCCGCGGCCAGGTGCTGCCAGATCGAGTCGCCTCCCACCAGTGGCAGCGAGGCGGGCAAGATCGCGGCCCTGGCGTCGGCCTCCGTCAGGAAGCCCGTCAGCACGCCGGACACCAACTGGTTCGGCGGCACCCCACCCGAGTACGTCGCCGTCACGATCGCGTCGCGCAGCGGAATCGGCGTGCCGCTGATCGTCACGACGATGTTCACCGGATCGCTCACAAAGCAGGGCCCAGTGACCGTGTTTGGCCTCGAGTACGCGCTATTGAGCCGCGTCGGATCGGGCGTGAAGCACGTGGAGCCCACGCCCATGTTGTGCGCCGTGCTGGGAAAGACCAGGCCCATGGGGCCGATGTCGCAGATGGGCGGCATGGGCGCCGCGCTGGTGCACGTGCCGTCCACGAGGTCCATGGGATTGGTGGCCACGGCGAGATTGAGGGGCCGGTGCACCGTGATGTAGTTGATCGTGTAGTCGTCGATGCTGTTCTGGAGCTCGCCGTTCACGGAGAAGCCCAGCAGCGGACTGTCCGTGACGTCGCGGCACCCGATGAAGCTCACGTAGATGTGGGGGTCCATCAGATCGAGACTGTTGATCCTGAACGCGGTAGGCCTCGGTCCACCGGTAGGCGTGCAGTCCGGCTCGCATCCATCTCCGGCGACCAGATTCCCGTCGTCACAGACCTCGGGAGGCATCGTGCCCATGTCGAGGTAGCCGTCGCCGCACCTCGACGCAACGCAGGTCGCAGCCCTGCAAATGTCCCGCGTGGCAGGGTTCATGTCCCGATCGCAGACGGTGCCGTTGGGCGGCGGCGCTCCAGCGACGCAGCGGTGTGTCGTCGTGTTGCACGTCTCGGCGCCGTTGCAGACGAGGCCGTCGGAGCAGTCGGCGGCCACCGCGCACGAGTAGGTGCAGTCGTTGTCGCAGCCGTCCCCGTTGACCGAGTTGCCGTCCTCGCAGTCCTCCCCGCCACCGGGGTCGACGAAGCCGTCCCCACACGTGGAGGCGACGCAGGTCGCAGCCCTGCAGATGTCCCGCGTAGCGGGGTTCATGTCCCGATCGCAGGCCGTGCCGTTCGCCGGCGGCGTTCCGGCCACACACCGATGCGTCGTGGTGTTGCAGCTCTCCGTGCCGTTGCAGGCATTGCCATCGCTGCAGTCGGCCGCCACGGCGCACGAGAACGTGCAGTCGTTGTCGCAGCCGTCGCCGTTGACCGTGTTGCCGTCGTCGCACTGCTCGCCGCCACCGGCGTCGACGAACGTGTCGCCGCAGGTCGACGCCCAGCACGTCCCGCCGCGGCAGATGTCCCGAGTCGCGGGGTTCATGTCCCGATCGCACACCGATCCGTCCGCCGGAGGAGTCCCGGCGACGCACCGATGCGTCGTGGTGTTGCAGCTCTCGGCGCCGTTGCAGGCATTGCCATCGCTACAATCGGCCGCCACGGCGCACGAGAAGGTGCAGTCGTTGTCGCAGCCGTCGCCGTTCACAGCGTTGCCGTCGTCGCACTGCTCGCCGCCGCCGGCGTCGACGAAGGTGTCGCCGCAGCTCGACACCCGACATGTCCCGCCGCGGCAGATGTCCCGCGTGGCTGGGTTCATATCCCGGTCGCACACGCTTCCATCCGGAGGCGGCGTCCCCACGACGCAGCGGTGGGTGGTCGTGTTGCAGGTCTCCGCGCCGTTGCAGGCGTCTCCGTCCGTGCAGTCGGCCGCTACGGCGCACGAGAACGTGCAATCGTCGTCGCAACCGTCCCCGTTGACCGCGTTGCCGTCGTCGCACTGCTCGCCAGCCCCCGAGTCGACGAACGTGTCCCCGCAGCTCGATGCCCGACATGTCCCTCCGCGGCAGATGTCCCGCGTGGCTGGGTTCATATCCCGGTCGCACACCGTTCCATCGACAGGTGGCGTCCCGGCAACGCAACGATGCGTGGTTGTGTTGCAGCTCTCGGTTCCGTTACAGGCATTGCCGTCCGCACAGTCCGCCGCCGCCTCGCACGAATAGGTGCAGTCGTTGTCGCACCCGTCGCCATCGGTCGTGTTGCCGTCGTCGCACTGCTCGGAGCCTTCGCGCAGGCTGTTTCCGCACAGCGGAGCCACGCACGACCCGCCGCGGCAGACGTTGCCGCCACCGCAGGGCGTGCCGTCCGGCGGATCCGCAGGATTGGTGCAAATGTGCGTCGATGTGTTGCAGGTCTCGGCACCCGTACAGAGATTGGCATCGTCGCAGTCCGCGGTGGCCGTGCACGAGAAGGTGCAGTCGTTGTTGCACCCGTCGCCATCGGCCGTGTTGCCGTCGTCACAGGTCTCGCCGGTCTCGAGGATTCCGTTGCCGCACACCGGCGGCACGCAGGTGCCCGCCCGGCACACCAGCCCGCCGCCACACGAGGTCCCGTCTGAAACGGGCGTGCCAGACCTGCAAACGTGTGTCGTCGTGTTGCAAGTCTCCGTACCATTGCAGAAGCGACCGTCGCCGCACTCGCCGTCGGTCGCGCAAGAGAACGTGCAGTCGTTCTCGCAGCCGTCACCGTTCGTGCTGTTTCCGTCGTCACAGAGCTCGCCGAACTCGAGCAGCCCGTTGCCGCAAACCGGCATCACGCACGCGCCGCCACGGCACACGAGACCGACGCCGCAGGAGACGCCATCCGCGGGCGGCGTCCCCGCCCCGCACGTGTGCGTCGCCGCTCGGCACGTCTCAGCCCCGTTGCAGAGATTGGCGTCATCGCAGTCGGCGGCGGCGCTGCAGGAGAAGGTGCAATCGCTGTCGCAGCCGTCGCCGTCGGTCCCGTTGGCGTCGTCACACTGCTCCGCTCCCTCGACGAAACCGTCCCCGCATACGGGCGTGATGCATGCGCCGCCGCGACAGACACGGCCTGTCCCGCAAGCAGCCCCGTCTGCCAGCGGCGTCCCAGCCTGGCACGTGTGCAAGGTCGTGTTGCAGGACTCGGTGCCGGTGCATGCGTTCGCGTCATCGCAGTCGGCCGCGGCAGCGCAGCTGAAGGTGCAGTCGTTGTCGCAGCCGTCGCCATCCACGCTGTTGCCGTCGTCGCACTGCTCGGCCCCTTCGCGGGCGCCGTTGCCGCACGCGGCGGAAACACAGCTTCCGCCGCGGCACACGAGGCCGCCGCCACAAGCGGTTCCAGCCGCAGGGGGCATGCCCGCCGTGCAGAGGTGCGCCGAGACGTCGCAGTCCTCTGCGCCGTTGCAGACCATGCCATCGTCGCAGTCCGAGGCGGCTGCGCACGTGAACGCGCAGTCACCCTCGCACCCGTCGCCATCCACGGCGTTTCCGTCGTCGCACTCCTCGCCCGCCTCGAGAATGCCATTGCCGCACCGCTCGAAGGTGCACACCGCGGAACACCCATCACCCGCGTCGAAGTTGCCGTCGTCGCACTCCTCGCCCGGATCCACCACGAAGTTGCCGCACGTCTCGTTGCTCAGGCAGTCGGCCGAGCACCCGTCGCCGCCGACCATGTTCCCGTCGTCGCACTGCTCGGGTGTGTGAACCGCGCCGTCGCCGCAGACTGGCCCCATCATGCAGTCGGCCGAGCACCCGTCGCCGTCCTCCGTGTTGCCGTCGTCGCACACCTCGCCGACGCCGATGTCGACGAGCCCGTTCCCGCACGTTTCGTCGCTTCGACAGTCGGCCGAGCACCCGTCGCCGTTCAGGCTGTTGCCGTCATCGCAGGTCTCGCCGATGGGCGTATCGAGGTAGCCGTTGCCGCACCGCTCGACGCTCAGGCAGTTGGCGGAGCAGCCATCGCCATCGTCGGTGTTGCCGTCGTCGCACAGCTCGTCGCCCTCGAGCTCCTCGTTCCCGCACACGGGCGGGCCCGAATCGCGCCCCGGCTCCGCGTCGAGCTCCGGACCTCCGTCCATGCCCGTGGGAGATGCGTGGTCGCCGCATCCCGTGAGCGCGAGGCCGAGACAGAGCAGCACACAGATGAGAGTCGCCAGCCGCATGGAGGTCATGGAGCGAGCGTATCAGAAGGGGCGTGTAGGACTCAGCCCCTCAATGTCGCACATCGACGCGGAGAGGCAGCGTCCATGACCTCAGCGGAGCTCGGCGATGCTCCTGCGCACGATCTCGGGCTCGCCGCCGCCCACCTGGCGTAGCGCGAACTCCTGGTCGCGACGGATCTCGCCTTGGGCCCGAGCCGCGCCTGGCTCGGCGCCCCATTGCCCGACGGCCGTCACGTCTGCCGAGAGCAGCCGGTCCCCGCCCGGACCACCGCGATAGAAAGCCAGGACGCGGTCGCCGCGCACGGCGAGCTGGACCTCGTCGGTGGGTCCAGCGGCCGAAGCCCACCATGGATGCTGCTCGGGCACCCCCGCGGCGGTGAGGGTCACGAGGCAGACGCGCGTGACGCCGGCCTCGGTGTCGAAGTAGAGGGCGAGGTGGTAGCCGTGGCCGTTGTGGGCGATCGCGGCCAGGGCCCAGGGGACCTCGACGACCGCGGGACGTTGCAGCCAGCTGCCGTCGGAAGCGATTCGCGCCATGTAGGTGCGCACGTCGCTGCGCGGGTCCCGGGCGGAGGGCTCCTGCCAGAGCACGGTGAAGCCCTCCGGGTCGGGGCATGCCACCACAGAAGCGGGGGCGAAGTCGCCGTCGTTTCGGCGTGGGGCGTCGATGGCCTCGCGCGCGGCGAGGCGGCCATCGGGCCCGATATCGGCGAGGACCAGGCGAGCGAATGAGCGGGCGCCGGCGTGGACCATCGCGACCAGGACCGTGTTGCCGCGGGTCGCGACCGCAGTCACGACGGCGGGCCCCTCGTGGACTTGAATCGGTCGGGTCTGGGATGTTGTGCCCACGGTGACGCGGCCCGTGCGATCGGCGCCGCCGGCCTGCGCGGCCCACGTGTTGTCGACTCGGACCTCGGTGCGATCGGCAAAACGGACGTAGCGCCAGGTCATCGCGCCCGGGAACATGCCCTGCTGCGCGAGGGCCGGGGCCGCAAGGCCGAGGATGGTCAGGAGCGAGACGGCGAACGGAAGCTTCCCCATGTCGGGGAAGTGGCACCGAGCGGAGGAAACGTGACCGGAAATCTCCTCAGCGCGTCGTAAAGATGAAGTCCAGGTCGACGGGGCCGCCGTTGCTGCCTGCTATTCGCACCCTGTATCGGGTTCCGGGCGACAACGGATCGTTCGCGTACATCACGAACTCGTTGCGGAGCAAACCGAGGGATTCGGGCGTGCCGGGCGCGATCCAGACGTGCTCGAGCTCGGTGGCCGAGCCGTCCACCGTGAGCGAATGGGTCGTCACCGAGCCCCGCAGGAAGATCGTCACCGGGTAGCCGCTTGGCCAGCCCGTGCTTGGCGCGGGCGGCATGGGCCCCTCGCGCCGTCCGTCGAAGCTCGTCGGCAGGCCGGTCTGACCCGGATAGGGATAGGTCGCGACGAGCGTGGCTGGAGTGGATGGCCCCACGCCGAAGTCCATGGTGTCGCACCCGGAGGCGTGACCGTAGCCGATGTGCCGCGTCCAGGGGCTCAACACGGGGGTCCGGTGCCAAACCGAGTCGATCCACATCTGCACCGCGGCCGCGCCGTTGTCCACGAAGGCCATGTCCTCCGAGGACGGCGAGCCCGTGTAGCCGGCCGCGCCCATGCGATCGGCGAAGCTATTGGCCACGAACAGCATGCAGCCCATCACCTCACCGTGCGCGTTCGCGATGCACATCGAGTCACCACGGTTGGCGGCGTAATAGTCGCAGTGGCGCTGGGCCGACGTGTTGATCTCCGGGATCATGTCGGCGCAGGGGGCGCCCATGGCGAGGCGAGTGTCGTTCTCGAGGTCGTAGGCCGCGGCGGTGTCGGCGTCGACGCCACCTGGCGCCGAAGCGCAACCCGTGCCCCCCACGCACATGCCGCCCGAGCACGTCGCGCCCATGGGGCACACCCGCCCGCAGACCCCGCAGTTGGCCGGGTCGGTGGCCGTACGCACGCAGGTCGCCGGCCGGCCGCAGAGCCGCTCCCCCGCGACGCAACTCGGTCCGGCGTCCACGCCCGGCCCCGAGTCCACGCCCGGCCCCGAGTCCACGCCCGGCCCCGAGTCCACGCCCGGCCCCGAGTCCACATCGCCGCCATCGACGCCCGGCCCCGAGTCCGCGCCCGGCCCCGAGTCCGCGCCCGGCCCCGAGTCCGCGCCGCCCGCGCCCTCGCGGGTGCTCAGCTCCCCCGTCGTGCACGCGCTGGCCCCGAAAACGAGGCACAGGGCTGCGAACGCACAGGTCCACGAACGACGGGCAGTGCGCATGGGGGCTCCGCAAGCGTATCACGCATCTCGGCGCGCTCGCGATGCGGGGCGGCTCGCGAAGGGCTGGGGTGCCTTGCATCCCGGCGCCGTGTCGGTCACCTTCCGGCCGCCATGGCCCATCGATGCCTCGCCTTCGCCCTCTTCGCTTTCTTGTTGCCCGCGGCAGCCGGCTGCGGCGATCCGGACGACGGACCCACACCTGGCACGGACGCGAGTGTGGACGCCGGCACGGACGGGCCCATCGTTCCCCCCGGCGACGCTAGTGGCACCGATGGTTCCATGCCGGGCGACGGAACCGTGGACACGGACGCTGGGCCGCCCCCGGCGGGCGCCCTGCCGCCGGATGACATCACCGACTGTGCCATCGAGGCCGTCCTCGGTTTCGTCAACGACACGCACACGACGACCCTCGAGATCGTGGCAGTCGATGTGCGGGATACGGTGGCCCTCGGCATCACGGGCTTCAGGCCGTTCGCGGACGCGACCGCGCTCGCGCGCGTCCCTGGCATGGACGCCGACACCTGGCACGCCCTGGCCGAAGCCGCCGGCGGCGGCTGCGCCCTCGCGGGCGGCGAGCCCGAGCTTCGCGTGCGCTTCACGGCTCCGCAATGCGCCGCGCTCCCAGCCCACGGGATCCCCGCCGGCGTACGCTGCTACGGCTCGACCGACGAGCGCGACGCCTCGCGCGAGGCGGCCGGCATCGTCGACCACGTCCTGCGTTGGCTCGACTCGGCCCGACGTGTGAAGGAGGCCCACCCGGAACGCCCCGTGCGCGTGGTCATGGCCTACCTCGACTGGAGCGACTACCGCATCTACGACGCGATCTGCGATGCGACCGCGGCGGGCGTGGTCTTCGAGGGGTTCTTCGACCAGGAGACGCCGGGAGCGCAGGTCAGCAGGCTCGCGGCCGACGCGAGCTGCAACCTCGACAACATCACGATCTCGTTCCTCGGCGGCGTGACCACCGTCCCCGACTGGCGGCTCATGCACGTCAAGATGATGCTCTTCGAGACCGGTGAGCCCACGACGCGCATCCTCTTCGGGTCCGCCAACCTGACGACCACGGGCTCGACCATCCACTTCGAGAACTGGGTCTTCGCGCGCTTCGCCGCCGACAGCCACTTCGCCCTCTCGCATCGGTGCGCGCGCGATGCGCTCATGGCCGATCGCTACGATTCCATGGGCGCCTACCCGGCTGTCTTCCGGGCGACCTACGATGGGTGCGTCGCAGGCCTCGCGGCGACCGAAGACCCGCGCTTCCGCGTGTTCTTCTCACCCGATCCGGCCCAGGGAGCCCTGAACGCGCTCATCGCCGAGATGTCCGCTGCGACGACCAGCGTGGACATGGCCATCCAGCACTTCTCGAGCTGGGAGCTCGGACGGCAGCTCCGCGCCAACGGCATGGAATCGGGCGTGGCGACGCGCCTGCTGCTCGACGACGACACGTTCTACGACGTGGGAGACATCGGCGGTGTGGACCGCGCGATGTACGACGGGCTGCTCACCGGCGCGGGCATCGACATCCGGTTCCTGCAGACCAATTATTACTTGCCCGTGGGCTGGCAGTATCAGCACAACAAGTTCGTGATCATCGACGACAGCACGGTCTTCTGCGGGGCGGGCAACTTCACTGGCGCGGCTTTCACGGACAACTACGAGAATTTCTATCTCATCCGGACCCCGGCCTTCGCGACGGCCTATGTGACGGAGCTCGACCGGCTGCTCGGCCTCGCCAAGCTGGCGGCTGACCTGCCCGCGAGCTCCATGTATTGAGCGGACCATGGACCGACGCCGACACCGACCGACGTATCGCTCCGCCTTGCTCGTCCCGTGCCTGGTCGCCGGCACCGCCGCTCAGATGGCGTGCGCCGAGTGCTCCGAAGAGGACGCGACGGTGGTCACGCCCATCGTCGACCAGACGCCCTCACCCCCGCCCGACCCGGCTCCGCCGCCGCCCTACGAGGTCCACGAGTGGGGGCTCGTAGCCCACGCCCTCGCGACCGATCCCGCCATGGGCGACAATCACGCCCAGCTGCTCGCGGGGCCGGGGCTCAGGGTTTTGACGCGCCGGACGGTGGGGGTGTTGCGCGGCGCGGCGGGCGGCAAGCCCATCCTCTACGCGCACCTCGGCGACGGCGTGAGTGAGGCCACCTTCGACGTGACCGTCACGCCATCGAGCGGAGAGATCCTCGAACACTGGCCCCCGGGCGAGCTCGCGGAGGGCGGCGGCTCCCTGCGGTGGATGGGCGTGCGCGCCCACCGGGGCGAGTGCGGCGCCCGCACTTATCCGGCGCGGGACTCGGCACCGTGCCTGGCCGTTCGCGACGGGTACTGCGAGGCCGCAGAGCTCGCGGCCTACGAGACGCCCGACAGTGCCTGTCTCACGTTCGGAGGAGCGGACCTCAACCACCTGTTCTACCGCGCAAGCGTGCCGATCCCCACGCTCGCCGCGGTCCAGCGCACCGCCGCAGGCGAGGTAGTCGTCACTCCGAGCGACACCCTACCCGGCTATGTCCTTCGAGTGCGTCGCGACGACCGTCGCGATCGGACTCGGGTGAGCATCGTCCGAGCGGCGGAGGCGAATGTCGCCGTGTCCGTGACTAGGGCGGCCGACCAGCCTGCCGTCAGGGGGATCGACACACTGCGCGCGGGTCTGCGCGAGCTGGGAATGACGGAGCGCGAGGGCGATGCCTTCATGCGCGCCTGGACCGATCACCTCTTCGGGTTCGAGGGGACTGCGCGACGCGAGGTCGCGGGCGGAGGAGCTCCGTCGGAGCTCCGGCCCAAGACAGACGCCCTACTCTACTGGCTGCCCGTGTCGGCGGCGGCCTACGTGGCCACGCTGACCTTCGACCCGCCGCCCACGGCGGTGAAGCGAGCCATACTCGTGCTCGTGGATCTCGAGTAGACCGCGACGACGGCGCTCACGCCTCGCGCGACAGGCGCCCGAGCCTGCCGAGATACTCCGCGTCGCGGACCGCCGCGGGACCGATGCGCCGATCGAGGAAGTGCTCGACGAGCTCGGCATCGGTGCCGTCCGCGATCATGGCCGCAGCCCACTGCAGGAACGCGAGGCGGCTTCCCATCGGACGCATGCGCACGCTTGCCTCGGCCTCGGGCGCGGCAAGGAGCTCCTCGAAGTCGCGCTCGGCGGCGGACAACGCGGCGGCGAGCCGGCCGTGGCCCGGCGCGGATTCGCGGACACGCTCGAAGAAGCCTCGGTGCACGCCCTTGCGCTGGCAATCCCGCAGCACCTGGAGCAGCAACACGTTGTGGCTCCCCTCCCAGTTCTCGAAGACCAGGTTGTCGCGCATCAGGCGCGGCAGAACCGAGAAGGTCTCGATGGTGCCGTTGCCGCCGAGCACTTCGACGCCGAGCAGGGCGACCTCGTGGGACGACAGGGCCGCACGCATCTTGTTCAGGTTCACGCCGACCCGGAGGAAGGCCCGCTCCGAAGCGGATGCCTGACCTCGCTCCGCCCGGTCGAGCGCGTGAATGACCTGGAAGGTTCCACTCACCATCGCCGCGGTCTCGGAGCGCATGTCGGCGAGCGTCTCCTGCGTGAGCGGGTAGTCTAGAATGCGACCGCCGAAGGCCCCGCGCCGGGCGGCATAGCCGTGCGCCACGAGAGACGCGCGGCGGGCTATGCCAGCGCATCCCGCGGCGTTGAACACCCGAGAGGTATTGATGACGTGCGTCATCGTGTTCCGGAATCCGTCTTCGATCGGCCCCACTTCGAAGGCCACCGCACCGTTCAGATCGAGCTCGGCCGTGGGCAGCGTGCGCGTGCCGACCTTGTCTTTCAGCCGGCGGATCGCAAAGGCGTTGAGCGACCCGTCCGACAGACGACGCGGCATCAGGAAGAGCCCGAGCCCCGCCGTACCCGCGCGCGCTCCTTGCGGGCGGGCCGTGACGAGGATCAGGTCGGCGGGCACGTTGGAGCAGAACCACTTCTCCCCGTGCAGGCTCCACATTCCTTCACCACTGGCCACGGGCTCGGCGCGGACCGAGTTGGCCCCCACGTCCGAGCCGCCCTGGACCTCGGTGAGGAACTGGGCGCCGTGCGCGAGGCGATCGTAATCCGGACTCGTGAGCCTCCCGAGGTAGCGCTCGCGAAGCGCGGGGCTCCCGACGGCGACGAGGGACTTGATGACGCCCGCCGTGCAGGCCAGGGGACAGTTGTGGCCGGCCTCCCCGTTGTGCGACGAGAGGTAGAAGAGGGTGAGCGCGCGGAGGTTCTGCCCCGGCTCACGGAGGAGCTCCATGATACCGGACCCGTAGATGAGGCGACCGGCCTCGTGGAAGCTCCCGTGATGGCGCACCTCCTCGATGCGCTCGCCGGAGGATGACCACCGATCGAGCACGGGGAGGTTCTCTCCCAGGTTGTTGAGTCGCACTTCAGCGTCGATGGGCCCGGCGCAGAGGGCTCCGAAGGCGTCCATCTGATCCTGCCAGGCGGCGAGCTCATCGGAGCCTGCCAAGCTCGCGAGCACGCGACGCAGGTGGGCGTCGGCCTGCCAGAAGTTCTCGGGCTGTTCGCGCTCGAAGGCGGCCAGATCCCCGCGGCCATGCTCGGTGTCGTACGTCATGGCGCGCATCGTATGCGACGGCGGGCTCGGGGGCGAGCGCCGCCGGCGTCGTCGCGTCAGGAACGCGCGGCAACGGGTCAGCCGAGTACGTCCACGACGGCCTCGGCGACGCGCTCGCGCACGGCGGGATCGACGGCGAGATCCTGGCGCAGCTCGATCTCGATGGCGCGCCGGCCGTGGTGGCGCGCGTGGAGGTCAACCGAAAAGATGAGCCCTTCCTTCCCGGAGTAGGGCTGGTTGAGCCCGGCGACGAACCCCGCAGCCTCGAGCCGCGCGCGCAGACGTCGGGCGAGGTCCTCCTCGGCGTCGAACAACACCCCCACCTCGACTGCTCGGCGCTCGCCTTCGAAGACCGGCGTGAAGGTGTGCACGGCGAGGAGGACCGGCGCGGGCGAATTCGCGACTTCGCGATCGACGATGACGTGGTAGGGCCGCCACAGAGCTTCGACGCGCCGCGCGCGTTCCTCCACGGACAGGCCTCGATTCATGTGCACGGACCGTTGACCCGCGGCGGCCCGGACGAGGTCGGGTGATGCCTCCGGACGATTCGGGTCGACGAGCAGGCGCGTGAATCGCGCGAAGACCGCAACCGAGCCGAGAGCGTCGGCGAGCGCGCGGGCGAGATCCTCGGCGCCGATGTCGTAGGCCCAGTGCGTCCCGCGTAGCGGGAGGTCCTTCGGGGACCAGGCCCACCCCGCGGGCATACGCTCGGAGGCGTGCTCGACCGTGATGAGCACGGGTTGCGCCCCGGAGGAGCGGGACAGCACCTCTGCGGCCGCGATCGTCGTCATCGTCGGCGCGCGCTCGATCTCAGAATGCTGTACTTGTGCAATCTCAGCGAAATCACGGTGTTGGAGCGCATCCCCCCTCAAGTGGTCGGCGGGATGGCCGTTCAGGGAAGGTGTGGGCGAAGAGGCGAGGCGCCGCAAGGTTTCATCGGCTGCACCCGATATCGATGCCGTGGAGGTGGCCATTCGCGCGGTCACGCCCGACGGCGACGCACACATGGTGATCGCCCTGGCGCTCCACTACGCGAGGCTAGATCGCCTCCCGAGCGGCGGGCAGCCCCTGTTGCACTTCCTGGGCGGTCCCCTGCTCGCAGCCTTCGAGGCCACCGCCGGTGCGCCGGAGGCGCGACTGCGCGTCGAACGACTCGGCCAGGCACTCGCCCCACGGCTCGGCGAGGCGGCGGCGGACCCCGTGAGCTCTGGCGTGCGTCCCGCGGCGCGGCGGAAGGCTCGGACCACGCAGCCCGAGCCGGCGGGCAGGCCCGCGAGCCCTTCTCCCCGGCTCCTGCGAATGCCCGGGCCCCAGCCGGCCTCGACAGCGCTCTTCTTCGTCTCCAATGACACTTCGGCGGGAGCCCGTCTTGCCGACGCGCTCGCCGACACCATCCGAGTAGCCCCCCTGTGCACGGCTGCTTCTCTGATGGAGGGACTGAGCAAGCTCCAGAAGGGCACTCGCCTCGTGGTCGTCCTCGATTGCCGCGGGTCCCTACTGGGCGACTCGGCGCTCGCCATGTTCGCCAGGGAGCTGCCCCCCGTCAGTCACATCGTGTTGTGGGGTCCCGAGTCCAAGGTGCGGGCCCAGCTGGCTCACGCCCCCTCGTGTCGCGGAGCCGCGACCGAGATCGGCCCGGAGGCGACCTCGGTGGAGATCGCCCTCATCGTGCGGGCCGTCTTGGGCTGAGCGGAACCCTCACTCGGGTCGGCCCTGGGCGATCCAGGTCTCCACGAGCTGGATCTCCTCTGGCGGGATGGACGGGAGCCCCAGCGGCATACCGCGAATGCCGGGCACCGGACGGCCTGCTTCTTCGGATTGACGCGCGAGCAGAGCGCCGACCAAGCGGGGGACGCCGCCGGGACCCTCGCGGAAGAGGGATCGACGGTGGCCCTCTTCGTCGAGGTAGCCCGAGGAGACGCCCTGATATGCCGCCAGGTCAACGCCGCGCCCGGGGAAGCCGAGCCCGCCGGTGTTGCCGGGTCCGCCGTCCCCGAGAGCGTAGTCCGGATCGGAGTGGCAGTGCCAGCACAGGCGTCGAAATGTTCGCTCGCTCACCTCGACGAAGGCGACGGGACGATCGAGCAGAGGCAGACGGGCCGGCGGGTCTGGAACGACGGACGGGGCCAGGGGCACGTGAACGATGAACCGAGCGATGCTCGCCGCTTCGTCGGGTGTCAGGGGGATGCGCGGCATGGCGGTGTCGGCCTGAATCACGGTCGGGGCGAGGAGCCACGGCACGATGGCGTCCGGAAGCATGCGCTCCCGCGTGAATCGCAGATCGGGGGCGAGCATCACCCCGCGCGCCATGGCCTCGGGGTCGATGTCGATCTCGGCGGCGAGGGACGACGTCGCGAGCGGTCCCGCGCCCGAGAACGCATGGCAGGTGGGGCAGCCGCGTTGCTCGAACCGGCGCCGGCCTTCTTGCAGATCCGATGCGGGAGGCTCGACGGCTGAGCGCGGCGGGTTCGGCACCAGGTGGGCCGCGATGTCGCGGGCCTGCGACTCGGTGAGGCGGAGCCGCGGCATGGTGGCGGTCATGTGCGGCCTGAGATCATAGGGGTCGAGCAGGAAGCGCACGACCCAATCCCTCCGGAGGCGCGCGCCGGTCGCGGAGAGGCTCGGCACGTCGAGCAGACTCGTGATGCGACCGCGCCAGCGCGCGAGCGACTCGGCCGGCGCATCGTAGGTCCCAGCGCGGATGGCCTGGTGACACCCCACGCACTGCTTCGTCAGCTCCGCAGACGCGAGCCCCGTGCCCTCGTGGCACCGGTTGCATTCGAATTCCCGCACGAGGGCCAGCCCCCTCGCCGCATCGCCCGCGATCTGGGGAATCGGCACCGTCCGGCCCGTCTCGGCGACGCTGCCCGTCTCGGCGCTGGCGTCACACCCGAGGACGAGAGAGAGGGCGATCCATGGGGGAAGGCGGCGGAGCGGGCGGATCATGGTCTCCCACACGGACACCGGGGAGCCCGATGGGTTTCGCTCGCGAGGTGCCATTGCGGGCGTGGACCGGCGGCGATGCTACCCTGGGAGGATCATGCGCTCCCGGCTCGCCCTTTCGACGGCGCTGCTCGTCGCGCTGAGCGTCCTCGGCTGCACCGGGAAACTCGGGGGCTTTGGCACGCCCGGGCTCGACTCGGGACGGAGCTCTGCCGACGCGGGTAGCCCCCTCGACGCAAACGGAGGCGCCGACGTGCCAGCGAGCGGAGACGCCGCGGCGGTGGACGACGGCCCCGCTGATGCGCCGATCGATGCGGGCGCGTGCGTCCGCGGCACGCTCGCGGAGGCGCTCAACACGGTGACCGTGTCCCTGGGCTCGCCGGCCGCTCGTGTGCTCTCCGCTCCGACCGCAGACGGGGGCACGGTGCTCGCGTGGTCCGGCCCGGGTGGCGTGCATGTGACCCGGGTGAGCGCCACGGGGGCGCGCATGGGCACGGACGCGGTCGTGCCCGGGACGTCGGTCGAGGCGCTGGCGGTCCGGGGCGACGTATGGGGCGTGCTCGTGGCCCGATCGCCCGACATCCTCGCGTTCGTCGGCATCGCGCCGGCGGGCTCGATCTCATTCGATCGGGTCCTGGTCGGCGGCGTAGATCATTCGGTGACCGGAAACGAGTGGTACGGCGCGCTCCCCGAGGCGCGCCTGGCTGCCACGCCCACGGGCTTCGGCGCCTACTTCACGATCCAGCGGCTGTGGCCAGACGGCATCGCACACCAGGGCGACACGCTTCAGTTCTTCGCAGCCGACGGTGGCGAGGACCGCAGCGGTGGATGGGACTGGGGCTGCAGTCACAGCCTCGCCGTGCGGCTCGGGCACGACGGCAGCTCCGCCGGGGCGGCGTGCGTCTCGGACTGCTTCCCCGGCAAGGGCGTGTACTTCAACCACACGACGGAGGTGTTCGCGGATCCCTCCGGTGATTGCAGCGGCTCGAGCGGCTCCGCGCTCGGGGCCATCGTCGGAACAGCGACGGGCTTCGTCATCGCGTTCACGTCCGCGGAGGGCCGGACGTCATCTGACGTGGGCATCGTCGGCATCGGGAGAGGGGGCCGACCCGGCCGACCGGACTGGCTCACGTCCGACGACGTCGCCGACGGCGCGGCGCACTTGGGGTCCTTCGAGGGCGGGCTCGTGGCGGGATGGACCGCCGGGTCGTCGAGCTTCCTAGTGCGTCTCGACGACACGGGAGCGCCGGTGGATTCCCCCGAGGCCGTCTCCGCATCGCTCGGCCAGGCGAGCGACTTCTTCTCGTGGCCGAACGGGGACGTCGGCTGGAGCGAGCCCGCCTCTGGCGACGCGCGACTCTTCCGGCTGCGCGCCTGCCCGTGACGCGACCGCAGAAGGCTATTCGAGGCCCGCTGTGAATTCGTCGAGCGCACCGTAGCGCGCGACGTGGTGCTCTTCGTCGCCGAAGAGACTGTTGAGCGCGCGCATGCGCTTGAAGTACAGGCCGATGTCGTGCTCGTCCGTGCAGCCAACGCCGCCGTGGAGCTGGATGGACTGGTTGGCCACGAACCGCCCGCCCACGGCGAGCTGGGCCTTGGCCGCGCTGACCGCGGCGCGCCGCTCATCATCGTCGTCGGCCCCGACGCGCATGACCGCTTCCATGGTCATCGACCGGCACACCTCGACCTCGATGAACATGTCGACTGCGCGGTGCTGCAAGACCTGGAACGCGCCTATCTTGACCCCGAACTGCTGCCGGGTCTTGAGATACTCGACCGTCATGGCGAGCATGGCCTGCGCGATCCCCACGCCCTCGGCGCAGGCCGCCGTCGCGCCGAGGTCCATGAGTCGATCCAGAGTGCCCGCCCCGGCGCCGGGCTCGCCGAGCAAGCGGTCGGCGCCGACCGCCACCCCCTCGAGCCGGGCGCGCGCGGCGTGATGGCCGTCCAGCGTGCGCAGGGATTCGAGCGTCAGGCCAGCAGCGTCGCGCGGCACGACGAACAGCGCCAGTCCGTCGGGCGTGCTCGCGGACACGACGATCTCGTCCGCCGCGTGCCCATTGAGCACCCATTCTTTCTCACCCGTGAGCGTCCAAGACTCACCCGCGCGCTTCGCCATCGTGCGAACCACGGTGGAATCGTAGCGGGACGTGCGCTCGGCGTGGGCGAGGGCCAGCGAGGTGCGACCCTCCATCATCGGCGGCAGAAACCGCTTCTGCTGCTCGAGCGACCCGGCGAGCAAGAGCGCGTATCCTCCGAGCACGACAGAAGGCACGTAGGGCTCGGGGACGAGCGTCGCCGCGAGGCACTCGAGGATCACGGCGACCTCGACGAAGCTCCCGCCGAGACCGTCGACCTCCTCGGGGAACGGCACCGACAGCCACCCGAGCTCGCCCATCTGCCGCCAGACCGCCGGATCCCACCCGCACTCGTCGTCGCGTAACTTCCTGAAGCGTGCGAGCGGCGACGACTGCTTCGCGAAGGACGACACGGTGTCAGCCAGCATCCTCTGATCTTCGTTCAACTCGAAGTCCATGGTCCCTCTCCCTCAACGGTCGGACAGGCCGAGGATCCACTTGGCAATGACGTTCTTCTGGATCTCGTTGGTGCCGCCGTAGATGGTCGTGGCGCGATTGTAGCAATAGACGGGCGCGACCCATTGCTCGATGGGCGGGACGGCGCCTTCCTGGTTAAACCAGGACAGGGCGTCGTGTCCCATGGCGTCCATGGCGAGCTCGAACACGTCCTGCAGGATCTCGGAGCCGCGGATCTTCATGAATGACGACTCGGGTCCTGGGGCGCGCCCGAGCTGGGCGCCGGCGAGCGCGCGGTAGTTCGCCATCTTGAGTCCGCGCAGGCGGATCTCGAGGCGCGCGATGCGCGCGCGCCACTCGGGTCGGTCGATGAGGCGGCCGCCGTCGACTTCGGTGGCCGCTGCGATCCGCTTGACGCGCCTCAGCGCCCGGCTCGACGTGCCGACCGCTGCGATGAGCGTGCGTTCGTGGCCGAGCAGGGCCTTGGCGAGCGTCCAGCCGCCGTTGAGCGGACCGACCACGTTCTCCGTGGGGACGCGGGCGTTGTCGAAGAAGGTGTCGCAGAAGGCGGGCGTGTGCCCGAGGGTCAGCATGGGCTTGACCTCGACGCCCGGGGTCTTCATGTCGATGAGCAGGAAGCTGATGCCAGCCTGCTTCTTCACGGTTGGGTCGGTGCGGACGAGACAGAAGATCCAGTCGGCGTACTGCGCATAGGTGGTCCAGGTCTTCTGACCGTTGAGGATGAATGAGCCGCTGCCGTCGTCGACGGCCGACGTGCGCAGCGCGGCGAGATCGCTGCCCGCCTCGGGCTCGGAGTAGCCCTGGCACCACACCTCCTCGCCGGACAGGATCTTCGGCAGGTAGCGCTTCTTCTGCGCGTCGCTGCCGAACTGGATGAGCAGGGGCCCGACCATGGACAGCCCGAAGGGGCTCAGGAGCGGAGCGCCCGCGAGCTCGAGCTCTTCGGTGAGAATGAAGCGGCGGTTGGCGTCGAAGCCCGGCCCGCCGTGCTCGGTCGGCCAGTGCGGCGCGACCCACCCCTTCTCGAAGAGGATGCGGTGCCAGCGCATCACCTCCGCGTGATCGAAGTGGCCGTCGACGCGCGCCTTCGCCGCGAGGTCCGCGGGCATCGCCTCGGCGATCCAAGCGCGCACCTCCTGGCGGAATCGTTCTTCTTGAGGAGTGAAGGACAGATCCATTGCCGCGCATCATACAGGGGACGGGTCGACTGGGATCCCCAGTACCGTCGCCGCCGAATCGGCGTCCCAGCCAGCGGCAGGGCCTGGCCGCACGTCTCCCTCTTCCCCGGAGGCGCGGGCGGCGCTAGTGTCCGCGCGGATGCGCAGCACCCGCACTGGAGGGGGACAGACCGGCGAAGGTCCCGCCCTGCTGCTCCACGCGCGTTCGGGCTCCTTCCTGTCTTCGCGAAGCGCCCTCCTCTCCCTCTGTGTCCACGCGGCGCTCCTGGGGATCGCGGTGTGGATCGGCGCCGGTGTCAGCCGGGGCGACAGCGACCGCCCGGTGCAGCTCACGTTCTTCGACCCGCCCCCGCCGCCACCCGAGCCCGAAGGCGGCGGCGGAGGAGGCGACCCCGCGCCCGCCCCCGAGCCCCCGCCACCCGCTCCGGCACCGCCACCTCGGGTGCGGCCGCCCGAACAGCCGCGCCTCGTCGAACCGGTCGACGAGCCCTTCAACCCCCAACCGATCCTGGCCGCTCCCTGCCAAGGCGACGACTGTCCCACGGGAACCGACACCGGCGAGACGGGCTCCGGGGGAAGTGGGACCGGGTCCGGCGGCGGTGTGGGGAGCGGCGTGGGCACCGGGCATGGCAGCGGCGTGGGTCCCGGCACGGCCGCCCCCCGCCCCATCTACCTGCCCGCGGGCATGCGGCCCCCCCGGCGGATCGTCGGCAGTGACCCAAGCTATACGCGGCAGGCGCGCGCGGCCGAGGTCGAGGGCAACGTGGTCGTGCGCATCGAGATCGGGGCCGACGGCTCCGTCCTCGACGTCACCGTGCTCACCGGAATCCCGCTCCTCAACGACTCGGTGATCAGCACCGTCCGTCAATGGAGATTCTCGCCTCCCGTGGTAGGAGGGCGAGCCGTTCCCATCTTCGTCATCCAACGCATCACCTTCGAGCTCTGACACATGGCAACCGGACTCCTCGGCATCTGGCGAAGCATGGGCCCCGTGGCCCAGGGCGTCGTGATCCTGCTGCTCGTCATGTCCCTCGTCGCGGTCGCCATCGCCGCCGAGCGCGCCTTCCAGCTGCTGCGAGGCCGGAGCCGCGGGCTCGCCTTCGCCGACAAGCTCCGCGTGCACCTCGACCGCGGCGACTTCCGGGCCGCCGCGGAAGTGGACCCGGCGCGCGGGGGCCCCCTCGCTGCCGTGCTCGGCGAGGGCGTGCGGGCCTATCTGCGCGTGGAGGACCAGGCTCCGAGCACCGACGAGCTCATCTCGAGCGTCGAGGGTTCCCTGGCGCGCGTCGTCGCCGTCGAGTCCGCCCAGCTACGCCGCGGGCTCGGGGCACTGGCCACCATCGGCTCGACCGCCCCTTTCGTGGGCCTCTTCGGGACCGTCGTCGGCATCGTCAACTCCTTCCAGGAGATCGCCCGAACCGGGGGTGGCGGCATCGAGGCGGTCTCGTCCGGCATCTCCGAGGCTCTCGTCGCCACGGCCCTCGGCATCCTCGTCGCCGTTCCGTCCGTGATGCTCTTCAACCTCTTCTCGACTCGGGCCGAGGCAGCCGAGCTGCTCCTCTCGGACGCGGCGGAGGGCATGATCGAGCACGTCCGGCGCGGAGCCTGGCGCCGCCAGGGCGGCACAGAGAAGAGTGACGAGCCGGCCAAGGAGCCTGGAGCGTGACCCGCCGCGGCCGCCCACGGGGCCCGCGCCGCGCTGGCCTCGTCTCCGAGATCAACGTCACGCCTCTCGTCGACGTGGTCCTCGTTCTCCTGATCATCTTCATGGTGGTCGCGCCCTATCTCCATCGCGGAGTCGAGGTGGGCCTGCCCGTGGCCGAGCACGGCGAGCGCGGCGAGATGCGCGAGGGCAGCGTCGTGGTCACGCTCACCGAGGACGGCACCGTGTACCTCGACCGGAGCCCCGTGGCCCGAGGCCAGCTCGTGCGGCGCTTGCGGGAACGTCTCGCGGCCCGGCCCGCGACGGATGTCCTGGTCCGCGGCGACGCCCGAGCCCGCTACGGAGACGTCCAGCGCCTGCTCACCTGGCTTCGGGACACGGGCGCGCCCGGCGTCTCCCTCGCCACGACGACCGAGGAGGAGCTCTGACGATGGCGATGGACCTGCCAGGCGCCGGAGGTGGCCGCCCCCGTCCCATCATCAACGTCACGCCCCTCGTGGACGTCGTGCTGGTCCTGCTGATCATCTTCATGGTCGTCGCGCCCATGCTCGACCTGCGGCTCGGCGTAGGGCTGCCCGCGGAGCGCACCGATGTGGACCCCATCGAGCCCGAGGAGCAGCTCGTGGTGGACCTCGAGCCCGACGGTCAGGTGACGCTCAACGGGGAGGTCGTGGAGCGCTCCCGGCTCGCCGCGGTCCTCGGGCCCGCGATTCGGGCCCGCCGGGACCGAACTGTGTTCTTCCGCGGCGACCCCGATGTGTTCTATGGTGACGCCGTCCGAATCTTGGATATCGTTCGGGGCGCCGGCGCCCAGACCATCGGGACGGTGGTGGACGGCCAGGGCGGGAGAGGTGGGGAGGAAGATGAGCCATAGGATAGTCAGCTCGGTCTGTGGGGCCCTGCTCGTTTCGTTCCTTGCGGCAGCGCCGGCCGCGGCCCAGCAGACGGGCGAGCTCCGGGGCCGGGTGACCGACGCCGCGACGCGGGAGGGGCTCGGGACCGTGGTCGTCGTCGCGGTCGGCGCGGCGGCCCAGGGGGATCAGTTCGGGTTCTCCGAGCCAGACGGTTCCTTCGTCGTCCCCCTGCTGCCGCCCGGGAGCTACACCGTGCGCTTCGAGGTCGAGGGCTTCCGCACGCGCTCCGTGGAGAACGTGGTCGTGGAGCTCGGCCAGAGCCGCAACATCACGATCGAGCTCGTGCCGACGGCCATCGAGGCCGAGCGCATCGTGGTGCGGGCGCCCGAGGCACCGTCGATCGACCGGGGCTCCTCCGAGCTCGGGACGAACATCAACCGCGAGTTCTATCTGCGCGTCCCGAGCGGACGCCGCTACACGCAGATCCTGCGGGATACCCCGGGTGCCACGGAGGACGACACCGGGACGGGGGTGTTCGGCTCCACGGGCGTGGAGAACACGTACGTCGTGGAGGGGCTCAACACGACGGGCGTCGGCTTCGGCGAGGCCGCGGCCGACGTGAACGTGGACTTCTTCGAGGAGCTCGAGATCAAGACGGGCGGCTACATGCCCGAGTTCGGCCGGTCCACGGGCGGCATCTTCAACCTCGTGCTACGGAGCGGCGGCAACGAATTCCACGGGGACGTCTTCGTGAACGCCACCCCCGGCTTCCTGCGCGCCACGCCGCAGAGCATCTACCGCGCCGGTGAGTCCATCGGCCGCGAGGACAACCTGCTGCTCGACCTCGACTTCGGGTTCGCCATCGGCGGCCCGATCATCAGGGACCGATTGTGGTTCTTCGCGGGCTTCAATC
>Ga0214473_10000805_pt1 | contig 42824 bp, 53 predicted proteins | sample RVTome_7_FD_203509 | JGI IMG/M metagenome (GOLD analysis project Ga0214473, IMG submission 203509) | Soil microbial communities from uranium-contaminated site in the Upper Colorado River Basin, Wyoming, United States - RVT98D197 | ecosystem: Environmental > Terrestrial > Soil > Contaminated >...
GATAAATGAGGTGCGATTTCGGGATGGGTTTTGAATTTTTTTTATGGCTTTACTTACATAAGCTTTGCAGTTACAGTTAGTTATGAGCGTAAGATTTTGGAAAATTTAAAAGATTCATCATGTCGAAGCCAGGGCGATGAGCGTGTTTTGGACGCGAAATGATTGCGACTAATTTCACCGACGCAAGCAATTACATAGCATGCGTCGCAGCCGAATACCGCGGCGATCCGTTCGAGGCCCGCACCCTGACCAGCCGCCGATGCGGGGCTGATGTTCCTGAAGGTGCAATGATGATTGAGATTCGGTTCGATGAAAACAAACTCAAGGAAGTCGAGCGGATGCTCGCGGCGATGGCCGAAAAAGAAACGCGGTAAAAAAACTAATAGTAAATACGAAAGGCAAATTCATGGAAGATAACTATATTGAAAAGACGGTCGCCGGGCTCCTGCGGTTTCGCGATCTGTACAGCGAGAAGATTCGGACCCTGGATGATACGATCGCCGTCATAAGAGCTTTGCCGTCGGAAGAGTCGGCTTTGTCTCTCGTCGCGGAATTGCCGGCTGCCGCGGATGAGATTCCGGAGATGGCAGCCGATGGGCCGCCGGCGGTCCGGCCACGGCCGCCGCATCGCAGGAAGAATACGGTGAAGCCTCGCAAAGCCGGCAGCCAAACGAAGCCGCCGCGAGCGGGCCACGGGACACAAAAGAGAGTCCCGTCGCAGTATACCGGTGTGACGAAAAAAACAGGTAAACGGGGCGTGCGGTTCGAGGCACTGGCATGGGACTGCAAAAAAAAGAGGCTGGTTTACGTCGGCAGGTTCGACAGCGAGATCGAGGCTGCAATTGCCGCGGCAAAGGCCCGCGGCGACAATGACGAGGTCCGGCGGCTCAGTGACTTGGCAGAGCAAATAGAGAACAATCCCGACCGGCCGTCGCGCGGCAGTCGGCGGGATGACACGCCGACCGCCGAACCGGAGATTATTTACAAGTGTGTGCATTGCCGCGCGGAATATCAGTCCCGGACCGGTTGGTGCCCTCGGTGCGGCGGTGAAAAATTCGCCGCAGTAAAGCCGGAACCGCAGAAAAACAAGTGACAAGTGACAAGTGACAAGTGACAATTGACAATTATCCATTATTTTTCCATTCGTGGTAAAAAATTACGATCGGATAAGACGAAATGAAATCGACCAATGCCGATAAAGTCAGAGCCGACGCGAGTAAGATCGTCGAGCGGCTGCGCAAGTTTCCCGCCGCGACGGTCGCCGGATTCTCCCGCGAATACGGGGTCAAACCCGAGACGGTCACGCGGGCGATTCGCACGGTGATCTGCGACGAGGAGTTTACGCGTTCCGCAGGCGGCGACGACGGGATAAAGAGAGCCGAGGCCGCAGCGGCCGCCGAAGAGGCGATGCACAAGGCCAATATCGCCGAGCTGCAGGGTGAAACTGCCGTTTGGTATCAATGCCGCGGCTGCGGATTCGACTCGGCCGAGCCGGTCCTGCCGTGCCCGAAGTGCGGCCACCTTTTGTTCGAGCGAATAGAGCAGCCGATCCGGTTCGCCCGACGTCATGCAATAAACGAATGAGCAGCGCTCAGTGACATCGAAGAAGAAAAAAAATCATAAATCGCCGAAGCGAAGTCTTACAGAGGCCGCGGCCCAGCGGCTCGGCTTCGAGTGCGGGGACCTGGCCGAGGCGGACGCGGCGTCGGGCATCCGGCCGAACCTGGCGAATTATTTGCAGCGTCACCCGCGTTACAAGGCCGCGTATGACCGCGGGCGGTTTCTGGCGAATCTCAAGTCGCTCGCCGGCGTCGTGGCGACCGTCTCGGAGGCGGCGCACAAGTTGGCACTGGTTTCGGGCGAGGCCCTGCGCGAGATATTGGATAGCGACGCCGAGGCGGCGGACATCTGGAGCCAGACGCGGCTCGATACCATCATCGCGGCCCGCCAGGCCCTGCTCGAGGCGGCCAAACAGGGGAACCAGACGGCGATTCGGGCGGTCGAGAATTACCTCCGCGAGGAAAAGCAGACGGCCGGGCCGGCGGCGGACCTGGCTCATCTTTTGCAAAAAGAAGTTTGCGAGCTTTTTGCCGTCAGCCGAGTGACGCTCGGCGAATGGCAGGCCAAACAGGGCTTGCCGCGCAACACCGACAAGACGTATAATCTCTGCGACGTGATCCGCTGGTACGGCGAGTTCAGCAGCCGCAAGTCCGGCGGGCGAATCCTGCCGGCCGATAAGCTCCGAGACTTGAAGGCGGCGGAAAAAGAGATCGATTTAGCCGAGCGGCGGGGACAGCTCCTGGATCGAGAAGCCGTGATCGAATATCTCACCGCACGCTGGCAGCAGGTGATCGGCGCTTTTCGCTACAAGCGGAGGGAGCTGGCCATGATGGTCCATGCCCAGACGGTCGAACGGATCGAGGACGCCCTGGGCAGGTTCTTCGAGGACCTGCAAAATAGCTGGCTCAATGTCCCGGAGTTCCTGCAGTTGCCGCCGGAGGCGGAGGGCAAGCTCGCGGAGCTGTTCGCGTCGCTGGCGGAAAAGGAAGCCACAGACGCCGTCCTGAGCTTACCGAACGAGCACACAGAAAATTAACCACGAATGAACACGAATAGACACGAAAGGCAGGTGACAGATGGCTCGAATCACAATTGAGATCAACGTACTAAGGACAGGGAGAGGTGTCGTTAAAATTCTGACATTAGTAAATATAGATACAGTGGAATGATCCAGCCAATCGAAAATCGAAAATCGTCAATCGTCAATCGCCGGCGTCTTCTGTCGCTTTTCGATGAAGAGCGGGATATTTTGAAGCCCCGCCAGCGGCCGCCGCTGATCGAGTGGCTGGAGAACAACTACATTCTGGAGGGTGGCACGGCGGCGATCGAGGGACTCTGGAGCCGCGAGTACACGCCCTATTTCGTGGAGCCGGCCGAATGGCTCTCGGATTCCACGACGCGGGAGATTTGGATATACGCCTGCAGTCAGTCGGGCAAGACGACCTTCGACACGGGCTTCGTGGGCTATATCACCGACGTCTCGCCCGGCCCGACGCTGCTGATCATGCCGACCAAGTCCGACGTCCAGAACCGCGTCGAGGCGAGGATCCGGCCGATGTTCCGGGCGAATGAAAACCTGCTTCGCCACGTCCGCGGTCGGGACCGCAATATCTTCATCGGCAAACAGACGGTGATGGATCACATGAACCTGTACATCGGCTGGCCTACGACGGCGCAGGCCCTGGCGGATAAGCCCGTCTGCTACATTTTGCCCGATGAGGTCGGCAAATTCCCGCCCTTCGTGGGCGAGGAAGCGGACCCGATCTCGCTCATGCGCAAGCGCCAGCGATGGTTCAAAGGCCGCTCGAAGCTCCTGGCCACGACGACACCGGTCATTCAAGGGGACATGGCCGATCAGAACTGGAAACGAGGCGATTGTTGTGAGTGGTGGGTGCCTTGCCCGCAATGCGGCCGGTGGCATCAGCTCGGCTGGTTTCGCGGCGAGAACGAATATAACGTCGTGATCGAAAAGACGGCCAAAGGCGAGTGGTACGCCGAAGGGACCTATGCCCGGGGTTTGCACTGCTGGTACGAATGCCCGCGATGTCACGCGCACTGGACCGAGGACGATCGCTGGAAGGCGGTGACGGCGGGCCAATGGGTGCCGGGCAGCCTGTCCCTCGATGAGCGGGGCAGTCTGGTCGGGCAGGTTGCGCCCACGACGTACCGCTCGATCCGTATCCAGGCCTTGATGCTGCATCCTATGGTCGAGACGGTCTCATCGCTCGTCGCCGAGTTCGTCACGGCGATCAAAGCGAGGGACGCCGGCAACATCCAGCCTTATAAGGATTTCTGGAACAGCCAGTTGGCCCGCCCTTGGCAGGAAAAGAAGGCGATCACGGAGATCGAAGTACTCAAGCATCACATCGGCTCCTGTCCCCGGGGCAAGGTCCCGCCGGGCGTCCAAATGCTTACGGCCGGCATTGACCTGCAGCTCGATCACTGCTATATCGCCGTCCTGGGCTGGGGGTACCTGGGCCAGTGGTGGAGCATCTTCGAGGAGCGGGTCGAGACGGGCCCGACGGACCGCCTGGAGAATCTCAAAAAGATGGAGCCGTATCTCGCTATGCGATTCGAGCTGCTGGAGGACCCCGGGCTGGTCATGCGCATAGCGCTGGCCGCTATCGACCGCCAGTACAACAGCGAGACGGTCGATGCCTTCTGCTGCCACTATGCGGGGATGCTGCCGATTGTCCCCGTCATGGGCGATGACCGCTTGAATAAGCAGCCCTGGCGGGTCGGCGCCGCCGCCGGCGGGCGCTTGAAGCGATACGATCTCAATGTCGCGATGTATAAGGACGCCCTCTATCGCGGCTACTTCGAGGCCATCGTCGCCGGGCCGGGCTACGGCCACCTTCACCGCGACACGCAGTATTGGGTCCTCGAGCAGCTGACCAGCGAGACCAAGGAAATCGACCGGCGCGGGGAGCGGATCGTGTGGATTGGATGGAAGCAGAAGCCGGGCCGGCCGAACCATCTGTGGGACTGCGACGTCTATGCCCGCGCGGCTGCCGAGATCCGGGGGCTCTGGTCGCTGCCGGACCCGGGGGCCGAGGCTAAGACGACGATGCCGTTGCCCGGCCGGCCCGTGGGGAAACGGCCGATCAGAACCAAATATTAACCACGAATGAACATGACAGAGAAACAATTGACAAGTGACAATTGACAAGTGACAATTATCCATTATTTTAGGAGCCCACCATGTCCAAAAAAAAAGAGAGCAACGATAAACCCCAATACAGTTTCCCGACCGTGAGCGTGTGCCCGCGATGCCGGGGCACGCAGACGCGGGCCGTCTCGACCCAGGGCCGGATCCAGTACCGCGCCTGCCAGGCGCCCGTCTGCCGCCGGCGTTATACGCTAATGGGGACACTCGTAAAACAATCAAAAATAAAAGAACGAAAGGAGCAAACCAATGACCGGAATACGAAGAATGACCAACGAAGAGCTCAAGAAGGAAGCGGCGGCGTTAATCCTGCTGCGGAACCATCCGGAGTTGAGTGATAAACTGGCTGAGGCGCTGGGGACTGGGCACTTCCTCGTCACGGTGCACTGTCAGCTCGTCAAGCCGGGCGCGGCGGGCGACTTGCAGCATTATCTTTTTCAGAGCAGTTATCCGCCCGGCGATATCGTCAATTCGCTCCGGCACATCGCGACTGTGCACGCGGCGCGAACCAACCCGGCGGCGGATGCATCAGGGGCTAAAGGCTGGGTGTAAACCCATTGACTATTGAAAAAAGAAAACCCTGCCCGTGGCTGAGCCGCCAGGGCAGGGTTAAAAATGCGCATGAGTAGGATATTTCATCAAAATTCTTTACAATGTTGTAAAGAATCTGCGTTTTGCGTGATAAAACGGGGAGAAAGGGCTTGTTTCAGGAGGCAAAAAGTGACGAAATAGCCTAAAGATTCACAAAGACAATTGAAAATTGGAAGCCGCGGACGACGGATAGAATTTGGCGCAGCATTTTTTATCCGTCGCCTTTCCGCAAATCTTTTTATGGCGCTGGACAGTAATTCAACACTCGATGATGCCCTGGCTCAGTACAACGATAATCTGAGCTGGGACGGCGATTCGACCAAGGCCGGTCGAGCCCTGGCCGCCGTCCGCTGGATCCTGATCAACCGGCCCCGAATAATCGCCACCAACGACCGCAACGTCAATTTCGATTCATTAGCCGCCGAGAAGGAACGCCTCGAAGCCTACGTCGGCGCCGCCGCAACCCAAACAAGCCGCTCATCTTTCACGCGGGGAAAGATGCTGCTGACATGACCGTCCGAACGCCCCGGCATAGTAGCTCCACCGATCCGATCACCGTTGACGGCATGCGCCGCGTCTATGGCGCCCTGGGTTATCGCAGCGTCCGCGTCGCCGCCGCCGAGGGACGCAGCTACACGGCCTATCCGGGCGAGAGCCACGATGAGCGCGATCGCGCCAAGCTGGTCAGCCAGTCGCGCGATTTCATGCGCAACAACGCGATCTACAAAGGCATGATCGAGCGGATGGTCAGCTATATCGTCGGCAACGGCTTCGAGCTCCAGGTGACCGGGGCCTCCGTCGGCACGATCAAAAAGGTCGAGGGACTCTGGCGGGCGTGGTTCGCCAAGCCGGAGGTCCGCAACCTGCTCTCGGGCGCCGAGGTCTCGCGAATGATCTGCCGCGAGCTCTTGACCGCCGGGGACATCGCGACCCTCAAGACCGACAAGGGTCTGATCCAGCTCTTCGAGTCCGAGCAGATCGACTCGACCGAAAGCAAAAAGTTTCCCAACGGCATCCGCAAGGACGATTACGGCCGGCCGATGGAATTTTCACTGTGCCCCTGGAAGACATACGGGATCGACAAGAAAAAGGCCAAGGCCGTCAAAGCCGAAGACGTGCTCTTCCTGACCAATCCGGAGCGGCCGAGCAATTTGCGCGGCGTGCCGGCCTGCCAGAGTTCCTTTGCCATGCTGCACCGGATCAACGATGTCTGCGACAGCGAGGCCATCGCCTGGCAGCTCCTTTCGCGGATGGCGGTATCCATTACGCGAGAGCAGGGACCCGAGCAGGCATTTGTCGAATCCAAAGAGGATCCCGACAAAACAACCGAGAGTCTCGAAGGGGACGCGGCAACGCGGATGACGGAATACGATTATGCCATCGTCTTTCACGGCCGGGTCGGTGAGGATGTTAAGGGCATCGAGCGAAATATCCCCGGCATGAATTTTCCAGAGTCACTGCGGATGTTCCTTCGGCTCCTGGGCCTGCCCGTCGGCTGCCCTCTGGAGCTGATCCTGCTCGATTGGACCAAGAGCAACTACAGCCAGTCCCGCGCCATCTTAGAGCAGGTGTACGAGAATTTCCTTTTCTGGCAGTACAAGCTGCGTGACTTTTTCTACGGCCCGCTCTTCGAGTGGAAGCTCAGTCACTGGCAGAGCCAGGACGGCATTGGCAAGAACAACAAGCTCACCGCCGGCTGGATCGTGCCCACGTTCCCCTGGATCGATCAGCTCAAGGAGGTACAGGCCTACGCCGAAAAGGTTTTGCGGGGATTCACGACCCATAGCCAGACGTGCAAGTCGCTCAAACTCGATCCGGATGAGGTGCTCGAACAGCGCGAGGCCGAGGTCCGCGGCGCCATCGAGCGGGTCCAGCGGATCGAGAAAGAGATGGGCGTCCTGGTGCCCTGGCAGCATTTCGCAGGTCTCAAGCCGCCCACGGCGGTCCCGGCAAAGTCAGACGAACCGGACGCGTCCGACGAACCTGACGATCAGGAAGAAGATGAGGACACAGATGCCTAATTCCATCATCGCCGAATATCAGTCGCAGCCCTGGCTCATGGAACCGGCGGCCCTGGCGGCGTTCATCGAGCGGGTCGCCGGCCTGCCGGAGAATGCTTCGCTGATCGGCGTCGCCATCGAGCGCAAACCCGCCTTACTGGAAGTGGTCGGCGGCGTCGCCCGCATTCCCATAAATGGCGTTCTGCTCACCAAGGTCCCGGACTGGATGCGGCTGTGGAATCTCAACGTCACGGGCTACGACTGGATCGCCGAACAGGTCGCCGAGGCCTCCGGCCGCAAGGACGTCACTGCCATCGAGCTGGCGATTGACTCGCCCGGCGGCATGGTGGCCGGCGTCATGGGCGCCGCCGACGCGATATTTAACGCCCGGCAAAACAAACCGGTTACGGCCCTCATCTCGAATCTCGGCGCCAGCGCCGCCTACTGGCTCGCCTCGCAGGCCCAGTCGATTGCGGCCGCCGACGCGAATACACTCGCCGGCTCCATCGGCGTCTATAGCGTTTACGTCGATTGGTCCAAGCTCGAGGAACGGGTCGGGATCAAAGTCATCGTCATTCGCAGCGGCGAGCACAAGGGCATGGGAGTGGATACGATCACCGAATCGCAGATCGCCGCCGTCCAGCAGTATATCGACGCGACAGCCGGCAACTTCATCGCCGCCGTCGCCCGCGGCCGCGGCCGCACGACAGAAGAGATCGCCGAATACGCCACGGGCCAGTTGTGGATTGCCACAACGGCCCGGGAGAAAGGACTCATCGACGCCGTCATCGACGGCGCCCGACAAAATACGCCAACAGTTATCCAATCGCAAGGAGATCAATCTATGGAACCGAACCCAGCACAAACGGCGGACGTCGAAAAGGCCAAGAACGATGCCTCGACGGCCGCGCAGAACAACGAGCGCATTCGCATGTCGCAGCTCAGGACCGAGTTCGCCGATGACGCGGACTTTGCGATCAAGGCATTCACCGAGGGCTGGTCGCTCGAAAAAGCCAAGGCCGAATATTGCGGCGTTCTGCGCGAGAAGCTCAAAGACCAGGCCAAAAAGGCCGCCGAGAAACCGGCCGCCGGCGCCGCGGCGATCCCCGAGGCCGGCGCGGATGGTGTCACGCAGGGCGATTTCCTCGAAGAGGCCCGCGCGCTCGCGAAGGAAAAGGGCGTCACCGTGACGGCGGCGATGAAGCAGTTGAACCGCCGCAAGCCCGGCCTGCACGATGCCTTCGTACAGCAATGCCAAAGCGAAGGCAAGCGGATGTACCAGGAAGCCTGCTGAAATAATTGTCAATTGTCAATGGAAAATTGAGAAAGGAGCATTTATGGCAATCTATTCCAACAGTCCAAAGTCCGTCACGGCCGGCGCCGCGATTGCCGTATTCCTTCGCGTCAAGCTCGCCGCCCGGACGGCGTACCTGGCCGGGGCCTCCGATTACGGCGTCGGCACGGCCCAGCAAGCCGCCGGCTCGGGCGCTCGGGTTTCGATCCGGCTCTGGGAGCACGGCGGCAGCCACAAGTGCGTCGCGTCCGCCGCGATAGTCGCCGGTGCGAAGGTCTATGCCGCCGCCTCGGGCAAAATCGCCGCGACAGGGACATTGCTGATCGGAACGGCGCTGGACGCCGCCTCCGGCAACAACAGTGTGATCGAAATTTTGCCGCACCTGACCTATAAACAGTCGAGCAGCTCCAGCAGTTCGAGCAGCAGTTCATCGTCTTCGAGCAGCTCCAGCAGTTCGAGCAGCAGTTCGAGCAGCAGTTCAAGCTCTTCGAGCTCAGCGGCGGCGTAAGCAAACATTTAAGATTTCAGATTTGAAATTGAGAAAGGGACATTATGACAAACAGCCCGTTCACCCTGACGGCCGGGGCCGCGATTGCCGCGTTTCTGCGCGTCAAGGCCTCTGGCCGGACCGGCTATCTCGCCGGGGCCTCCGATTACGGCGTCGGCACCGCCATCGAGGGCGTTGCCAGCGGCAAACAGGTGACCGTCCGGCTCTGGGAGCACGGCGGCACGCACAAATGCGTAGCCTCGGCCGCCATCTCGGCCGGCGCTAAAGTCTATGCCGCCGCCTCGGGCAAAATCGCCGCGACGGGGACATTGCTGATCGGGACCGCGCTCGACGCCGCCAGCGGCAACAACAGCGTGATCGAGGTGATCCCGCATATCGGGCATACGCAGTCCTCATCGAGCAGCAGCAGCAGTTCGTCGACCGCATGACAATGGATAATTGATAATTGACAATTGAGAATTGACAAAGGGGCAATGAAAAAGGAGTAAAACAATGATTCAGAAATCAACTCACGCCGTGCCGCGAATGGACCTGGGCGTCGCGTTTCACGAGTACACGATGAGCAAGGTGCGGCTGATCGCCGACGCCGTGTTGCCCATCCTGCCGGTCGCCAAAGAGGCGGCCACGATGAGCGTCACCAAGCGAAAGAACCTGACTATCCCGGAGACCAAGCACGCCAACGGGGCGACGTACAACCGCGTCGAGCTCTACATGGACGACCTGGCCTACGCCTGTGTGGACCACGGGCTCGAGGGACAGGTCACGGACCGCGATCGCGAGAAATACGCCAGCGATTTCGACGCCGAGGTCGAAAAGACGCAGGCGATCAAAACCAAGATGAGATTGGCCCGCGAAAAGCGGATCAAAGAGCTCGTCTTCAATACGACGACGTGGACCGGCTCCGACCTCTACACGGATTACAGCAGCGCTCCCTGGGACGCCGCCGGAAGCGGCGTGATCGCGCAGATCCAGACGGTCCGCGAAAAGGTCCGCCTCAATTGCGGCGTTCCGCCGGATACGCTGATCATCAGCGAGACGGCGATGATCAATCTAACGAACAACACCGAGATCAAGGCCAAGTTCCCAGGCAGCCCGGCAATCACTGAGGCTATATTGCGGGGCAACATGGCGGCGATCCTGGGTATTCAGAATCTGATCATCGGCCAGGCGGTCTATAACTCCGCCGATGAGGGGCAGGATTTCACCGGGGCCGAGATCTGGCCGGACGATTACGCAATGGTCTGCGTCCTCGGCGCCGACGGTCTGCCGATGACCGAGCCCCAGTTAGGCCGGACGATTCTCTGGGAAGATTACATCTCCGACATCGAGTACGTCGAGTCATACCGCGAAGAGCAGACCAAGAGTGAAATCATCCGGGTCGAGCAAAGCATCGATGAGAAGATATTCGACGCCTACTTCGGCCACCTGATGCTGATTGATGCCTGATGAGTGACGTCTTTGACGATACGCTGAAAGCGGCGGCGGCGAGTTTCTTCCTGCTGCCCGGGGCCGAGTGGATCACCTATCGGCCCCGCACCGGCGCGGCCCGGCGGATTCGGGCCGTGGTGACGCGGAGCGAATGGATTGCGCTGCCGGGCGTCGAGGGCGGATCGCGTCCGCCGTTCGGGGTTCTGGTGAAGAACGATGCAACGAACGGGATTGACAGCGCGACGGTCGATACGGGCGGCGACGAGCTGGATATCGCCCCGAACGTCGGCGAGCCGCCGAAGGCGTTTCGGCCCGCCGAGATTATGAATCACGATGCGGGGCTGATGTTCCTGAAGGTGCAATGATGATTGAGATTCGGTTCGATGAAAACAAACTCAAGGAAGTCGAGCGGATGCTCGCGGCGATCCCCGGCGCGCTGCCAAAAGTCATGAGCCGCGGCCTCAATCGCACGGCGACCGAGGCCCGCACCCTGACCAGCCGCCGGCTCTCACAATCGACCGGGCTTCGCGTCAAGGACGTGCGGGACCGCATCGGCGTCGAGCGGGCCAGTTTTAAGAACTGGCGGTCGGCCATTCGTTTCCGGGCCGGCGGCCTGCCAATTGTCCGATTCCCTCACGAGCAGACGGGCCAGGGCATTCTATGGCGGCCGTCGCGGGGCAAGCGGATCCTGATTCGCCATGCCTTCATCGCCACTATGAAGGCCGGCCATACGGGCGTGTTTCTCAGGGCCCGGTATGCCAAGGGCCGCTTTATCCCTATGAAAAGCCGGCCCAAGCGCGAAGCCATCTATGAGCAGAAGGTGCGGCTGCAGGACGTTTTTGCCCAGAGCCAGGCGGAGATGGACCAGGTCTATGTCGAGAGCCTCGCCCGGCTCGAAAAGAACATCCACGACCAGGTGCAACTGATCCTCAAGCGGAGGGCCGGATGAGCACGCCGATCGTCGAAACCATCGCCGCCAAGATCAAGACACTCATCGACGGCGTCACGGCGGCTGCCGGCTATAACCAGACGCTGACGGCCGTGCGGCCCAAACGAATCCATTTAGAAGGGGATTTAAACGCCGACAATACGGTGATCGTCGATCAGGAGGACGCCGCGATCGAGCAGGACTCCAATACCGAGATCGTCTGGCGGCAGGGCTTCTCGCTGCAGGCCTTAGTCATCGATTCGGACGATGCGACCGAGCCCATCGATACTCGCCTCAATAAGATCGCCGCCGACATGATCAAGCACTTGTTTGCCGGCGACAACTGGCAGCTCGACGGCAACGCCGAGGGCATTCTCATCAAAGGCACGCAGCGGTTCATCGCCGATCCGCAATTGTCCGGCGTAGCCCTCAATATCGACGTAATTTACCGGACCGCCGCAAGCGATCCGTACACGAAATCCTAAAGGACAAATGGATAATTGACAATTGATAATTGACAATTGACAATTAACAAGTAAGGAGATTACAATGATTCTATACGGATGGACATTGACCGGCTCATCGAGCGGCGTTCTGGGCAAACTCACCAACATCAACTGGTCCGGGCTCAACGAGGACGAGATCGACGTCACCAACGCCGATTCCACGGACCAGTGGAACGAATACGAAGGCGGGTTTAAGGACCCTGGCATCATTCAGGCCGATCTTTTATTCGATCCGGCCGTTCTTGAAACAATTATCGCCGCGTTTGCCGGTACAAACGAAACCTGGGTCCTTACCCGCGATACCAAGACGCTGACTGTCACCGGCCACATTCGCAGTATCACACTGGCAATGCCGTTACGTTCCGCAGCGTCGCATCCGATTGAGATACGATGCAGCGGCCTGCCCGCGTTCCTGAGCAGCTCATCCAGCTCTTCCAGCTCTTCCAGCTCGTCGAGCTCCTAACACACGAAAAGAAAGGATATTTCATGCCCGAAAAATGGGTCGGCAAAGATGCTTTATTCAAATCGCCCAAAAAAAAAGAGCGTCACACAATCGAGGGCCTCGGCGACGTCTGGATTCACTCCCTCACCTGCGGCCAGAAAGATGAATACGAGACGGCCGCATACCAGGTCATGGAGGGTACTCGCGAGGTGAAGATGCACCAGGCCAGGGCGCTGCTGATCCTCTGGACCGTCCACGATCAGCACGGCAATCGGCTGTTCGCCGACGCCGACCTGGGCAAGGTCGCTGCTATGGACTCCTGGATCGCTGAGCCGCTTTATACAAAAGCCAGGCGTCTGAGCCGCATGACGGCCGCGGACATGGATGAACTGGTAAAAAACTCAGGGACAATCCGGAGCGACGGCTCCGTTTCCGGATTGCAGCCGCCCTCGGATGGTCCTGCGCCCGGGTCGACGCCGAGTTAGGGGCAGACGAGCAGGCGGAATGGCTGGCCCTGGAGTCGATAGAGCCGTGGGGCGAGAGACGGGCCGATTACAGGGCGGCCGTGACTTGCTGGGTAATCGCCAGTTGCAATTTTTCAGGCAAGGGCCGGCCGCCGCAGATGAAGGATTTCCTGAAGATGTTCGAGTTCACCGACAAATCCGTGCAAAGCGATGAAGAGGCGGATGAGATACTGACCAGGTTCGCGGGCAAATAATCATGGCACTATCAACCACAGTCGGAATCGAGTTCATCGCCCGCAATCGAGCGACTGCGGGAATCAATTCTTTTAATCGCAGTCTCGGTACTGCCTCCGGAACAGTCATGAGGCTGAGCCGCAGTTTATTGGCGGTCGCCGGCGTCGGCGGCGGGATGTATATGCTCGGCAGCATTATGAGGAGCGGCGTCACTGAAGCTGCTGCCTTCGAGCGCCAGATGGCCAATGTATCGACGATGCTGGATGACCAGTCCATGCAGCTGTTGCCTCGATACACGCAGCAGTTGCGTGCAATGAGCGTCCGGTTCGGCGAGGGTACGGAAACGCTGTCGAAAGGTCTTTATGATATCCTTTCAGCCTCGATAGCACCGTCGGCGGCCCTGGACGTCTTAGCGGTTTCAACCAAGGCTGCGTCGTCGGGCATAACCGATACGGGAGTTGCTGCCGATGCGATTACGACCATCCTGAACTCGTATAGTTTGTCAGCGGATAAGGCCGGCGAAATCAGCGACAAATTGTTTTCTATCGTGATCCGAGGAAAGACCACATTCGCGGAACTGGCGCCGAACATCGGGAAAATTGCGGCGCTCGCGGCAACTGCCGGGGAATCGTTCGACGATTTAGGTGCGACATTGGCTACCATGACCCGGGCCGGAGTCAGGACTGAAATTGCTGTCACGTCACTGCGTGCGATTATTTTGAGTTTCTTGAAGCCGCAAAGCGATTCGGTCGAGGCGGCGAGAAAATATGGAATAGAGCTCAATAGCCAGACGTTGAGAACGATCGGTCTGATCGGGGTGATTCAAAAGCTCAAGAAAGCTACAGCGGAGGAGCTGGCGGTCATCGTACCGACATCGAGGGCGATAACCGGCTTTGCCGCCGCAGTTCAAAAGGCCGAAGCCCTGGGCGGCGACTACGAGTTCATGCTCAATTCACTCGGCAACACGGAAAAGGCATATCAGAAAATAGCGGATACGTCGGCCTTTAAACTCGACCAGATGAATCAGCAATGGATCGAATTTAAACGGACAATTGGGGACGTTGTCATTCCCATCCTTATTTCGGTATTCGAACACATGAATGCCGCCGCCGGCGGTGGTAAATTCAAGGCTTTAATGCACGAAAACATTGCCGTCATGTACGAATTCGCCGATGCTCTCACGAATCTTGATGAGCTGTTCAAGGCTGTCGGAGCGAAAGGATGGGACAAAACTTACGCTGAATTAGCCGCCGAACAAAGACGGCTCGCGGCTGAGGCACGGGTTGTTGTCCCCAGCCAACCTATTGAAGAACCAACTGCCCGGCTTGAAATTTCAGAAAGTGCAATGGCCAAAATCGAGGCGATGAATCGCTATACGCAGGCGGCGCAAGGTCCGGCGGCGATGACGGCCAAAGAGATGGCGCAGATCGTCGCCGATACCCGCGAGAAGCTGGCCTCGATCCGGGCGATGGACGATCTGACCAGGATGGAGAAGATTCAGAACCTGCAGGATTATGCCGCCGAACACGCCGAAACATTGTCTAAAGTGACAGATGCGGAAAAGCTAATCAACGACGAAATAATCGCCCTGCAGCAGAGCCGCCGGAATGCGATGAAGGTTTACAGCGCCGAGCTTCGCGAGGACATGCAGAACCTGTCACTTTATATATCCGAACAATTCGCCGACGCATCGCGGAGTATGGAATCGGCCCTGAGCAACAGTTTCCAGTCGATGATCCGGGACGGCATGTCCTGGCGTGATGCAACGATTCAATTCCTGACCGAAGTTCGCAACGCCTTTATCAAGATGGTTGCCGATATGGTAGCGCGGGCCGCAGCAAAATCATTCATCGAGCCGCTAATGAGCGGACTGCTGGGCACTCTCACGGGCGGCATTGCCTCGAATGTCGGCGGCGGTTACGCAGCGAAACAAAACGCCATTAACGTGGCGGCGGGCGAAGCTCACGGCGGCGGGCGGGTCGGAGCGATTTCTAATCGGCGATGGGTGGACAGCTCCGTATTCGACAGCGCCCCGAAGTTCCACGATTTGAGGCCCGGCGAAACGGCAATTATCGCACAGAACGATGAAGTCATTTCCCGGCCGGGATTGGCGAGGGGGATGGGCTCGCCCGCTCCGAGCGTGATCATCAACAATTACACGGGGCAGAATTTCGAGAGCCAGGGCCCGTCCTTCGACGGTGAACGGTGGGTCGTGGGCATCGTGGCGCGCAATATGAAACAGGGCGGCGGCCTGAAAAAAATGATGAGAGGATAAAATGGCGACCTTTCCGACGTTGACCAGGGCGGTTTCGCATCGCGGGTGGCAGGAATCGAAATTGATCGATCCCACCATACGCACGGAGTTCGTTTCCGGCGCCATTGCAACGCGGGCGAGATTCTCGGGGACGGTCCCGGTGCTCTATCACGTGACGTATCATCACGTCTCCCCGGCGGATAAGGTTTTGCTGGAGACGTTCGAAAATTCGATCGACGTCGGCGTCACGACGTTCAACTGGACCAATATCCTGACGTCCACGATGTGGATCATGCGATTGAACGCGCCGATCCGGTTCGGCCTGGAGCCCAACTGCATCGACAAGTATTTTGCGCAGATCGAGATGTTCGGCTCGGCCGGCAGCTCGTCGTCCTCGTCGCTGTCATCGTCATCGTCCTCGTCGTCATCGAGCCTTTCTTCGTCGTCATCGTCCAGTTCATCGAGTGCATAATGCCCGAACAGATTGATAAATATATCGCGATTGAAAAGAACAAGCTGGCCGGCGGCGGGGCCTGGCTGTGGCTGCTGGATATAGACGTCGAAGGCGAGGACACGATTCACCTGGTCAACAACATCGAGAACGTCACGTACCGGGGCACGCTTTATTACAGGTGCAATTTCCAGATGGCCGCCTACGACAAGTCCGAGCCCGGCCGCCTCTCGGAAGTCGAGATGAACATCAGCAATACCGATCTGATTCTGGCCGTGCTGCCGTATGTGAACGATTACAACGGCCTGATCGGTTCGACGATCACCCGCACGCCGGTCAATAGCAAATACCTCTCGATCGACATGTCGGCCAAGGCCGAGGACTTCATCGTCACGGGCTGCTCGGCGGGCGAGGAATGGATCGCGTTCACGCTCGGGGCCCCCAGCCCGTTGAACAGGAAGTTTCCGGAGAAACGATTTTTCGGCGCCTATTGCCGTTACGTCGGCAAGTTCAAGGGTATCGAATGCGGCTACGCCGGCGCCGAGACGGTGTGCAATGGCTCGCCGGAGGACTGTGAAAATAATAAGGATAATCTGAATCGCTTCGGCGGCCAGCCGGGCCTGCGGAGCAAGACGGTGAAGTTTGCCTGATGGATAATTGACAATTGACAATTGACAAGTATGGAAGTCCCGCACATTAAAACCAAACTCAATTTGTCCGAATTGATCGGCAGGCCGTATAAGGTCGCCGGCCGTGGTCCGGCGGATTATGACTGCTGGGGCCTTTGCATGGCGGTGGCGGAAAAACTGGGGTTCCCATTGCCTGATTTTGAGATTCCGCAAAATAACGATTTGCGAGGCGAATTAGTGGATCGGCAGCGGGCAGGGTCATTCAATCGCATCGATGAGCCATCCGGCGGATGTCTGGTGCTATTTCGCGTTATCGACGACCATGATCTGATTAAATGGCATGTCGGTACGATGCTGCCCGATTGCAGGCATTTTATCCATACGACCGAAAAGATGGGAGTCAATATCTCCGCCCTCGACCGCCAGCCGTGGAAACTGTTTGTCGAGGGCTTTTACGTCAATTGTCAATTGAACACTGATCGAATATGAATAAAGAATTGAAGATCATTGTTATCCGCAATCCTTTCGACGTTCAGAGGGACCGCCTCATCGAATCCGTGCCGTTCACCGGCCAGAGGCTCAGTGACGTTCTCAGACACTATGCGGCCGAGATGGAATGCGTCATTGTCCGGATCAACGGCGTCAAGCTGCCGGCCGTCGAGAAGGACGAATATCAGCGGGCCCTTGCCGCCGGTGACGAGATCGTCATCCTGCCCGCAGTCCGCGACCCGATCAGCGGAATCATGGGCGTCATGACCTGGGTGGCGGCATCAGCGGGCTATGCGGGTATCGGGGCAATGCTCTGGTCCGTCGCCGTCAGTATAGGCATCTCGATTGGCGTCGCCTACCTCATCCGGGCCATCGGCGGATCGCCCGACGACGCCGATCTTGACAGCACTCCTTCCTACGGCTGGTCGCCGGCGACGATCCAGAGACAGGGCACGGCGATCCCCCGGGCTTACGGCGCCAATAAGCAGCACGGCAACATCATCGCCGCATGGCGGACGCCGGACGGCGCCGATGAGACGCTGAGCCTGCTGATCGCCTTCGGCGAGGGCCCGGACTACGGCATCGTCGCCGATACGGTCTATCTCAATGGCCAGCCCATCGGCAATTACGAATCGGTGACCACCTACGAGCGCAAAGGCCTGATGGAGCAATCCGCCATATTCGCCGCGCTCAAATGCGAGTATCAGCCCGAGCTGGAAGTGCTGCATACCTCCGATGGGGGAGGGCCGGTCACCTGGACCACGCCGGACAATGATTTCGATTCGCTTGAGATTGCCGTCAAATACAGCGGCCACTACGTACACAAAGACGGCGGAATAAAAACCCAAACCGTCGACGTGAAGATCGAAATATCGGAAAACGGCGCCGAGGATTGGTACGTTCTGGCCGACGAATCGCTTTACTGCGGATCGACTCCGCTGCAGAAAAACTACGTCTCGACCGGCGCTTATACCGGCGGCTCGCCCGTTTCGATTACCAAGGGAACGCGCTGCGACATCCGGATTACCAAGACCAGCGCGGGTAGAACCTGGGACGGGAGCCGCAAGAGCCGGTACCTGTATATTACGACGGTCCGCGAGGTGATCGGCACGCCCTTCGAATATCCCGGCCTCTCGCTCCTGGGAATCTCCGCCATCGCCACCGAGGCCCTGAGCGGCGCCCTGCAGGTCTCGTGTATCCGCAAGGGCCGCATCGTCAACGTCTATAACGGCTCGGCCTGGACGCTGGAATGGTCCGACAACCCGGCGTGGGTGATCTGGGACATCCTGACCCGGCCGGTGATTTCGGGCGACGGCGGCGGGACGCCTTATGCCGTAGAGCGCTATGACGGGATCGACCCGGCGCGATTGACGCCCTATCTGGACGAATGGTACGAGGCGGCGGCGTATTTCGATGATCAGATCACGGACGGCAAGGGCGGCTATGAGAAACGGATTCTGTTCAACGGCGTGTTCGACTTTGGAACCACCGTCTGGGACGCGGTCGCCAAGGTGTGCGCAATCGCCCGCTGCGAGGTGCTTCGGATCGGCCGTAATTATACCATCCTGGTCGATAAGCCGGACGCGGCGGCCCCGGTTCAGCTTTTTTCCGCCGGCAATATCAAGCCGGGGAGTTTCCGCAGAAACTATATCGACCTCACCGACCGGGCCGGGGAATTGGAAATAGATTATCAGGACCTCGACCTCGATTACGAGATGACGCCGATGCTCCACGTCGATACGGCCATCGACAGTCACGCGGCCAAGACCATTTCAGGATTCGGCATCACGCGCGCCTCGCAGGCCTGGCGGGCCGTCTATTACGAGCTGGCGAAAAACCGGATTCTCAAATATATGGTCGAGTTCGAGGCGGATATAGACGCCATCGCGTGCAAGAAAGGCGATATCGTCTATGTGGTGGAGCCCTGGCGACTCGGCGGCCGGGTTGTCGCCAGCACCGCCGCCGATAAGGTCACGCTCGACGTCCCGCCGGCGGTGAGCGGCGCCGATACCGTGGCCGTGCGGGTCAATCATCCCGATACGGGCGCCGAGACGGTCGAGACGCATACGGTCGCCTCCGTCGCCGGGGCGGTCGTGACGATAGCCGACGCCTGGAGCGTGACGCCGAAAAGGGACGATCTCTACGCATTCGGCCCTACGGCGACCATCCTCAAGAAGTTCCGGGTGGTCGGGATCGTCGAAGGAGCGGAGCTGTGAACGCAGGTGACAATGGATAATTGATAATTGATAATTGACAATTGACAATTGTCAATTGAAGTAATTATGAGCAGGAAACTGACACTGATCGAGTACGACGAGGATATTTACGACGGCGATGATATGGAGCCGAATATCCAGGACCCGAATTACTATAACGCCGCCCAGGGCGGCGAACCGGCCGCCACGGCCGCCGAGAGACTCGAGAGCGACCGCGTGGATGCCAAGATCGAAGTGCAGCTTTCGGACCTGCACGATTACCTGATAGGAATATCGAGCAGTTCCAGTTCTTCATTTTCGAGTTCGAGCTCATCGAGCAGCAGCTCATCGAGTTCCGGGGCATAATGGATAATTGACAATTGTCAATTGTCAATTGTCAATTGAAGTAATTATGACGCGAAAACTAACGCTAATTGAATATGACGAAAATGTGTTCGCCGGCGACGATATGGAGCCCGCGATTCAATTTCGCGAGCAGCTTGGCTCGGTGACGGGCCAAAGGGAACTCGGCGATAGAGAGTTAGAGACTACCGATATCGCGGAGATTGCCCGGCGGATCGAGGACATGCGGGTGTATGCCAGGGTGATATCGAGCTCATCGAGCGAAAGCTCCTCGAGCAGCACGCCGAGCGAGGAGCTGTTCGAGCATCACGAGACGGGCGGCGATTCGTCTTATACCATCGGCCAGACCGGCTACGCCCAAATACTCGCTCAGACCTTCACGCCGGATATTGCGCACCGGATATCGAGAGTGGAACTGGAATTATTCGATCAGCAGGGCAACGGTTTGACGGGCGACATTGCTATCGAGATCAAGGCGACCGACGTCGACGGCCTGCCCACCGGCCTGGCCCTGGCCGGCGGGACAATCGACGCGGCCGATCTCAATCCGGGCCATTATACAGATGTGTACAATAACATCTATAGATCAGGCACGGGAGGAACGAGTTATTTGTTTGAGGTTTGTTTTTCCCAGGATGGCCTTCACATGTATTCGATCAGCTATAAGAGTAGCTGGGGCAATTACGGCATTCATCATTATATTTTGTCCGCGGCCTGGGACATTACAACGGCGTCATTGGCCGAATCGCACGAGCTTGATGACTGGGGACATGGTTCGTATTTCTTTTTCGCCGCCGGCACCGGCTACACGGGAATATTTCTCAAGCCCGACGGCACGCGATTGTATATCGTAGGCAACCTTACGTCTTATGGCAGTTACATTTGGAGAATTGACCTCGACACGCCGTACTATATCGCTTCGGCGACACCCTACATCGCCCAGGATTTGTTTGCAACTCAACAGCAATATTCATGCTGGTTTAACGATGAGGGAACACGCCTTTTTACGGCTGACAACTTTAACGATGCCATCTTTCAATACAATTTATCGACGCCCTGGGACCTCACGACATTTTCATCGACGCCGAGTCAGAGTACGAGCGTTTCGGCCTATACCAACAGTACACATGGCGTCGCATTTAGCGCCGACGGTCTGAAGATGCAGGTTATCGATGCCCAGAATCACAAAATACTCTTCTGGAATTTATCGACGGCTTTCAATCTGTCTGGCGAATCGAAGGATTCCTATGAAATGGACATCTCGGACATAATGACAACGCCGGCCGGATGCTATACGAAAGACAATGGAAAGACTTTCTTTGTTTGCGATGGCAGTGTATCTGCTCTGACGGTCCATCGCTTCGATCTGCCCGCCCTGCACGGCGACTGGCACAGTTGCGATTTAGGCGCCGGTGACGAGCTGGCAGCCGCGACCCAGTACGCTTTGTGTGCAAGCTATGCGGATTACGAGGACGGGGTCAGCGAGCCGGAGTGGGTCGATAACGAGGACGGCGACGACAATTACGCCGCCGGGACGCTGCTGCGCTATGACGGCAGCGACTGGTACGACAGTTAGTGTTTATTCGTGTTCATTCGTGGTTTGAATTATGGGTCAGCAGCTCTATACACCGGGTCAATTCGGCAACTGGCCGGCGCCTTTCGCCGGCGAGTGTCTCGTGGAGTGCTGGGGCGGCGGCGGCACGGGCGGCGGCGGGGCCAACGGCAACGGCACCGGCGGCGGCGGCGGCGCGGGCGGTCAGTACGCATCCAAGACGGTCACCGTCGTCAAGGGCCAGAATTATTACTATTCCGCCGCGGCAGATCGGGCCGGGGTCGGAAAGGCCATCAACGGCAATGCGGGCTATAACAGCTATTTGGGTCCACCCGGCGATCCGTTGGTCCTCGCGGTGGGCGGCTCGGGCGGCCTGGCCTACGATAACGGCGGCACGGGCGGCCAGGGATCGATCACGAACGGCGTGGGTGATACGGTCTATGCCGGGGGCAGCGGGGCCGATTCAGCCGCCGGCTACGGCGGCGGAGGCGGCGGCGGGGCCGGTTCAACCGGTGCAGGCAACAGCGGTTCCGGCTCGACGGGCGGGGCGGCCAAGGCGGACAACGGCGGGGCCGGCGGCAACGGCTACGTCGGAAATACCGGTGACGGCTCGCCGGGTGAAGACTACGGCGGCGGCGGCGGCGGAGCTACCAAGGCCGGTATCAGCGGCGGCGGCAACGGCGGCTATATAAAGATCACGTGGGAAAACATCGCCGGGAGCAAATACGATTTGAATTTCAGAGAGTACGGCTATCGATTGGAGTAACGCATGGAAGCAGCAGTAATCATCATCCCATTGATCCCTGTTGTCGTGGGATTGTTTTACGCCCTCTATGCCCACGTCTCCAATACGGACCGCCACGCCGGCAAGAAGGACCTCGTGTTCAAAGACGTCTGCGAGCCGAAAATGAAGGGCCTGGAGGATTGTGTGGAGATCAAGATCGAAGGACTCAAGGAGCTGATGAATCAGCGGTTCGACAATCTTGAAAGACTGGTGCGCAACGGCGGCGGTCCGCCGAAAATCAGGACGTAAATGTGACAAGTGACAATTGACAATTATCCATTGTTTTAGGAGCCACGAATGAACACGAATGAACTCGAATCAGTGCAATCTGTGAAATCTGTGGCGAATTTTCCAACATTCGAGCAATGGATCGGGATCGTGCCCAAGCCGGGCGATTTGGCTCACTACCGCCGCCGGAACTTCTACGATTATTACAAGATCAAATTCGAGATCGCCCTCGGCGCACGCCCCTCGGCGATCTGCGAGATCGGCGTGCGCTGGGGCTATTCGGCCTTTTCGTTCCTGTCCGCCGCGCCGGCGGCCGCCTACACGGGCTTCGATATCGTCGAAGGCACGCACGGCGGGGTCAGGGGGACCGACACGTTCGCCTACGTCCGTGACTTTCTCGAAAAGCATTTTCCGCAGGCCCGCATCGAGCTTCGCCACGCCGATACACGTCTGCTGACGGAGCTGCCGTGCGGGCCATTCGACTTCGTCCACGTGGACGGCGACCATTCCGAGGCCGGGTGCGCCCACGATCTGTGCCTGGCCATGGACGCCCTGGAGCCGGGCGGGACGATCCTGGTCGATGACTACCACTATATCGCGGGCGTCCAACGGGCGGCGGACGTATTCTGCGACGATCGTGCCGCGGACATCGCCGAGAAAATCGTCCGCGATTCGCTGCGAGGCGAATTGCTCATCGTCAAAGGAGAGAAATAATGGATAATTGTCAATTGTCAATTGAAAGTCGTCAAGTGACAATGGACAAGGGACAATGGAAAATTGTCAATCGTCAATTATCAACTGTCAATTGTCAAATAAGGAGGCCCTGAGAAATGATCAAGCTGCGTCCCTCGATAGAAGTCGTTCGCCATTGCTGCCCGGCGCCCGTGGCCGGGGCCGAGATCGGCGTATTGGGCGGAGGGCACGCCGTGACGATGCTGCGCAATTTCCCCGAACTGAAGATGCTTCATCTGGTCGATTCTTACGGCGGCGTCAGCGAGCAGGATCGCAAGGTGATCGAGTTCAAGAATCGTTTCGCCGCCGAGGCCGACCGGATCGCCTGGCATATCCGAACGTCTCTGGAAGCCGCTACGGAGTTTCCGGATGCCTGCCTGGATTTCGTCTATATCGACGCGAATCATCGGTACTTCGAAGTTGCGCAGGACATCCGGGCGTGGTGGCCGAAGATCAAAGCGGCGGGCCTGTTATGCGGGCACGATTATTTCAGTCACGGCTCGGTCAAACAGGCCGTCGACGACTGGGCCAAAGAGTTCAATCATTACATCTTTTCAACGGCGCCCGACTGGTGGTGCTTCAAGGAGTGACATGGATATCGACTATAAACAAATCATCAAGGACAGCAACGGTCGCATCGCCGTCGAGGACCTGCAGCTCCTGGAGCGGGCCTGCGATGCCTGCCGGGCGAAGAATATCCTCGAGATAGGCTCCGCCGACGGCGGCTCGTCGGTGGTATTAGGGACAAAGGCCAAAGAGCGAAACGGCCATCTGTGGTGCATCGAGCCGCGGCCGAAACAACGGATGCTTGACAACATGGCGACATACGGCCTTGAGGGACATTATACACTGATAGCCAAACCGTCACCGTGGATATCGCTCACCGAATTGTCGGGATTTATCGATCTGCTCTTCATCGACGGACGGCACGATCTTCGATGGTGCCTGGTCGATTACCACTACTTCGAGCGTTTTGTCCGCGTCGGCGGCGTCATCGTCTTTCACGACACGAACGGCCATTGCCGGGAGGACCGCGTTCAGCCGGACTATGGCCGTGAAGGTTACGTGCCTTTGGTCCGTCGGGCCATCGACATCATCCTGACGACGGATCCCCTGATCGAGATCGACCGGTCCGACGCCAAAATGGGCGGAGCCATCGCATTCAGAAAGCAATAGGGAATAATGGATAATTGACAATTGATAATTGACAATTGTGAAGGGAATCATTATGAACGTCCTCGTCACCGGCGGCTCGGGATTCATAGGCCGCCACGTCTGTCAAAACCTGCTCGACCGGGGCCACCATGTCCTTGTCTATGACGTCGCTAAGCCTTTCTTGCCGGGCGTCATTCACATGAGCGGCTGTATCCAGGACAAAAGCAAGCTCTGGTCCGCCATTGAGATATCCGATGCCGTGATTCACCTGGCCGGCGTCTTAGGCACGGCCGAGACGATTGAGGATCCACTGCTGCCGATCAATGTCAATATCATCGGCTCCGTAGATGTGTTCGAGGCCTGCCGGCGATTCGATAAGCCCGCCTGTTATATCGCCGTCGGCAATCACTTCATGAACAATTCCTACGCGATCACCAAGACGGCCGCCGAGCGATTCGCCCTGATGTACAACGCCGAGCATGGGACGCGGATCGCCGTCGTGCGCGGCCTGAATGCCTACGGTCCCTGGCAGAAGCACAAGCCGGTCCGCAAGGTGATTCCGAACTTCGTCATCCCGGCCCTGAAAAACGAGCCGATTATCATTTACGGATCGGGCGGGCAGATCATGGACTTCATTTACGTCGCCGACCTGGCGGAGATACTCTGCAGGGCACTCTTGGAGGATCACGGCTGTTACAACCGCGTCATGGAGGGCGGCAGCGGCCGCCGCACCACGATCAACCACGTTGCCGAGATGGTGATTCGCCTGGCGGGATCGCTCTCAAAGATCGAGCATCACGCCATGCGTGGCGGCGAGACGAGTGATTCGGTGGTCGTGGCCGATGTGCGGACCCTCGCCCCGCTGCGGTATTCGCCCGGGACCATGGTGTCTCTCGAAGAGGGCCTGGCCCGAACCATCGACTATTACAGAACAAATCCGGAGCAATACGCATGAATTGTTATTTTTTCACCTACGTCGATCTGAATCCGAAGTACCTCGCCGAGGCCGATATCCTGATCCGGTCCGGGCGGCGGTTCGGCCGTGACATTCATTTGTTCGAGATCCCCGACGGCGCGATGTGGAATCGCTATAAGGTGGAGCTGCTCGCCGGCGACCTGCCCGAGGCCGATCGTTACATCTGCCTCGATGGGGACACAATCATGACGGGTCCCGGCGATTGGGAAAGCGACGATTGCCGGGGTGTGATGGACATTCTCTATTACATGAATGAGCCGGACCGGCTCAAGCATACCCATGCCTTCATCAAGAATCACACGCTGCTGGACGGCGATCCGGGCGCTTACGAGTTCATTCTCTCGCTCTGGCGAGAGCGGCAGTGTCCGATCTGGCCGAACAGCGGCGTTGTAATCCTCGACGCCTCGATCCGGCTGCCGTTCGCCGGGTTATGGAAACAATGGATGGCGGCAATCGATTCGCATTGCGACAAGGGCTATGTCGTCGGGGACGAGGCGCCGTGTACGTTCGCCCGGGCGGAGTTCGGCCTGCCGCTGCTGCCGCCGCGATTCAACGTCTGCCTCAAATGGCAGCCTATGCCGCCTGATGCCGTGCTGCTGCATGCCGACGGCAACGTCACCGGCGAAAAACGCATCCCTTATAACCGGGCCGTGGAGGACCTGATCGCTTATGAACGAAGTTGCGGATAAATCGTCAATCACTTTTCCGTCCTGGCACGGCGAGTTCGGCTGGGAGGTGATGACCTGGGCGCCGTTCTGCCGCCTGGCGGCCCATGGCCGTGATCGGGTAGTCGTAACCAGTTTCGAGGGGATGGGTCCCTTATATGCCGATTTCGCAACCGAATTTATTTCTCATGACGGGATCGGACGGGCTCTGAATTATCCGAAGCACTACAGGCTCAAGGGCGATTTCTATCGCTACGGACGCCCGGGCGACTCGAAATACTCCTGCAATATCCTGGTCCACGCCCGCGGCATTCGCCGCAAATCCAATATCAACTATCGAAACTGGCTCGATGCCGTCATGCTCCTGCCGCAGGCATACACCGTCGGGTGGATAGGCTCTGCCGATGACGATTATATATCCTGCACCGGCCTGGACCTGCGCGGTCTCAAGCTGCAGTCGCTGATGGACCTGATCGCCCGGGCGAAGGTCGTTGTGGGCGTCAGCTCCGGCGTCATGCACTTAGCCGCCGCCTGCGGAACGAACATTGTCACGTGGGGCGACCGCCGGACCTATTTCGGCGAGACCCTCGAACGGCGATACAAAGTCACATGGAACCCGCACAACGTCCGGGTCGGCTGGATTGACGCCGACGACTGGCAGCCGCAGCCGGAACGGATCGTCGAAGAAATCGAAAGGATGCTTGAAAATGGAACCACGAATGAACACGAATAAAATGGATAATGGACAATTGACAATGGAAAATGGAGGTATCCCGAATCGTCAATCGTCAATTGTCAATTGCAGAGTCTTACTGCGCAACACCCAGCCGCTTTTAGGAGATCGGCTGATGTTCACGCCCCTGGTTCGGGATCTCAAAAAGGCCCATCCGGATTGGCAAATTGGCGTGCTGTCCGCCGGGCCGGAGATATGGCTGAATAATCCGCACGTGGACTTTTCAATCAACGAGGCGAACGCCGACAAAATTTACGACGTCGGGCCGGGCAAGGTCACGCGGGGCAGTAAGACCAACGGGCTTCATATCACGGCGGCTTTCCGCTGCTCGCTGGAAGAGCAGTTGGGCGAAACCATCCCCCAGGGTCCCTTCAAGCCGGACGTTTACCTTTCGGACGCCGAGAAGGCCCACCGGCTCATCGCCGGTGACTATTGGGTCATCAATTGCGATACGGGTCCGTTCACCGCCAAGCGATGGCCGCTGGAGCGGTTCCAGGCCGTCATCGATGCGATGCCGGACCTGATGTTCGTCCAGGTCGGCTTAGGCAAGGATTGCCGCGGGCGGCTGACGGGCCCTAATGTCATCGATCTGATTGATAGAACCAAGGTCCGCGAACTCTTCAGTCTTGTCTATCATGCCCACGGCTGCATCAGCCTGGTCAGTTCTCTGATGCACGTTGCCGCCGCCTTCGAGAAGCCCTGCGTGGTCATCGCCGGCGGCCGCGAGCCGCCTACGTTCGAGCGGTACGCTTATCATCGCTTTATCGACAACGTGGGCTGCCTACGCTGCTGCAGGATGCAGGCCTGCTGGCATAACGCATTATCCGCCTGCAAGGACCATGACGGCAATTACGCCCGGTGCATGAGGCTCATAGAGGCCCCTGACGTTGTCTCCGGCTTGCGATCCTATTATCGGGGCGGCAGGCTCGAATCGCCCAAGTCTCTCACAGCCACGGCCAAGCTGAGACCCTTGCTTCGAATCGTGGCGAAAGGTTCGTTCTTAGGCGGGGCGGAACGGTCCTGGACGACGATTGCCCGTCTGTTCGTTAAAAATAACTGGCGGGTCGAGATTTCGCCGCCGGAGCCGCTGAATCCCGCCGTAGCGGCGCAACTGCCGCCGGAGGCCGTCGTAACGAACCATCTGTCGCGCCCCTGCGACGTGCTGCTGTTCTACGCCTCGGACCTGGTCTTCGGATTCGACGATCCCCGATATGAGATTTTCAATCGCATCGACGCCGGCCGCAAAGTCATGGCCTTGACGTATAAGATCGGCAAGGCGGGCGAGTCGCCCTGGACGGAGGGCTGGGACCGGTATTTGTTCCTGTGCTCGGCGCTTCGCGATGTCTTCGTTAATAAATCGAATCGCTGTGAAACGCAAGTTCTCGCGCCGTGCGTGGATCTCGAGCCGTTCCTGGCCGTCCGGCCGGACTACGAACAATCGTCAATCCATTTAGTCCGTCACAGTTCCCAGGGCGAGAAGAAGTACCCGATGGTGGATTTGCTGCAGATCGTTCAGCACACATCGGCGAGGTATAGTTTCATGCCGAGGCCGGCCATCCTGCCGGAGCGGTCGCATTCAACGCCCTGGTCCGACGATCCGAAAGCGGTCGCCGCGTTTCTCGCATCGGGCAATTGCTTCTGGTACCTGCTGCCGGAGGGCTATACCGACCAGGGACCGCGGGTGATTGTGGAGGCCATGGCCGCCGGCCTGCCCGTCATCGCCGAGAACCGGGACGGCGCCAAGGACCGCGTGACGCCCGAGGCCGGCTGGCTCCTGGATTCGCACGGGCAGGCTGCAGAGTTAATCAATGGCTTAACCCCGGCGATCCTCGCTGAGAAAGGCCGGGCCGCCCGCCGGCGGGCGATGGAAGAATTCAAACCCGAAAAATGGTTCGAGGCGATTAAAGGAAATTGAACATGACTCTGACTCTCGACGCTCTAAAAACCGAAATCGGTGCCAGTGCCGATTATAAAGACTTGCAACAGCAGGAATGGCTGGGGAAGATCGATTACCGGGACATCACGCATCGAAGCCAGAAAGACTTCGACTGGCTTATTCCCATGTATGTTCGCAAGATTGACGCCTGCCGATGGATGCAGCAAACGGGGGGCATGGCGATAGAAGTCGTGCCCTCGACGCCGGAGGGATTCCGCAAGACTAAAACGCAGATTGCCGAGGAAATCTGGGACCATTTGCAGAAGTTCTATGACAAAGAATTGCGAATGCTGGACAAGCTGGCCGTATGCCTCAAAGAAGTCGAATATCGCAAGGCGGGCGTCGTGACGCGGACCGATTTGCACGACCAGGCGAATTACTACATCGACTACGCCGGGGGCGATGACGCTAATACCGGACTCTCTACGGTTCAGGCGTGGAAAACAATTACTCAGTACACCACGACGACGGTTCGCACGCCTGGCGACATAGCTTATCTCAGGGCCAACGTCACATGGACCCAGGGCACGGAAGCCGTCAGTATTAGCTTTGATGAGGACGGTAATCAGGATTTGTGGATTAAAATTATCGGCTGCGACGCCGTGACAAATGACCCCTGGGCCGATGCCTCAAACGTCAAGCCGATTGTGGATTTTCAGGATTTGGCGTATAATTTTGGGTTCAATGGAGACACTTACTGGTACATGGAGCGGCTGGATATTCGGCAATCGGCGAATACAACTGGGCAGGTTAATTTAGTATCAGCCCTCGTTTATCTTAAATCCTGTGACGTTTCAGACAGCGCAAGTGCATCCGCGGAAGGAATGTATGTGACCAACGGAAGTTATTTAACTTGCAATGCGTGTACATTTACCGATTGTTGGGGTAATTCCCTTTTTGTGGTTTCGGGCAGAGCAGATTTAATCAACTGCACCCTCGACGCAGGAACAATCAGGGGAAGTCTTAGCGCAATTACTGCGTGGGGGAACATCAATGTAATAGATTGTTCCATTGCTCCGTCAAATACCTTTAGTGGTAACGAAATTTATAGCTTGAGCGGGATTGTCAACTGCCGCAACGTGACGTTCGGAGTAGCGGCTGATATTCTGTGTGTAGATAGCGGAATCGTCAACTTTGAGGATTACGACGGCACGTATGGCGACCACCGCCAGCTACAAACAGGCGGTTGGGTGACGAAAGAAACAACGTCGCCGCGAGCGGGCGGCTCGGACAGCTATGCGAGACTGACGCCAAATAGTTCCTGCGGGCCGAACCAAACATTGAGAGTCGGCTATAGGGTAGATGGTGTGCCGAGTGGAGTCTGGCTGGCCTCCGGCGTCGAAAAGACTATCACCATTTACGCCCGAACAGGCTCGGCGTGGGACAGCGCGTTGACGGCGGGTCAAGCCTATCTCACCGCTTCTTATCTGAGCAACGGGGCTTCTGCCGCGAGAACGGATATTCAATCCGCCGAGACGATTACCAATGACGCCGCGTGGACGGCGTTTACCGTGACGTTCACGCCGCTACAGGCGGGCTTTGCATATTACTGGTTTGAGCTTGCCGAGTACGAGGACGCGACTGAATACGTGGACGTGGATATGTTAGCCGTGGTGAGTTGATGCGAATAGAATGGATCAACGGACAATCCGTCCTGATTACAGATACCTACGAATGGATCGATGGCCAGTTATTTATCCTTGTTGATGCTACTGCCGAATCGAGCTCCAGCGAATCGTCATCAAGTTCCGAGTCCAGTTCGAGCTCTTCGTCGCTGAGTTCCAGCAGCGAGTCCAGTTCGAGCTCTTCGTCGCTGAGTTCCAGCAGCGAGTCCAGTTCGAGCTCTTCGTCGCTGAGTTCCAGCAGCGAGTCCAGTTCGAGCTCTTCGTCGCTGAGTTCCAGCAGCGAGTCCAGTTCGAGCTCTTCGTCCCTGAGTTCCAGCAGCGAGTCCAGTTCAGGTTCTTCGTCACTGAGTTCGAGCAGCGAGTCCAGTTCAAGTTCTTCGTCACTGAGTTCGAGCAGCGAGTCCAGTTCAGGTTCTTCGTCACTGAGTTCGAGCAGCGAGTCCAGTTCAAGTTCAGAATCGTCTTCCAGCTCCGAATCTTCTTCCAGCGAATCGTCTTCAAGTTCCGAATCGTCTTCCAGCGAATCGTCTTCAAGCTCGGAATCGTCTTCCAGCGAATCTTCTTCCAGCGAATCTTCTTCAAGCTCGGAATCTTCTTCCAGTGAATCGTCTTCAAGCCAATCGTCATCTTCAAGCTCGATGTCACTCAGTTCATCCAGCGAGTCATCGAGCGAATCGTCCTCCTCGAGCAGCTACGGCGTATCGCCGAACACGGCGGACCGGGCCTTAATGGCGGCGGCGCCGGGCGTGCAATCGAGTCTATCGTCGGCGACGATCACCTATTTGCCCCGAGGCGGCCCGGCCCGGACGATCCAGGCGATTGTGGAATACAAAGGACCTCAGCCGCTCGACGGTCTGCGCGGCGGCTCGCGGCCCCACGTGGAGCTATTGGTCCGCAATCACGCGACGTTGGGAATATCTTCGAAGGAAATAGATACCGGCGGCGATCTTCTCCAGGTCCCGCTTCGCCGCGGCCGGTCGGTGCGGACCGTTCGAATTGTTCAAATCATCGGTCAGGACCGTGCGATGTTGCGGCTCGCCGCCTGGTAAGCGGCGGGCGTCCTTTCGGCCCCCGCGCTATCCAGTCGCCGGATAGACGCGGGGGTTTTTATTTTGAAACCGCAGAAAAACAATGGATAATTGTCAATTGTCAATTGTCAATTGTTTCTCTATAATCCCGGTTTTCATCCCAAAAACCACGTTTTACAACTATTTTGCAAAAATTCCCCGATTTTTTGATTGACAAACTATGCCTGAGCGTATATACGTATAGGTGTAATTGATAAATCAATAAAGCCGCCCGAAAGGGCAAAAATTGAAAGGGTTAAAAATGGAAACGCAACTCACAATCACGCGGGACGCTGAGACTGAATTTTCGGTGCAGAGCGGTAAAAACACCTATCATGTCACAAAAACGAATGGGCGATGGCACTGCTCATGTCCCGCACGCGGCATGTGCAAGCATCTGCGCACAGTGCTGGGTTGTTTCGGCATGGGCGTCAGCGCCACATTGAGTCTCGATGCTCATAGCCGACGGTCTGCCGATGACCGAGCCCCAGTTAGGCCGGACGATTCTCTGGGAAGATTACATACAGATAACTCCGGCGATGATGGTTTGTTATCGCCCGAGGAATTTGACGCCGAGGCGGGCCGGGACGTGCGGGCCGAGATTGACTACATACGCAGTGGCCGCGAAAAACGGAACTATGGCTGCTGAATGAAACGATTGATATTGTGGCTCGCTACACGCTGTAGAGCATTTTTAACCCCGCCCGGTTGGCGTATGCCGCCGGGCCGGTGCCCGCAGCTCTTGACGCTTATTGCTGCGGCGGTCTGCTGGCTCAATTCACAAGAGAAGGAGGTGGCCTGATGTTCACCGTCAAATTAGATCGCAGCGATTTCAAAGACCCGTCCAGGTGGACCGAGATTGCGAACGCCCTCGAACTGCCGGAGGGTCGGACCTGGGCGATTGTCGCGCGCATACCGGGCCTTCTGCCGGTCGTGACGAGAATAAAGATTGAATGTCACGGCAAGGAGCCGGACGAATGGATGCTCGGAGAGGCTATCGACGGTAAGCGGCAATGGATCATCCACACCCGCGGAACTCAATTCATCGCGGAGATCGTCGATGACGAGGACGATGCTCTCAATCCGCCGTTTGAGTATCGGATGAGCAGCGGCCAATGGCTCTGCAATTTTACGTGGTACGACGATGCCCCGCCGCAGGACTTGATGATTCTCTGCCGCGAGGCAGAGGAAGCGATTGAAATATACGATGAGATTTTAGGGATTGATTGACAATTGACAATTGTCAATTGTCACTTGTCACTTGTTTTCTATTCGTGGTAAAAATTATGACAAAGATCGATTTTCGCAAAACGATCCGAGCGGCCCTGGACCGAGGCAAGATGAGCGTGCCGGTTCTGGCTAAACAGGCCGGATGCAACCCGATGGCGATTTACAATTTTCTTGCTGGCCGGACCGAGATGAAGGCGGATCTGCTGGGCAACGTCCTGGCGGCGCTTCGGATACGATTAGCCACAGAGGCCCCGGAGGCGGCAAAGAAATGAAAACTGCCGAAATCAACCAAGAATTGAAAGTGCAGATGTATCAACTGCGGCAGCGGCAATCACTTCCTCTGGATTGCAAAGTCACCTTATCTCAGAATCGCATTAAGCAATGGTATGAGCACTGGGTCGAGCAATGTTACGTAGCTTTTTCCGGCGGCAAAGATTCGACCGTTCTGCTATCTCTGGTCCGCGATTTATACCCCGACGTTCCAGCCGTTTTTGTCGATACCGGTCTGGAATATCCCGAGATCAAAACCTTCGTGAGGCAGATTGACAACGTCGTCACGCTTCGATCTGCGCAAACATTCAAAGAGGTGATTGAGCATCACGGCTTCCCGGTGATCAGCAAACAAGTGGCCGACGCTGTTCGGCGGATTCGCAGCCCCGGATGCTCGCAGGCCACCAAAGACAAGGCACTCTATGGCGACGAGCGGGGCACGTATGGCCGTCTGCCGAAGAAATGGCGTTTTCTCCTTGAAGCCCCGTTCAAGATCAGTGACAAATGCTGCGAGGTGATGAAGATTAGGCCCGTGATAAAATACTATCACCAGACCGGCCGCACAGCCTTCGTGGGCACGATGGCCGGCGATTCGCAGAAACGCATGATGCAGTATCTCAGGCACGGCTGCTTCGTTCCCAACAAAACCCTGCCCAAATGCACGCCGATAGCATTTTGGACGGAGGAGGATATCTGGCAGTATCTTCGAGAAAAGAATGTCTCCTACTGCTCTGTTTACGACACGGGCGTGCGCCACACCGGGTGCATTTATTGCATGTTCGGGATCGCCGCCGAGCCTTCTCCGAATCGGTTCGAGCGGATGAAACAGTCTCACCCGGCACTCTACGATTACTGCATTTACAAACTCGGCCTATCTGATGTTTTGACTTATTTGGGCATCAAATTTTAAGCGATTTGAAAGATAATTTTCGCTTATAAATCCCGAAAGGACAAAAAATGGACCCATATACCATCGACCCAAATAACTTTTTCATACTCGTTTTGCCTGCTGCCTTGCCGCGGCGATTTGGTTTTTCATCTGTGTCGCGATCGTCCGCTGGATATTCCTGATCAACAAACAGATCCGCCTGCTGACCGATATCCGCGATCTGCTGCGCGATCGGTCAACGCGATCTCCGGCGCCGCCGGAAACGGATGACCCGATTCGCCCCGCCCGGAATTGATTTGAAAGAAAATTTTCGCTCATAAATCTCGAAATAAACGCAACTTACGCAGCCGGGGAAAAAAGATTACATTTTAACTTGACTATTTTCGTGGAAAATCCGATAATAAGGTTATGTTTCAAGGCAATGTACAATACGGTTATGAAACCCCTGGCCATCAAACCCGCCTTGCCCGTTGTACATCCTTGAAACAGAAGTGCCCTGGCGAGGTTTCTCGTTTGATGGCCTCTTTTTCTTTTCGCGGAGATGAAAGATGAATAAGATCGAGTACAACAAAAAACCGGGAAGTGAAACCGCCGATTCGCGCGGATTAACGCCGATGCTGGCGAAAAAATACAACGGATGCGACCCGGCGGGCTGGTGGATGAGCGAGAAATTAGACGGTGTCCGGGCGATATGGGACGGCTCCCGGCTGGTGTCACGGACGGCCAAGGTGTTCGCCGCCCCTGAATGGTTCACGGCCGGGCTTCCCGCCAGTGCGGTGCTCGACGGCGAGCTGTGGGAAGGACGGGGCAAGTTCCAGCAGACGGTCGGCAAGGTCCGCACGCAATACGATCCCGACTGGAGCGGCGTCGAATACGTCCTCTTTGATCTGATCGCCGAGGGCCCGTTCGAGCAGCGGCTCGAAAGACTCAAAGAATTGCCATTGCCCAGCCACGCCAGGGTGCTCGACCAGGTCCGCTGCTCCGGTCAGAGGCATTTGCAAGAGCGTCTGATTGCCATCATCAGCCTGGGCGGGGAAGGCGTCATGCTCCGGCGGCCCGGCAGCTTGTACGAGCACAAGCGGTCCGGGGCGCTGCTGAAAGTCAAACGGTTCGAGACGCATGAAGCCGTTGTGACCGGCTACGAGCCGGGCAAAGGGAAATACGAAGGGCTGGTGGGCGCCTTGTTATGCCGCTTCCGCGATAAACTTATCGAGATAGGAACGGGCCTGACCGACGAGCTTCGCCTCTGCCCGCCGGCGATAGGCAGCCGGATCACTTTCAAGTTCTTCGAGTTGACCGAGAAAGGCATGCCCCGGTTCCCCGTATATCTGGCCGAGAGGGATTACGAATGACCAATCGAAATTCGCAAATCGCAAATCATAAATCGGTAGTGGCAAAGATTATCGAGATTCGAATCGCCCTGGATGTCGAGGACAAACTCTACCGGCTGTTTATCGATAACGGAATTGCGGTCGCCTGCATCGAAAAGTGGTATCCGAAAATGACGTCCGAGCAAATCGCAGAGGCGGTGACGCGGTACTTTTCATCTGATTTGCTGGTGAAGATGAATATTCCATCGGCCGACTATAATGCCCTGGCCCGAACGGCCTTCCAGGCGGCGCTAAAGCGGGCCATAGACGATATGCTGGATGCGACGGAGGCGGGTGGCGAATGAGCAATCGAAATTCGCAAATCGCAGATCGTAATTTAGCGCCTCGCTCCTGGCGCCACCGCATGGCCCGGCTGATTGCGGCGCCATTATACGAGCGAAGAAGATATGTATTAAACAAGCCCCGGCCCGTGCGGCGTGGCCGCCGGGCCTGGGGCGTTCTTTGAAAATCGATGTCAATCGTAAATAATAAATACGGACGCTGTTGTCGCAATGAGTCGGAGGCGGTGGTATCAGGGACACGATGTCCCGGCGTCCGGACCTTTTTGAGGGACCGAAAATGGAAGAGAGAATAATGGAAAATGGACAATTGACAATGGAAAATGGAGGTATCCCGAATCGTCAATCGTCAATTGTCAATTGTCAATCGACTCCGGAGCCGGAAAAAGATTATTACGAACGAAAAGAACGGCAGAATGACGAGCTGATCGTCACGATGGTCTGGGCCATAGGTTTCGGCTTGGGCCTGGGCGTGCTGTACGTTGCCGCCCGATTGATCGTCGCTGCCGCCGAGAAAATATTTTAGCCGCGGAGGACACAGAGATGGATACGCGAACCGGCGAAATTCTGACCGAGGAAGAAGCAAATGCACGGATGCGAATGTTACGAAAAGAGTTGGGATGTGTAGAAGCCAAAAACCCTATCAAGCTCCTTCCTCCGGGCTTTGCGCCAACGCGGAAACAGAAGAGAACAAACAAGATCGGCCGCAATGATCCTTGCCCGTGCGGAAGCGGTCGGAAATTCAAAAAGTGCTGTAAGCGTAAATTCCAATGAGCTGGTGCGATGTTTTGAAATTGGTGCAAATGGCCGGCGGCGATATGGACTCGATCGAGCCGGCGAGATTATCAACGGCCACGTCGAGAGGGCCCGGCGATGCCGAGACCCAGATCGCAATCGCCCGATGGGAATACAAGAGACAATCACGAAAGGAGCGAGAGCATGGCCAAACGAAATGGGAATTCGGATAACGGAACGTTTCCGAAAATAGCAGCCGAGGCGACAATCAAGAAAGTTACGATGGCCGATAAGGCCGGGCTGACCTTCGACGATCTGGAATTTAGTCCCGATCAGTATGCGCAATTAGAGCGATGGCGTAAGTTCGGCGACAAGATCCGCATCACGCTCGAACAGATTCAGGGCATTCTGGAACCGCCGGACGAAGAGCCGCTATTGCGAGTAGCGGCAGCAGTCGCTATTAAATCCGTCTCGAAGTCCGGCAGAAAGAAAAAAGACAAAGGGATGTCGGCAACCGTCGCGGCGGAGGAAGCTGAAAACGAGGGATGAGGGAAGATAGGCGACGGACGAAAATCAGCCGCAAAGAGACACAAAAGGCACATGAAATCGAAAAACAAAACAACGGTTGCGAATACGCTGAGGGATATCGCCAATGAATCTGCCCTGAGCGCCGCCGAGAAGTATAGTCTTCGGTCGATCGCCACAGAAGTTCAGACGATACTCCGAGCCTCAAAAAAAGTGATCGAGGTTTTTGATGAATGGGACTGCGAGGAAGAATTCAACGGAACCGACGCGGCCAGGGCACGCAACAAAAAGGTACGCGCCTATGCAGCTCTCATACGTGCCATGTACTCGTAAATAGTCAATAGTAAATCATGAAGGGAGCTCAAGTATGAACTGGAAGGACCTGTTCGATTCTCGCAAAGTCCGCACGGCGATGATTGCCGTAGTCGGTATTTATATGATCGCCACCAATGGCGAGAGCCCGGATAAGACCGCGACATTAGCGGCGATCGGGGCGATCTTCGCTCTCGGGGCAATCCATACGATCTGCCAGACGCTGCTCGACTGGAAGTGGCCGAAAGATTATTCGCAGCCGATATCTGCCGAAAAAATTGAAAAGCCGGAGGCCTGATCATGAAGCGGGTTTATGTCCGAGTGCCATTGAAGATCGCACGGCGGATAACCGTTCCGGCCGGGCAGCTTCGCGAAAAAGAAAAATTGTAAATCTTGAAAGGGAAACCAATGCTGAAGCGAAAATTTGTAATCTGTTACGTGTTATGCGGCCTGCTGTTTTGCGGATGTGCGAACATGCAGAGCAATCCGCGTGCCGAGTACCTGGCATCGCTGCGGGTATTCACGGCGACGGTCGATTCGCTCGCCCAACTGCAGCGGGCGGGCAAATTCAGCGACACCGAGACTGCCCGGGTGCTGGCCGTCATCGAGCAGGGCCGGGAGTATTTCAATCTGTGGGAGCCGGCCGCCGGGGCCGGTCAGCCCCGCCCGGATATCGCCGGGGCCGTCTCTGCGATTCTCGATGAGCTGCTGGCGATCGAGCTGGCCAAAGACGGAGGTGACTAATGGACTCGGAAAAACTGATTTTGATCGTCTTGCTGCTAACTAAGGGACTGGAACTGGCCAATGAGCTGGCCATGATCGCCCGCCGGGCGCTGGCCGGCGAAGAAATAACCGATGCGGAGCTGGACGCGGCGAAGGCGAAAATGGAAGCATCGGTCGAGAACTTCAAACAAGCGGCAAAGCCGGCTTTCTCGCCGCTGGAGCCGGCGGATGGATAAGGCTCTTTTGACAATTGTCAATTGTCAATTGTCAATTGACAATTATTGAAACGGAGGTTCGATTATGCTGGTCATGACCGACGACAGGACGGACCGGGTCCATTTAACGGACCTGACGTGGCCGGAACTGTTCGCGTTAGCAGCCTGCGTCATCAATACGGTATCGCTTACCGAGGATAGCGACGTCCACTCGCTGCTCGAGCCGCTGCTCGACGGCATGGACGCCGCAACTCATCACGCGCTGAACGAGCCCGCCCGCCGCGCGGCGAAAGGCCATTAGAAAGGAGTCGATTCCATGCCGAATCGTAAATCGCAAATCTTGAATCGTAAATCAAAAAGCGGCACGCGCGAATGGTCCGAGCATTCCGTCAACATCCAGCTCGGCTGCGAGTACGGCTGCCGATATTGCTACGCCAAATACGATGCGGTCTGCAGATACGGGCGGTGCATCGAGCCGGACTGGGCCCGGCCGGTCATGGATCAGAAAAAAGTTGACGGGCGTTTCGGCAAATATCGCGGCGTCGTGATGTTCCCGACCTGTCACGATATCACGCCGAGGAATCTGAGTGAGTGCCTGGTTGTGCTGCGAAAGTTGCTTGAAGCGGGCAACCAGGTGCTTATCGTAACGAAGCCGGCGTGGAGCTGCATCACGATGATCTGCGAGATGCTCAAGGATTTCCGCAATCAAGTGACATTCCGGTTTACGATCGGCTCGGGCAGTCCGAATGTGCTGAAATTCTGGGAGCCGCGCGCGCCGGGCCTGGCTCAGCGGCTCGGCTGTCTGCAATATGCGTCCGAGTCAGGCTATGCCACGAGCGTCTCCTGCGAGCCGTTCCTGGATCCGTGGCCGCAGCACGTGTACGAGGCCTGCCTGCCGTGGCTTACCGATTCGTTCTGGCTGGGCCTGCTGAACAGGCTGGATCAAAGAGTGGATCTCGGCGGCGTGCCTGCAGAATTGATTGAGCGGTTCGTCACGCCGGTGAGAAAGACCCAGGCTCCGGCGATGCTGAAAGAATATTACAAACTCTTCAAGAACCTGCCGAAGGTCAAATTTAAGAAAGAGTTCCGGGACGCGGTGGGAATCTGAACGGCAGAATACAGTTGTCCATTGACAATTGACAATTGACAATTGACAAATACGGAATACGGGAGACGGAATATGGAATGAGTGATGCGACAGATTCGTCTTTGATAAAACCCGTTCTCGACCAAAAGATGCGAGATATCTGCGGGCGTCCATATATGGGGCATCCCCGAGGCTGCCCGAATTACGGCAAACGAGATACATGTTCCCCTCGCCAGCGATTGCTCGATGAAATCATCGATCTATCAAAACCGGTATGGGCAATCTGGATCGAGTTTGATCTCGAACGGCAGCGAACCGAAATGTGGGCGAAGCATCCGAAATGGTCCCGCCGCCGGGCGGAATGCTGTCTGTACTGGCAAAAAGGAGTTCTGGCGGAGCTCAGGCATCAGGTTGCAAGTTTTTGTACGATGATGGTTTTGGGTACGAAGGAAAAATTAATGGCGCTTTACTGTCCGGAGGCCTGTGGCGTGAACGTCACTGAGACGATGAAGCGGATTGGAATAGAGCTTCAATGGCCGCCGAATGACATCGTTTACAAAATAGCGTTTATCGGGACTCCAGTCTAAAGTAACGAATACATTGACAACCCGAACTGAGTTGACAATGGACAATTGTCAATTATCAATTGTCAATTGATAAAGGAGAATTAAAATATGGAGAAGCACAAAGGCGAAGCGGCGAAGCGGCGCTACGTCTGCGAGCGTCACCCGGACCGGATCGCTTCGATATCTACCACCCTCAAGGGGCGATGCTGCTGGGAGTGTTATCTGCCGGCGGACGTATTCTCGAAGCGTTACGGTCCCGAGTTTTACAAACCAGGCGGTCCCGGCTGCGCCGGAAACGCCGGAAACGAAGAAAGGAAGGAATCATGAGTAAGGTCAAGACTTGTCAATTATCAATTGTCAATTGTCAATTGTCAATGATCACGCTGGCGAAAAACAACCCGCGGACAATCGATAAGAAAAGTTCGAGTTTCAACGAGCTCGTCGAGAGTATCGCCGCCCAGGGCGTGATCGTGCCCGTCCACGTTCGCTCGGATCCGTCGCACAAGAACGCTTACGAGTTGCTCGCCGGCGAGCGGCGGTATTGGGCGGCGAGGAAGGCGGCCCTTAAAACGATCCCGGCAATCGACCACGGCGGCATCTCCGACGAGGAGGCGTTCGAGATTACATTCGCCGAGAACTTCCAGCGCGAGGACTTAACGACGTTGGAGCACGGCCGGGCCGTAGCTGTGCTGCTTGAAAAGTACAAGGCCGATTTTGCCGCCGTCGCCGCCAGGATCGGCCGTTCGGAGACGTGGGTCAGGATGCACCACTGCATCGAGGCCAATCTCGCCGACGAATGGAAAAAGGCGATATCGCCCGGCGGCGAGTACGAGAAATTGACTGCCGCTCACATGGGCCTGATAGCCAGGTTCCCGGCGGAAACGCAATTGCAAATTTACCGGCAGATGAAGCGCAGTTATATGCGGGACGTGCAGCTTACCGTCAAGGGCCTCGAACGGGAGGTCGCCGCTCTGCTGCGGCTGCTCTCGAAGGCTCCATTCGATCCGGCGGGCTGCGAACAGTGCATGAAGCGCAGCAGCGTTCAGCCTTCTTTGTGGCTCGACGACAGCGCACGGGCGATCGGGAAAGACGATCGCTGCCTGGACCCTCACTGCTGGGCCGCAAAGGAGATCGCCGCCGAAAAGCAGAAGGTCGGAGAGCTTCGCAAAAAGCGTCCCGGCCTGATAGCAGTCTCGACGTTTTTTATATATTCGGGCAGTGACGAGGCAAAAGCGGCTAAAGCCATCTATGGCACATATCTGCAACCGCACGAGTACAAAAGCTGTAAAAAGAGCGACAAGGGCGCCGTCCCGGCAGTAATGGTCGACGGCGAGGCCCGCGGCAAGATTCACTATGTTAAAGTGACCAAACACTCGCCTTCGAAGCCGAAAACCGAAACCGCAAAAGAAAAACAGGCGTCCGTTGAAAAGCAGCGATGGTCGATAGCCGTTTCGAGCCTGATGCGAAGGATTTCTGACGCTACATACGAGCAGATCCACGAATCCCACGCGATCGTCTGGCTGGCTGCGGTCTTCGGCGCCGCTGATTGTTACGGCGCCGAGCGCAGAGCGATTATCGAAGCATTCAAAAATAACTCGACCGATTTCCGGCCTGCCGGCGAGGCGATATGGCAGGATATCCGCGAGACTTTGAGAGGCTTCGCCGACAATTGCGACGGCGTCGCCGATGATATTGCCGTCGCCGGATTCGTCGCCGCGGTATTCGGCTGCGATCTGCAGGCCGAATACGATGCGGTCCGCATCTGCCGCGAGTGCGGCTGCACCGATTCGAAGACCTGTCCGGACGACGGGACGGGCAAGCCCTGCCACTGGGCCGAAGAGGACTTATGCAGCGCATGTAAGGCCAAGGCCGAACCGGCGGCGAAAAAGACGAAAGGACGCAATGGAAAATCCAAAAAAGCCGGATCCCGAATCCGACGCTGAACAACAGGCCCGCAAGCTTTTAGCCGGATCGAAAAAATTTGTGGATATCTACAATGTCGGCGTAAAGGACGGTAAGTCCGCCGGCTGTCGAACATGCTGGGAAGCCGGCTTTTTCCTCGGGCGCAAGGCCGGCTGGGACGCCGCGGCCGGGAGCATTCACAATCCCAACATGAATTGAATCAACGAAATCAGCGTAATCCGCGGTTAAATAACAATGACGAAAAAGCGATCTTCTACGAAATCGCCGGAACCGGCCCACGCGGCGTCTGAGATGAGTTTCTTTGAGATCGTCAACTGGAAGAAGGCCCAGCCGAAGCTGTCGGGCCGGGGCAATACCTGGTGCAAGAATTACACGTCGCTGCTCGAGCATGACGGATATGCCAGTCTCGCTGACGGATCGAGGAACCTGCTTCACATGCTCTGGCTCTATGCCGCCCGGACGGGGCAGCATATCCTGCCTGCCGACTCGAAATGGTTGTGGCGGCAGATACCTATTCTCAATTCCGAGCCGGATCTGCGGCCGCTGCTCGAGACTAAGGACATATACGGCCGTCCCACGCCGTTCCTGAGGCTCTGCGGGCCGCCGGGGCCCGACGACTCGCCCCGGGAGGATGTCTCGCACGAGGGCGGCAAAAAACGCAAATCGCCCGCACGCAAGCCTGCTGCGGCAGGCTCGAATGATCCGTTGTCTGCCGAAGCCCTTGAGTCGTTATCGACGCGCGTTGCCGGGTCAACGGGATACGTTACTGTTCGGGCAACGGCAACAACTTTGAAGACAGGCAATCGCAGAGCGGCTGAAATCGTTAAGTCCATTGTCGAAGCGGGGTTAGCAGGTGACTATGTACCCGGCAAAGGCCGTCCGTTGAGTCGTTATCGAAAAACAAAGACAGAAGAGAACAGATTAGAGAAGAGAAGACTAGGAAAGAACAGAGAAGATCCTGCGCCCTATCGGGCTTCGGATCATCCCGAAAAGAAAAGAAAATCCCTTACGGGATTTTCCAAAGAAGAGCAGACGCAAGCCACAGCAGACCAGAGCAGTCCGGAGCAGACGCAAGCCACAGCAGACCAGAGCAGTCCGGAACCCGAGAACCCGAGTATCCCGACGAATTCCGACGCGGAGCAGGCTAAGGTGCATCATGTGCCGAGGCCTGCCCGCTCGGCTGCTCGCGGGCCTGAGCAGATCGGCGCCATCCTGGGCAGGCGGTTCAAGCCCTGGTGGGACGATGAGGATTGCGAGGCGTTCGCCTGGGCGATTGTCGAGGCCCTGGGCTATTCGTCCGACAGGCTCAATCTGCAAAGCCGCAACGAGTGGGGTACGGTAGCGGCGTGGTGGTGGCAGCTAAAGCAAGCCGCGCCGTTCGCTATCATCGCGGAGCTGCGGGTCAAGGCGCTCGAAAAAGCGACGGAGATCAGGACCAAACGCAAACGGCACGTGAACAACCCGGGCGCGATGTGGGTTTACATTATGGGCAAGGAGATGGTGTCTCACGGTGTGAGGCTGCCCGATGAGCGGGCAGGGCCTCCGGCGGCGAATAATTGAGGCGATGTAAAGCGATGTAAAGTCATTGTCACCCTGGATTTAGCGAGCATTGCGAATCGACGAATGGAAAGTGAAAAGTGCAAAATATGGCTTGTAAACTGCGTGACAATCAGCACTTGCATCGCGGGTCCTTCCCGGCCAATACCGCCCAGCGGATAAATGAGG
>Ga0214473_10000806_pt1 | contig 42819 bp, 24 predicted proteins | sample RVTome_7_FD_203509 | JGI IMG/M metagenome (GOLD analysis project Ga0214473, IMG submission 203509) | Soil microbial communities from uranium-contaminated site in the Upper Colorado River Basin, Wyoming, United States - RVT98D197 | ecosystem: Environmental > Terrestrial > Soil > Contaminated >...
TCCGTTTCGTCGAGGGAGGACTGAGCGGCTCTATAGTTGCTCAGTCCTCTACTCTACCGAAATCTGCGGATGAAGAACCCGAAGAATCGGTGTGCGAAGCACACCCTACCGGCTGTCGCCGCTGCCATGTCCAAGTCCCTAATCAGCGTTCATTCGGGTTCATCGGCGGTTTTCATTTTCTCCGTGATCTCCGTGCCTCCGTGGTGAAGAAACAAACCTGGATTCCCGCCTTCGCGGGAATGACATGAAAGAGGTGCGGGCGAATAATGATTCGCCCCTACGGTCTTACCTTCTTACGTTCTGTGGCTGTCCCGGGGCTGCTTGGATTTGGGCCTGGACTCGGATTTGGCGCGGGCGGCTTTGCGTTTGGCTCGCAGGAGTTTGGCGCTGCGCTTTTTCGCCTCGGCACGGGCCTGGACGGCTTCGGGACTGTTGTAGAGGGCCTCGCGCTTCTCCGGGGGCCATTCTTCCGGCAGGTTCAGGTAGGCGTACTGGCCGTGCAGCATGATCGCCATGCGGTCGCGGGCGCGGGCGGCCTCGATCTCCTCGACGAACAGGCCGATATGCACGCGCACCCAGAGGTATCCGATGTCCGCCGTCCATTTGCTGCCGTGGCGGGAGACGCCGCGGTATTGGGAGGTTCCGCTCCGGGCGCGGGCGTTGAACGTGTTCTGTCGTGTGGAACAGTTGCGCATGTTGCTGCGGCGGTTGTCGGCGCCGTTGTGGTTGATGTGGTCGACGACCTGGCCCTTGCGCGGCTTCATGATCTCGCGGTGCATGAGGATGTGCTTGCCGTTCTCTTTTCGGAAGGCGTAGGTCGTGTTGTCGGAGGTCATCGCGAGCCAGTTGTACTTGCTGAGCCATTCGTAGTCGGCGGCGTCCACGATGGCGAACTTGCCCTGGGTGAGCGGGATGAAGCGGATGTCGCCGGTCTGGGGCTCGACCGGGGGCAGGCGGTACGAGGGTTCGCGCTTCGCGACGAAGTTGCGGCAGGTGCCGCCCGGGGACACCGCTTGCAGCCGGCCCGGGGCCTCGGGGGTATTGACGCACATCAGCGTGTTGGGCCAGCCGAGCGTGATCTGCCGCATCCAGAACGCCGGATCGAACACGCCATAAGCACATTGGGAGCAGATTCGCTGCTTCATATCGCCTCTATCTCTCGTTGTCAGTGAGCGGCGAGCGAGGTCGCCCGCCGAGTCGCCGCCGGGCACATGCCCAGGAGCGGACCGCCACGTCTCGTGATGTTGGTTATATAATAAACATAAGACTTGCGTTTGGCAAGAAGAAAATGTCACCGGCGGGGGCGCGCAACTGCTTGCGGTGGCAGGGGATAGAAGAATTCCGCAAAGAATCTGTTTTCTTTGCTGCGCAGAGACGCAAGGTGTTGTGTCTCTACAGGCATGCCCTTGCGGGCACACTACGAACGGGCTGGCCTTGAGGATGTCACCCCGCCGCTCTTCGTAGGGCGAGCGTCCTCGCTCGCCTAAGGGTCGTGCGGGGACGCACGACCTACAAAACGGCGGGGGAAAAAGCACAGGGCTGCGGGGATCGGCCGCAGCCCTGTGAGGTGTGTACATGGCGGTTTGACGATGGACGGGTTATGGGCCGACAGCACCTGGCTTGACCACGCGGATGTCGTCGATGTAGAGGGACCCCGCGCCGCCGGCGGTGGGTTTGTTGCGGTCACCGACGCCGAGGGACATCTTCTTGACCGCTGTGAGATTGACGCCGGCCGCGGTGAACTCGCTGATCGGGACCTGCCAGGCGATCCATTGGGCGGAGCGCACGGCCTGCGGATCGGGATTCACGGCCACGCCGGACTTGCCGGAGCCGTCCTCGATTACGACGTACAGATTGGCCGGGCTGTTGCTCGGAACACCCCGGACGTACAAGAGCAGCGTATTGACGCCGTTGACCGTCCAGTTCTGAGGCGTCGCCCACGTCCGCTCCGCTTCCGAGTAGTAGGGCGCATCGGCGTTGTTGTAGTCCATCGGCAGGGATTGTCTGCCGCTGTGGACGATGCCGCGTTCGGCGAAGGGGGGTTCCACGTGTCCGACGGTTGAGCCGGTGCCGTTGCCCTGGACGACTTTTGGCTCGGTGTAGCCGAAGCCGTCGAGCCAGGTCTGGAAGATGCGGTTGGGCGAATCGTCGGTGTAGCTTTCGAAGTCGTCCACGACGATGAAATCAGCCGTGGTGAAGCTCCAGACGCTGCCTTTCCACGGACTGTCCGGACTGGTGTCGTTGACCTCGTCCACCCTCCAGTAATAGGTCTTGTTCCACTCCAAGGTGCCGGGATCATACGTGACTGCTGCTCTGGTCTGCCGGTCGCGATAGATGCCCGCGGTGGCTGTGGTGGCCTCGGTTACTGCCGCGGCGTCGTCGCCGAAGTATACTTCGTGGTGCGTTGCGCTGGCGGAGGCGATCCAACGGAGGATCGGTGTCTGGGGGACATCCGCGGCGGTGTTCGCCGGATAGGGACCGGTTGCCCGGCAGGGGAGTTGCAGTGGGCCGGCGGGGATAATCTGCCTTGGGATTGTTGGACTTTGCCAGGACAACTGCGCCACGGCGCCGCCGGTATTGTCGTACCATTCCATCCGGATCGAGTACACCTGTCCGGCCACGAGGTCCATCCGGACGCGGTTGTCGGTCGTGCCGTGGTCCGTCCAGTTGTTGATGACAAGCCAGTCATCGAGCCAGAGGCGAACCCCGTCGTCGCTCGTCGTGATGAGCGTGAAGCTCTCGCTGAGCGGGGCCTCCAGATCGGCCAGCCAGCGAGCGGAAACCTTCTCGCTGAGCGTGCCGGCCACCACGCCGGCGCCCCAGTTGTGGTCGATTCCATTCTCGACCTGCACCAGTATGGGCAGACCTGCGGGGACCGTGCCGGCGAAGTACTGGGCCTTGACGCCGCCACCGGGGCCAATCGTGGTGAAGCTCCAAACCGCGCCGCGATGCACTACGTCGCCGGCGGCTCGCTCGTCAATCCGCCAGTAGTAGGCCGTATTCTGCGCGAGCGTGCCCGGGTCATAGTTGGTGGTGGGTTGGTTCAGTTTGAACGTACCCGGGTCGCCGGCCTCGACGGCGGCTCTGTCGGCGCCGAAGTAGACATCGTGGGAGAGGGCGTTCATGCCGGCTGTCCAGCCAAGCTCGACCTCCGGATCCGCCCACTTGGCCCCGTTCCACGGCCGGGGATCGTACCCCGTCGCCGGCATCGCCGTGAACGACCATACGTCGCCCGTGTGGATCGTGGCGCTGCCCCCTTCGAATTCATCGATCCGCCAGTAGTAGGTCGCACCGGGTGTCAAGCCGGGCCCGTGCCAGTAGGTGGGAGTAGGCTGGCGGCCCATGTATGCGAGAGAATCGGGGGACGTGCCTACGTACACATCATGGAGAACCGCGTTGAGTCCGGCTCCCCACTTGAACAGCGGAAACATCACTGCCTTGGCTCCATCGGGCGGATCGGGCTTATAGGCCTTTCCCGTGATGGGGGCCGCGGTCAGTGTCGTCACGCCGGGATTCCTCCTGTCGTAGTCCAACTCGAAGTATCCTTTGCCGCCGTACGCGGTGATTTGGCCGTTGTTGATGAATCCCTGGATCTCCGCGGTCCTGTCGCCGTCCAGCAGGAGGGCGCCCTCGGTGATCTCGATCAGGCCGGTTGCGGTCATGCGGAGTCCGCCGCTGCCGACGTGGTACGTGCCGCCACGGAGGTAGAGCTGCCCTGCGGCCCCGGTGTTCGTCGGGATGATCAGTCGGCCCGCACTGACGAAACCATCGGTCATGATCCAGGTCCCCGTGCCGCCGCCCCAGCCAAGCTCGTGCTCGTTGACGACGGTGACGATGCCGCCGCTCATGGTGAACGTGCCGTGGGAGCCGGCCCCGTCCCCCCACCAGATCCAGTCGGCGATCTCGAGCGTCCCGCCGGTCATCGTCATGGTGGGCTCGCCGGCCACCTCGCATGCCAGGCCGAGGATCTTCGCGTCGATCCCGTCCTGAATGATGGGGCCGTTCGGCGCCGCTGCGGCGGGCACGTCGATGTAGACCTCATCGGCGACGGTGGGGACTTTCTTGCCCTCCCAGTTGTTCGGATTGCTCCAGAGCTTGTCGCCGGCGGCGCCCGTCCAGTGGACCGTGGCGGCACACGCCGTGGCGCCCAGAATAAGGACAATGGCTACTGAGTAGATCGGTTTCTTGCACATGAGGGTCCTCCTTCACTGAATTCCAGTACAATTTGCCCTGCATTGCGGGCACACAGTGGGTCTCTCAGAAAATGTCTGGGACTTTCATCAGGAACCAGATTGTCGTCAGGAATTGTGAAGCCCGGCCATGCCGGCGGGCCGGACACACGTCACGTGAGACATCCTCAGCCGTGCGCTGGTGCGCGAGAACGGGCGCCTGCCGAGTGCGACCACGAACAACTCTTGCCGCGATAGTACACATAGGTCATGCCTCCTGCCGCGCAAGACTCGAACTACTCATTGACGGGTCCGCCAAGACCCTGCAGATGACAGCATCCTTATGATAACGGGCTCGCGTCAGAAACTCAAGCTGGATTTTTCACAAGCGGGCAGAAAATCTGAAACCGCGGGTCCGAAATCCCTGCAAGTTAGGCGGGGATTCAAAGCCTATCGGTCTGAGGGAGACTTCCATGAGCCTCTTTGGCGTTGGCTTTAGTAACCACGCGATGGCCCCTTTTAGAGGCCTTCCTCATACCACCGGCTCAGCCGGTGGTCTTGATTGAGGACTTCACGGAAGTCTCCGGCAGTCAGGACCGATGCCGGCGGCGTGATGGTCAGCGAGAATCGTTCGCTCGTCTGAACGCCGGCATGGTCTGTCACTTGCATGACCAAGCTGAATGTGCCGGCCTCGGCGGGCTGCCCGCTGAGAAGGCCGGCGGGACTCAGGGCGACGCCATCCGGCAGTGCGCCTGCGGTGAGGGACCATGTGTAAGGTGTCGTGCCGCCCGTGGCCGTCAGGGTTTGCTCGTAGGCTGCGCCCACTCGGCCGTCCGGCAGCGGCGAGCGGCTGGTGATCAGGAGCGGAAAGAGAATGCACAGATCGATGGTCCCCGAGCGATTGGAATTGAAGCAAATGCGCGTGCCATCACTGCTGGGACTGGCGAGCGGCTGAGCCCAGAACGTGGAATCCGCGGTTCCCGTTCGTCCAAGAAACTGGGGCGTCCCATCGACGGAAATCTTCATGACCTCGTCCAGCGGTGGCGCATACGTGGCCGGAAGGGACAGCGCTGATGGGAATAAGGAGACGACAAACCAACCGGTCACCCCTTTGGGCCAGGTGATGTGAAAGTTCTGGATGTACGTCGCCTGAGACTTGGGAACACTGTACAGCACGCGATCGTTTGTGCCGTCGATATTCACGACATGAACCTCAAGGGGGGACCAGGTCACGCTGCCCCTGGGGCCCTCGCCTTTCGGCATCTTCGGGTACGCGAATTGTCCATCCGGCGAAAAATCAGCGTGGCCATGGCCCAGACCGTCGAATCGATGGAAGAGCACGCCCGTGTCATCATAGATGTACATGGTTGCTGGGCCGCCGCTCGGACTGTACCGCGTGACAATATAGTTCCGGTACCCGATGTATCTTTCCTTGTTTTCCGAACCGGGCTTGCATCCGGCTGGAAAGCCCGGCTGAAAGGCGCGCTCGTCCTGCATGTCGGGAAGATGATACGAGTGGAACGTTCCATCCGAGGTGAGCACGAGGATCCGGTCGCCGGCCTGATTCACGGAAGGCCCCGCCGGCGATATGCCCAGTGGTGCGAAGGACATCAGCAGCTCCGCCATGTCGGTCTGCACGTTGTATCGATAGAGATTGCCGGATTTCCAGGTGTAGAGCAGGTTGGGGTCGTGCCGATCCCAGACCAGCCGCCAGTCATACTGGGCGAGAGTCCAGAGTTCCTTGAGGAAGCATCCGTCGCCATCGTAGAGAACCACCCGCCAGGCTTACCGCCGAAAACAGAGCGAGGCTACTGGCGATTATCTTCGTTGCGGCTGCTCGCCGGCCTTTTGCTGGACCAACTGTTCGAGCGTCCGCTGCAACTGCTGCATCTGTTCACGCAGCCCGTTCACCTGATTGCGAAGCTCGTCGACTTCCGCTTCGAGCCTGGGATTGCCTGTCCGGGTCGTTCGCGATCTCGGTTCGGCATCGGCGCGGGTCCGCTCGACTTGGCCCTGGACGCGCCGGAGCTCTGCCGACCGGTTGTCGAGCTCGGCCATCCCGGCGTGGAGTTGCTCCAAGCGGGCCTTGAGCTCGCGGGCTTCCTGATCCTGGTCGGGCCGCAGTTCTCTGATGCGTTGCTCGATGTGACGCGTCTCTTCGGCCAATTCCGCACGGCGTTGTCGCACGTTCTCCGGCGGCGCTTGCGGCTGGGGCGGCCTCGCACGGCCGGTTCCGACTTCCGCCTGGGCACGCGGCTGAAGCTCCGCCAACTGCCGGTCCACCTCGCCCATCTGCGCGTGGAGGTCCTCCAAGCGGGCCTTCAGCTCGCGTGCTTCCTGATCCTGGCCGTCTCTGAGTCCCCCGAGCTCACGTTCCACGCCGCCGGCGTTCTCGGCCAACTCCTCCCGATGCCGCCGCAATTCGTTGAGTCTCGCTTCGAGTTCCGGCGACGGTGCTTCCACTTGGCCGGGGCGTCTCGGTCCTCCTTCGAGATCGCGAAGCTGCCGTTCCACGAGCTCGATCTGCTGGTGCAATGTCTCCAGCTCGGCGTGCAACACGCGGCCGTCCTCTCCCATTTCATCCCCGCGTTCACGCAAGGCGTTTTCCGTCTCGCGGGCCTGGTTCTGGAGCTGCTCGCGCAGCCTCATCAGGACGTTTCTTCGCCCGACGACGGCGGGCCTTTGCCCGGCGGACTCTTCGCGCAGCTCGGGACGCGATTCGCGTTCTCCCGGCTCGCGTTCCGCCGGCCGTCTTTGGGCGAACGCCACACCGACGGCGAAAAGCACCGCCAGAACAGTCACCGCGGCCGCCCAGCGCAGGCCGACCGTCGGGTTGCCACATCCATCCTTCACGATTCTGCGAATTCTCTCTTTCATGGCCTTTTCCTTTCCTGCAACGGTTGGCAGAATCGCCACTTGCCTCTGCGGCGAGAGGTCCAACAGCGATTCGGCGTAGTCCACTCCAATCTGTCCGGCGGCCAGCACCCAGTCGTCACACGCCTGCTCGCTGAGCCTCACTAACCGGCCCCTGACCCACCACAGCAGCGGATGCCAGGGGAACAGGGCTGTCAGCACTTCGGCAAGAAGTCCGCTCATGTGATCGTGCCGCCTCAGATGCGCGAACTCATGGCAGAAGATGCCCACCCAATCCACATTGTCCTCCTGCTGTCCGGCCTTTTCATGCACGAGAAGCACCGGCTCGCTCGCCCAGCACCAAATCACGGGGCTGCTGATCGGTTCGCTGCCGCGAATTCGGACCGGGCCGGGGATTCCCAGCCTGGCGCTCGCCGCCTCCGCGGCCCGATGAAGCCGCTCGCTCTCCAGCGGACGGGCGGTCTTCAACAACTGCAGGCCTAAGAGGAACCGCAGAGTCAGCCGCATCAAGAGCAGCGTCGAGGTCGCGATCCAGCAGACGGCGGCGACCATGCCCCACGGTACACGTGTTATTGCCGCATCGTGAGCAGCAGCCGTCATGGTCGGGTCCACAGTGGAGAGTGACATTGGATCGCCGGGGGTCTCTGTTTGGACCGACGCATAGGATGGGCGGGTCTGCTGCCCCTGCGGTGCCTGCGGCTCAGCCGAGTCCGTTAGAGGCCGCACGAGCGATAAGTTGTTCATCGCACGCGCCTGCGTCTGCAGCGCGGGTCTTGCCGCCAGAGCGCCGAGCCCCAAGTGCTTCACAAGGACATACGCGCCCGGCATGAGGACCGAGGCCAGCAGAGCCGTGAGCAGGGCCTGATGGGCCCTGGCCGGCCTGTCCCGCAGCAGGTAACTGGCTGCCAGACCCACAGTGATACAGGCCGTGCCCTGCACCGGCAGGAGCAGCCAAAAACTCCCGGACGTTGCAGCGATGGTCATGGTCTCCTCTCCTTTCGCTTCGCCTCGATCATCGCGCGCAACTCGCCGAGCTCCTCGTCGCTCAGGTCGCTCTCACGGATCAGGTGCTGGAACATGGCGACCGTGTCGCCGCCGAAGACCCGCCTGACGAATTGTCGCACCGAACCTGCTCCCGCCTCCTCCCGGCTCCGGGTCGGCGTATAAACGTAGCTTTTACCCTCGGCCCGGTGCTGGAGCCAACCGGCCTTTTCCAGCTTCTGCATGGCCGAAAGCACCGTTGTGTACGCGAGATGCTTCCTGCCGGCCAATCGTTCCCGGACCCGGTGTACGTTGCCCTCGCCCAGCTCCCACACCGCCTCCAGAACCGCACGCTGAAGCTCTCCCAGGTCGTCCAACGACTTTCGCGTCATCATTTGCATCTCCACAGAAACAGGCCATCAATGGTTACTACTCTAGTAAAAAGTACTCCGAACCGCAGTAGATGTCAAGTGGGAAAATGGAGAAAATGGCAAAAAAGACAAAAGTCACATTTGGGCGGCCGAAAAGCAAGAAGAACGGCCTTGCACGAGGGCTGGGCGTCGGGAGAACGCGGCTGGCAGGTGAAAACCTTTGACAGGGGGCTGATTGCGGGGCTATTCTCAAATAAAATGGAGCGACCGGTATGGCCAGGGAATTGGCAGCCTGAGAGGTACGGGAACAGACCACTGTGGGAGGCGGCAACGATGTGGGTGTCAGGAAACAGGTGGACTGGGCTAACCGTTGGCTGTTGCATGGCTTGCATCGTCTCTTCTGCATCGCTTCATGCCGCCAGTGTCGCGGGCCGCTGGCGACTGGAGGTCCAGACGCTCCATTGGTCCCAACACCAGAGAGTCACCCTGTATGACTCCGCCGGGAATGTCGTGGACTGGATGGAGGAAGACATCGTCGATGACCCGGCCGGACTGCTTCGGGAGCAAACGTGGGGCTATGTCGCTCAAACGGATGCGAAGATCAAGGGATCATTCATTCGCTCCACGTTCTGCAGCGGCGAGGCGCCAACCACGGTGACGGGCAGCATATCGGAGGACAATCGGGTGGTCTTCACCGGCCTGTTTCGCGGCAGAAGCGAGAACTGCGTCGCAATGGGGGTCCCGTTCCACGTCGAGTACTCCAATATGGTGGAGTCGTTCGAGGGGCTCTACGATCCCGAAAAGAAGACGGTGACCGGGACATTCAAGGCGTTCCAGGACCGCAAATATACCGTAGTCCAGCACGGCGATGAAGATTGGGGGTATGCGTACTATTCCGTGAACGACACCGACATCACGCGGACCGGCACGTTCTCGATCGAAGTCCTGCCCAAAGAATTCATGCTCACCTTCGACGACGGCCCCGTGCCGGAGAACACCGAGAATATTCTTGAAGCGCTCCGGAACATCAAGGTCGACGGCAAGCCGGTGGTCGCCGGCTTCTTCATGCTCGGCGACGAATGTCATTGGCAACTTTGGGGTGCAAAGTGCCAGCCCTTGCCTTTTGACGTGTTCCTCTTCCCGGCCAAAGGGCATGTGAAAGGCAACGAGGAACTCGTCCGGAGGGTTGCCGAGGATCATCATTTCATTGGAGTCCATACACAGCATCATCCCTGGTTTGATGATGAAGACTGCTCCGTAGACTACGTCGAAGAGGAGATATCCGGATGTTATGAAGCGATAAGAAAGGCACTCAATCCTAAAGATCCCGATGCTGTAAGTCTCAAAAAGATATTCAGACCTCCCTATTTCCGTAATACGCCCAATGTGCGCGACGTGGTGCACAAACTCGGTTTTCAGATGGTACTGGGAGCAGGGGAGAACGAAGGCTCAGCCGTGGATGTGGGTGGGAAGGAGTGCTCCACAGCACGTGACTTGATGAAGGCTTGGGATAAGCCCTACCCGTGCGTGCTGACATTCCACGACCATCTGCACAAGACTGCCGAGAGCATTGTGGAGGCAATCGAGTGTCTGCAGAAGGACGGGTTCACTCTGGTCAATTTTGATCCTGACAGGGTCTCGCAGCCGGAAAGCGGTGGGGAGGCGAGTCACATGTTGTCGGGGATCGCTCATTGTCCGGTTGATCTGGCGGTGACCGGTCCGGATGGCCTCGTGCTCGGCAAAGAGCGGAACGAGACTCCCGATGGAATCTACGCGGAGTTCGATGAGGATGGGGACGGCGACTTGGATGACTTCTTCTTCGTCCCCGACGCAAGGCCGGGGGAGTACCTGATTTCCGTGATTCCCGACCCCAATGCTCTGCCGGAGGACCGCTACTCTCTTGAGGTGTCGGCGGACGACGGAGTGGTTGTTTTGGCGGAACAGGTGGCCGTGCGTGACATACCCGCAGAGCCGTATTCCGTCAGAGTCGGGCGAGAATCGGACGTGAACGGAGATGGAACCGTCGATTTTGAAGATTTCGCTCTTTTCGCCTCGCGGTGGTTGAATGAGGACTGTCTGCCAGGCACTGGGAGATGCGGCGGAGCGGATTTCGATGCGACGGGGCGTGTGGATGCGGGAGACCTGATCTTCTTCGCCGACGAGTGGCTCGCGGGTGCTCGCTAGCCCTGTCCGACCGCAGAGAACGCCGGGAAACGCCACGCAGTGAGCATTGTCGCGACACCCCTGCGGTCAGGACTTGAAGCTGCAGGTGTGCTACTCTTCTTCCTCCTCCTTCTTCTTGCCGTACTGGGCGATTATCTGCTGCTGGACGTTCGGGGGCACGGGCTCATAGTGGCTCAGGGTCATGGTATAGCTGCCCCGGCCGCCGGTGACGCTTTTGAGTTGGCTGGTGTACTGGGCCACTTCCGCCAGCGGGACCTGGGCCTTGACGATGATGTAATTGCCCGGCAGCATATCCTGGCCGACGACGCGGCCACGCTTGGAGGACAGGTCGCCGGCGATGTCGCCCACGTTCTCCGCCGGGATCGTGATTTCTATATTGACGATGGGCTCCAGCAGGGCGGGTTTGGCCTTCTTGATCGCGTCGATGAACGCGCCCTTGCCGGCGGAGCGGAAGGCCACTTCCTTGGAGTCCACCGGGTGGTGCTTGCCGTCGGTGATGGAGACCTTGACGTCCTGCATCGGGAAGCCCGCGATGATGCCGCTCTGCATCACGTCATTGACGCCCTTGAACACGGCCGGCTCGTATTGGCCGGGAATCGTGCCGCCGTAAATGTCCCAACTGAACTGCAGCGGCGGATCGCTGTTTCTCTCGGCCGGCTCGACGGTCAGATAGACCTCGCCGAACTGCCCGGCGCCGCCGGTCTGCTTCTTGTGCCGATAGTGCCCTTCGGCCTTCGCCGTGATCGTCTCCTTGTACGGAATCTTCGGCTCCTTCGTGTTCACGGACAGCTTGAAGCGGTTCTGCATCTTCTCGATCATGACGCGCAGGTGCAGATCGCCGAGCCCCTGGGCCACCAGCTCTTTGGTCTGCATATCGCGGGTGGTGTGGAAGCACGGGTCCTCCTCGCGCAGCCTGTCGAGGGCGCCGCCGATCTTCTGCTCGTCGCCGCGGGAGGCCGGCTCCATGGCCAGGGCGAACATCGGCTCCGGGAACGGGGGCATCTCGAACTTGCCGGAAGTCCGGCCATCCGAGATGAGATCGCCGATTCTCAGCTCCTCGACCTTGGCGAGCATGACGATATCGCCTGCAATGCCGGTATCGGTTTCTTTGGTCTCGCCGCCTTGGGACTTGAGAATGTGCCCCGGCCGGATGCCCTTTTTCTCGTCATTGCGAATGAGGTTCGTATCGGACTTGAGCGTGCCGCTGAAGATGCGGATGCTCGCGTACTTCATGTTGGACCTCGGATCGAACGCGACGCGAAAGACCACCCCCGCTAAAGGTCCGGCGGGCTCGGGCTTCAGTTCGCTCGCGTTCTCGTCGTTGACCAGCTTCACCGCCCCGGCTTCAACCGGGGAAGGCGTGTACTTCGTGATCAGATCCAGCAGCTCTTTGACGCCCACCTCGTGCTTGGCATCGGTGAAGATGATGGGGACGAGCGTTCCGGCCGTGAGGGCCTTGACGAACCCGGCGGCGATCTGCTCGGCGGGGATCTCCTCGCCGCCGAGGTATCGCTCCATCAGGGCGTCGTCCGCCTCGATGACGCTCTCGATCAGTTGCGTATGGGCCTCGGCCACGTCCATCACGGGGGAGCTGCCGCTGCTGTTGACGATGCAATCGATGACGGAGTTTCTGTCCGCCGAGGGCAGGTTGGCACAGCGGCACTGCAAGCCGAAGGTCTCCTGAATCATGTGGATCAGCTCCGGCAGCTCGACGTTCTCGGCATCGACCTTGTTGATGACGATCACGCGGGGCTTGCGTTTCTCACCGGCGAGATGGAACATCTTTCGCGTATTAGTCTCGATGCCGGCAGCGGCCCCGATGACGATGATCGCCGTCTCGGCGGCCGGGATCGCCGCAATCGCCGGACCGATGAAATCGGGATATCCCGGCGCATCTACGATATTGATCAGTTTGCCGTTGTGCTGTGCGTACATGACCGACGCCAGGATAGAGTGCTGATGCTCCTTCTCCTCGTCGTAGTAGTCGCTGACGGTGGTCTTCTCGTCAACGCTGCCCAGCCGGTTGATCGCCCCGGTGAGGTGCAGTATCGCCTCGGCCAGCGAGGTCTTGCCGCTGCCGCCATGTCCTAACAGAATCACGTTTCGAATGTCGCCCGTTGCCGTCACTTTTTGACCTCCAACGACGTTTCCACAATTTCACCTACCTTGAAAAACTCCCAATCCTACTACGTTTTGAGGGGATACTCAAGGGGCTTTTTCTGTGAATAATTCGGCAGGTGCAACTGCAAATCGCACCTGGCGGCTCAACCACCCGCTCGCGTGTCGAACGGGGCCGAAGCGCGCCGAACCGTCCAGCCCCGGAAATTGGCTTTGTTTCGCGTGATCATCCCCGCGGGGCCTCGCGGCTCTCTCGGCATTGAGCCGGTTGACGGGGAGGCGCGATTCAATTGTAACGTAGTCTCATAGTTGCTTCACCACCATACAGACATCCATATTGGCCGTCAAGTAAAATCCTGAAAATCCAGAGATTTTCGCTCATCCGGTTCCTGCGTGCTTCTTTGCCTCTTGAGGACCAGTCCCCAGGCTCCAGGCATTTGTGCCGCATAGGGCCGATAGCATGATGAGAAGGACGCCGCCCGCGGCGGACCAGCGCCCCGTCAACGCCCGGCCGATGGAGGTTTGGCTTGCCATCCGTCGGCACAGATGCTACAGTAGGAACACTGGGACGCGCGGAGCATGCGACTACAGGGGCCTGTCTTCTCGAAGGCAAGAGCTCTTTCATATCACGACGACCGGCAACCACTGGGTGGTGGAAATCCGAAATGCGAAACTCGAAACAAGCTCGAATGACCAAGACCCGAATGTCTCAAACTGACGGGCCTGCGGCCCCGCGTTTGTGATTTCTGTCATTCGAGTTTCGAATTCGTCTCGGATTTCGTGCTTTGTGCTTCGGGTTTGCGCTCCAGCGGTTTCAAAGATGATCGTGAGTTGATTCGGCATTGGGGGATTGGAAACCATGAGAGCTTCGCTTCTAACCTTGACCACGTGTGTGTTTGTCCTGCCTGCTTACGCCCAATACAGCGGGGGTACGGGAGAACCGAACGACGCATACCAGATCGCCACGGCCGCCGACTTGATCGCCCTCGGCGAGAGTCCCGGAGATTACGACAAGCACTTCGTCCTGACCGCCGACATCGACCTGGACCCGAATCTGCCCGGCGGCAAGGTCTTCGACAAGGCCGTCATCTCGCCGGAAATCAACGACGCCACGGAATTGTCCGAGGGAAGCCCCTTTACCGGCGTCTTTGACGGCAACGGCCACATGATCTCGCACCTGACAATGGAAGGCGGGAGCTATCTGGGCCTGTTTGGCCGGTTGGAATCCGGGGCCGTGGTGAGAAATCTGGGCGTGATGGACGTCAACATAATCGGCTCAGGCGATTACGTCGGCGCGCTGGCAGGGAGCAACAACGGCACTGTGACCCGATGCTACAGTAGCGGTGCGGTCAGTGGGAATGACCACGTCGGAGGCCTCGTGGGTTACAAGCAAAGGCGGCATCAATACGAGCCACAGCAACGGCGCAGTCAGCGGCAACTCGTCTGTCGGTGGGTTGATGGGTGCGAACGGTGGTCATGCGATCCACTGCTACAGCACCGGTATCGTGAGTGGCGGCGGAGAGGACGTGGGTGGGATGATAGGATCTGGGTCGGTGGCAGGGCCGGAGATGGGAGAGGAATACCGTGGCACTGTGACCGCCTCCTTCTGGGACAGCCAGACTTGCGGCCAGACCCAGAGTGCCGGCGGTACAGGCAAGACGACCGCCGAGATGCAGATGGCCGGTACGTTCCTCGATGCCGGGTGGGACTTCGTGGATGAGACGATTAATGGCAGCGACGAGATATGGAAGATATCCGAGGGTATGAGCTATCCTCGCCTGTGGTGGGAGAAATACAGCGGGGGCCGCGGCAGGGCGGATGACCCGTACCAGATCGTCACGGCCGCCGACCTGATCGCCCTCGGCGACAGTCCCGAAGATTACGACAAGCACTTCCTCCTGACCGCGGACATCGACCTTGACCCGAATCTGCCCGGCCGCAAGGTCTTCGACAAGGCCGTCATCGCGCCGGATGTCAATGCAGTGGATGCCTATTTTCAGGGAACCCCTTTCACCGGCGTCTTCGACGGGAATGGCCATACGATCTCGGACCTGACCGTTCAGGGGAAGGATTATGTGGGCCTGTTTGGCTCATTGGAACGCTGGGCCTGGGTCAAGAATCTGGGGGTGGTCGATGTGAACATAACGAGTTCCGGTGACTATGCCGGCAGCCTCGCGGGCTTCAACTACGAGGGAAGCATCGCCTACAGCTACGGCACTGGCACGCTCAAGGGCACTTCGTCTGCCGGCGTCGGCGGGCTGATAGGGTCGAACGGCGGTTCTGTCGACTGCTGCTATAGCGCTGGGACGGTCGGCGGGGATTCGTATGTTGGCGGGCTGCTGGGGTTGAACTGTGGCGACGTGAGCCAGTGCTTCAGCCAAAGTGCCGTCGGTTGCGCCGGTGGGTGGTCCGTCGGTGGGTTGGTGGGGTTGAATCGGGGTACCGTGACCAACTGCTACAGCACCGGCGCCATCGATGGCGCCGGTTGGGCCGTCGGTGGGCTGGTTGGGTCCAACGGCGGTGTGGTAATCTATTGCCACGGCGCCGGCGCGGTCAGCGTCACCGGAAGGGAAGTTGGCGGGTTGGTGGGCGCCAACTACTGTGACGGCCATGCGGGGCAGACCTGGTTTGGTGATGTGACCTATTGCTTCTGGGACGTCGAGACCTCAGGCCGGGCGATTAGTGATGGCGGCATCGGCAAGACCACGGCCGAGATGCACACGGCCAGGACATTCCTGGACGCCGGCTGGGACTTCGCAGGTGAGATGGCCAACGGCACGGGGGACATCTGGTGGATTCTCGAAGGGAAGGACTATCCGCGTTTGTGGTGGGAAGCCCACGATTGATTATGGATAATTGATGATGGATGGTTGGAGCGGTTCCTTGTCATTCGAGAGTTGGATTTGTCTCGGATTTCGAGATTCGTGCTCCGGATTTCTGTCCCCGCCGGGATCCCGGCGATGGCCGGGGGCACGGTAATTCTCGAATATTTTTTGGCCGGGGGACATCGTATTTGGTGTGGGAGATTTTATCGGGCAATGGGCGGGGGTGCGGGTCGGGGGCACCGGATGCGACTACAGGTTGTGGTCTCGGCAGGCGGCAGTCTCGCCTATTGTGGCTCGGGTTATGGGGCATTGGGCGCGTCGGCGGCGCGATATTAAAGTGACGGGGTTTTTCTGCCGATATGGCGGCAAGTTTGGGTTGAGATTCCGGACTGTGATTAAGGATGCCTGAGCATGGACAAGAAGGAACTGATCGACCGTATCTGCGAAATCAACAAGAGCGCCAAGCCCGAGTTCCTGGCCAAGTTCTCCGAGCAGGAGTTGAACGCCTATCTGGAGCATTTGGCGGAGCTGGATCTGGCGGCGGCGAGCGTGTCCGGCTGACAACATTCGTCGCGGTCGCGTCGTCCCATGCCCGGCGGTGCGACCACGTCACGATGCCTGTCGTCGGCGCCGACGATTCGCTGAAATCGCGGCATGCATGACGACAGACACCCACCCCGGAAGAGGGCTCGCCAAAGGCGAATGCGTCACAAGATCAATTCTATTCCAGGGGAGTCCCCGTCAAAGCCTCGACTCGCTCCCTCGTCCTGTCTCTGCCGCCGTTGCCGTTCCTGCCATTCGAAGGCGGCGGCGCGTCCGGCGCAGGCTCAGGGGCGGGGTCCGGCGCGGCCGCCTGGGAGGAACCGAACGGCACGACGTCCAGCGCCTCTTCGCGCGAGGCCGGCGCCGAGACCTGCACCACATCGTTGCGTTTGAACTGCAGCAGCAGCGGCGTCAGGCTGCCCGGCACGGCGAACGCGAGATCCAAATTCACGGGCTCGCCGGAGGTGCTTTCCGCGGTGATGATTTCATCGAGGGGTTTTCGGTCCAGTCGGCCCTTATCGCCGATGTATCCGAGCGGATACACGGCGCGGCCCTCTCCGGCCAGCGGGGGCTTGCCAGCGCTCCGGGGGCCGCACACCAACCGAAGCTGTGAGAGCGTGAACTTGCCCGCGTCCCTCAAGCCGCGGGGCGCCAGTTCGACGCGCACAAGGATCAAGTTCTCTCCCGGTGAAATGGAAATCGACTTTCCCTCGGAGTCCCGCAGGCTGTCCGGCGCTTGTCGGACCCCGTTCCTGGGCACGGCAATGGTTGTTGCGGTCGTCATGAGCGGGACTTTTTCGTTGATCTTGTGACGGTTCAGGTAAAGCTGATCCACGTAGCCGGCGTGCAGCACGGCAAAACTCTTCGGCTCGCCGAGCGTGCGGAAACTGCCCCTGCTGACCGTGGCAAACAGGCCGGTGACAAAACCATCCGGGCTGAGGACCGGCTTGCTCGGTCGCGAGGGATTCGGATTCCGCGCATCGAACCGGGGGTACGGCCACTGGTTGGGCAGGGGCGCCATGGACGCCGCCACGAGCGCGTAGCCCGTGACCAGGTAGCCGAGGACCAGGCCGCACGCCGGGCGTCCGATCTGCTCGGGCAGCTTGCCCAGATCGGTCTTGCCTTTGATGACCTGCATCGCCGCCGTCTGCAGGACCGCAAACACCAGGATGAGCAGCAGCGCGAAACAGATCAGCGGCGCCCACACGGCAATGCCCGGCGAGTATTTGACCAGCAGGCGGGACAAGATCTCGAAAAAGCCGAACGCGACAAAGCCCGCGACGATCACGTTGAAAACCATCGTGATGCCCTGCAGCAGCGTTCCCTTGAGGAACAGGAAGGCGGCACATCCGGCCATGATGGCGAGCATGACTAGCGGAATCATTTCATTTCTCTCCGATTTATCTTCTTGTCAATTCAAGGAAATCCCAAAGCTGATTTCCTTGAATAATAAGCCCAACTTCCATTTTGCAGAACTCCACTTTTTACTGGGCCGCCTCCGCGGCCTCTTTCTTTCCTGCGGCCAGCACGCGGAGCATCTCGTTGATAGCGGTGGTGCCGGCGATGACCTTTCGCAGCGCCTGCTCCTGCAAGTAGAGCATCTTGGCCCGCCGGAATTGCATGCCCAGCTCCGGCAGTTGCTTGGCCTGCCTGACGGCCTTGCGCAGCTCGTCGGTCAGGACGATCATCTCGAAGACCCCGGTTCGCCCGACAAAGCCGGTGCCCTGGCAATTCCGACACATCGAGGGCTTGCCCCGCTTGTCGAAGATTTCCTTGCCGGGGCGGTACAGGACCTTGGCCTTCTCCGCGGGCAGATTGAACTTCTTGAGCAGTTCGGCATTCGGGGCGTATCCCTGCTTGCACTCGTCGCACAGCTTGCGGAGCAGCCGCTGGTTGCTGATCCCGACGAGCGTTTCCGCCACCAGTTTCCTGTCGCCGACCATCTTGAGCCACTTGCCCAGCGCCTGCAGGACGCTGTCGGCGTTCATCACGATGTAGACGATCTTGCCGTCCTTGGCGGCGGCGCTGGCGACCTTGGCGGTCTCGTCATCTTCGCACTCGCCGATCCCGACGATGTCCGGCCCCATGCGCACGATGGCCTGCAGCCTCTTGGCGTACGTGGTGGTCCCCGTGTCGGCGAGCGAGTACACGTTTTGCGTGACGTTGAGCAGCTTGGACGAGGGCAGCTTCTCGATGGTGTTGATGTTGTTCAGGAAGGCGTCGTGGTTTCGCACCAGAGCGTACATGGTGGTGGTGATGCCGCTCTTCTTGGGTCCGGTGATGAGGAAGAGGCCCCGGCCTTCCTGTCGCAAACGATCGAGCGGCTCCACTTGATCCGGGGCCATGCCGAGGTCGGCCAGCCGCATCGACTCGTTCTTGGTGACGTGTTTGAGCCGGACCTGCTCTCCCGCCGTCGAGCCGGCCGTCTGAATCTCCCAGTCGGTGTTCTCCTTGTTCTGGCGCGTGCGGAACTTGCCCTTCTGGGGCTTGCGCTTCTCCTTGACGTCGAGCCCGGCCAGCTCCTTCATGAAATGGATGAGAAAGTCCATCTGCTCGCGCTGGATCGCCGGCTGCTTGGTCGGGGCGCCGTCGATGCTGTACGTCACCTCGTAGGCCTCGCTCTTGGGGGCGAACATGATCGTGTCGGCCCGGCGCCACTTGGCGTCGCTGAGGACCTCATACGCCGTGCGGTAGCCGAAGAACGTGGGCGTCCGCGGCTCGGGCAGCGGGACCTCGTTGTTGTTCGTCGTGATGAACATGAAGCCTGCCATCGCTTCGAGCTTGTCCGACTTGCTGAAAAGACTCTTGATATGATCGACGGTGAGCACGCGATCGAAATCCAGGACCCGCGCGTTGCGATGCTTGACGTAGGCCAGGGCGGTTGCGCCCCCGACGACGGCAAAGGCCAGCAGTCCGACGGGGAAGATGGGGATCAGCCACCAGAGCAGGATGCCGGAGGCCCCGGCGCCCAGCAGGATGCCGATCCACAGTCCGATTTTGGTCTCCACGGTCTTGGCGTCCTTGTACGCCCAGCCGATCAGCAGGAGCCACAGGAAATACAGGACGAGGAACACGACCAGCTTCACGGCCGAGATGTAGCCGCCATACTCGATGGACATCAACAGGAAATCCGGCATTTACTGCTCCGTTATCAAAGCTATGCTATCGTGACGCACGGCGGGCTCGCTCTCGACAGGCATCAGAGGATTCCTTCGGCGGTGGTCCGAATGCCCTTGAGCGCCATCTTGAGTTCCTCCGTGTTCGGTGCATACTTATAGGCATCTTTTGGATCGATCCATCCTTCCTGGACGAGCTTGCAGAGGTTCTCGGTGAGGTCCTGCATGCCTTCGCGCTGCGAGCCGCGGATGACGCTGGGCAGGTCGGCCTCGCGCCCCTCGGAGATCAGCTTTCGCACGGCGGGGCTGGCCAGCAGCACCTCCATCGCCGGGATGCGGTCGATCCCCTCTTTGATCGAGGGCAGCAGGACCTGGCTGATGATGGCACGCACGGAAATCGCCAGGGCCTGGCGCACCAGCTCGCGCTCATTCTGGGGGAACAGATCGAGCAGGCGGTGGACGGCCTGGGAGGCATTGGCCGAGTGCATGGTCCCCATGACCATGTGTCCGGTCTCCGCTGCACGCATGCCGGCCGTCACCGTGCGCGAATCGCGCATCTCGCCGACGAATACCACGTCCGGGTCCTGACGCATCAGGAACGTCAGCGCGTCCTCGAAGCTGGGCACATCGATCCCGATCTCTCTCTGGGAGACGATCGCCTTGTTGTCCTTGAAGAGGTACTCGATAGGATCTTCGACGGTCACAATATGGCAGGACCGGGTCCGGGTGATGTAATCGAGCATTGAGGCGATGGTGGTCGTCTTGCCGCAGCCCGTGGGGCCGACGACGAGGACCAGGCCCTGGCGGGACTCGGCGATCCTCTCCACGATGGGCGGCAGGTGCAGGCTCTCAAACGACGGCACGTAAGCGCTGACCCGCCGGGCCACGAGACTGATCACGCCTCGCTGGCGAAAGACGTTGATGCGAAACCGGTGCTCCGCCCCCACCTCATGGGCAAAGTCCAGAGTCCCATTCTTCAGGAAGTACTCCTTCTGGCCCGGGCTCATGATCTCGAAGACGAGCTCTTCCATCCGCTGGGGAGTCAGGGTCTCGCCCGTGGTACTCTTCAAGTCGCCGTACAGCCGCAGTTTCGGCGGTTGGCCGACCTTCAAATGAACATCATTTGCCTGCGTCTTGATCGCGGCCCTGAAGTACTTGTTCAACTGGCACTCGCCCTCAAGGACTTTGTGGGCACCGAGAGGTTGTTCCGGGGTCATACTCCCACCAGCTCCAAAAACGAAAAGATCGGCCCCGCGTGCCGGCTTTTCCCTCGCCGGCTCCTTTGTGACCGACCATTCAGCGGTAAGATTTGTAGAAACAAACCTTTACATCACCATAATACCGGGGTACCGGGCCGTTGTCAAGCTCGATACCTTGTCCGGCGGCGGGAATCTCCGCCTGTTTTAACATCACGCCGTGCGGATCTCTCTGTGTCTCTTCGCCGAGAACGTAATGACCTATAATATGATTTGTCGCCCGCCGTCGTCAACTCCTTTTGCGTTGGCGCGGACCTTCACCTATAATAGTCCCTGATTGAGCCTTGTGCGTTACACACGATGCGTGCTGCGCGACGAATCTTGGGGAAATCTATGGCAGGCAGCCTGTTTTACAGCTTGGGCAGGAAGTTGGGGCCGAAGGTCCGCAAGGTCCGGTGGATGTGGGAGTCCCTGGCGGGCACGGAGGCGGACGCCATCCGGCTGGAGCATGGAGTGGGGCTGGACCTGGCGCATGAGGCCGAGATCCAGCTTACGATGGATTCGGACCCGCAGACGGCAAAGGTGCTGCAAGAGATTGGCGGCCGGCTTTCCGCCTGTGTGGCAAACCGCCTCAGATCGTTTCGATTCGACGCCTTCCAGGGCGGCCGGCCCAATGCATTCGCTCTGCCCGGGGGGTTCATCTTCGTCGGGCGGCCCATCCTCGAGCTGTGCCAGTGGGACAAAGACCAGATCGCCTTCGTCCTGGCCCATGAGATGGCCCACGTCATCCGCCGCCATGCTATCGAGCGCATCGTGACCAACTCGGCCGTCTCCATGGCGGCGCGTGCGGCCCCGGTCGGCGGGGCCCTCGGTCCCTGGCTGCGCAACGTGGGCGTGCGCTTCCTCGAAACCGCCTATTCTCGCGACCAGGAGCTGGAGGCCGATAAGCTGGGCGTGCGGCTCGTCATGGCCGCCGGCTATGAGCCCGAGGCCTGCACCGAACTGTTCTCGCGCCTGGCGGAGCTGAGCAGGTCATCCGATCCCGCGGCCCTGGGGGAGTATTTCTCCACCCATCCGAGCGCGGAGGTCCGCATCCGGAGCATCCGCCGCTTCCTCCAGCAGCGCCTGGAGGCAGGAGCGTAGGGCGCTGCGCCATTGGGGAAGGCGACGGAGTGGACGGCGCGAAGCCGGCGAAGCGTCCACCTCGTCCACATCGTCCATTTACCGGGACCGGGCCAGGGGTGCGAGGGAAATCCGTCACCCATCCGGCCTCCCTGCATAATTTCCTCGATTTAGAGCCTGCCGTCTGCTATACTACATGTGGGTATTGCCTGCGAGGAGGACCGGAAATCGGCAGAGGCCCAGTCTGGGTTTCCGGAGCTCTGCATCGCTCCTCGACATGGATGGAGGGCCGGGAAGGACCGACCCGTCGTCAACTTAGGACAACCTGGAGTTGCAGACCGCGATGAAAAGAGCAAGGCCGTTATCTGTTGTCAGCATCATCTTCTTCTGTTTTTTCTGCACGGGCCTTACGTCTTTGACCTTTTCGCCCCGGGTCCTGGGTGATGAGCCGGGCGCCCCACAGGTTCGCATCAATGAGATCATGGCCTCCAACACGGCAAGTCTGGCGGATCCGCAGGGGCAATTCGACGACTGGATCGAGATCTACAATGCGGGTGACGTGCCCGTGGATTTGGCGGGCATGTGGCTGACCGATGATCCGGCCGAGCCGACCCAATGGGAGTTTCCCGCCAAGGCCGCGGTGGTCATGGCTCCCAAGAGCTATCTGATCGTCTGGGCCGACGGCGATGTCGGCGACGCGGGTCTTCATGCGGCCTTTCGACTGAGCGCATCCGGGGAGGAGGTATGTCTCTTCGCGCCGGACGGGCAGACCCTGGTCGACAGCCTGACCTTTGGTCAGCAGACGGCGGATATCTCCTACGGACGGTATCCCGACGCCAATGACATGCTGCGGTTCTTCGCGCAGCCGACGCCCGGCGGGTCGAACAAGGAGGGATATCTGGGCGAAGTGGCCCCGCTGGAGCTCAGCCATGAGCACGGCTTCTACACCGCTCCCTTCGATCTGGCGATCGCGACAGACACAACAGATGCACAGATCCTGTACACGACCGACGGGAGAGTCCCCGACGACCCGACGTATCGTTTCTGGCCCGGCCGCACGTATACCGGGCCACTGCGAATCAGCAAGACCACCTGCCTCCGCGTCGTGGCTATCAAGCCAGGCTGGAAATCGACCCGGCTCTACACGCATACCTACGTTTTCGACGCCCGCGCGCAGGTGACGTCCCTGCCCATGGTTTCGCTCACCGGCGATGCGGCCAAGACGTTCTATGAGCCGGACGGTGTCATGGCAATCGTCGGCGGTACGTACAACGGCGGCGTCTGGACATCCGCCGGCGCCAACAGCTACAACAACATGATGAACCGTGATCTGGAGCGCCCGGTCTCCGCCGAATGGATTCTCCCCGACAACGGCGAGGGCTTTCAGATGAACTGCGGGCTGCGCGTACACGGCAGTCCCTATATACGGCCTCGCTACGTGCGTCAGAATGGCTTCTGGTCGGGAAACGGCAAGATCGCCCTGCGGCTGTACTTCCGGGGCCAGTATGATGAAAACCGGCTCGAGTACCCGCTGTTTCCATTGTCCAACGCCCGGGAGTTTGCCACGCTGGTCCTCCGCGCCGGCCACAACGACCCGGTCAATCCGTTCATCAAGGACGAGCTGTTGCGGCGGCTGCACAGGGACATGGGCCAGGTCTCCTGTGCCGGGGTCTTTGCCAACCTCTTCATCAACGGCGAATACAAGGGCTACTACAATCCCACCGAGCAGGTCAAGGAGGAGTCTTGCCAGCAATGGTTCGACAGCGACAAGCCGTGGGATGTCATCAGCATGAACGGCGTCCGCGACGGCGACTCGCAATCGTGGAATGCGATGCTCACCTACGCCCGTACCCATAACCTGGCCGATCCCATCTTCTATGCCGAGATGTGCAAGAAGCTGGACGTGGTTTCCTTCATCGACTACCTGATCATCCGCTTGTGGCCGAATGACTGGGACTGGCCTCAGAACAACTGGTCGGCCGCCTGCGAGCGCTCCCAGGCGGGACGGTGGAGATTCTTCGTCTGGGACGCCGAGGGGACCTTCGAGTCCGGCCAACTGCAACTTGACAGGTTCGGCGAGCTGAACAGCCAGGGCAACGAGAACGCCGTGCTTTATCGGGCCCTGAAGGCGAACAAAGATTTTCGCACGCTCTTCGCCGATCGCCTCTACAAGCACTTCTATAACGGCGGCGCGCTCACGGCGGGAAACATCCAGCGGCGATTCTTCGAAATGCGAGACGTGTTGAGGGCCGTCATTCCCTCCATGAATACGTACATCGTCAACACCTGGGTCCCCCAGCGTCTGTCCATCTTCATGAGCGCCTGCACCCGCGAGGGTATGTACACCTTCGATGGCCCGCTCTTTACGGTCAATAGCGTCCCTCAGCATGGAGGTCACATCGCCGCCGCCGACCTTCTGGGGATGCTGCCCACTCGGCAGGGGACGATCTACTACACGCTGGACGGCTCGGACCCCTCGCAAACCACGCCGCCGCAGCCTGTCGGCACGACCCTGGTCACCGCGGATGCGCCCAAGCGAGTGCTTGTCGCCCCCAGGGCGAGCATCGGCGACTGGCGCGGGGCCAGACCCTTTGACGACTCGGCCTGGACCGCCTCCTCCGGCGGCATCGGCTACGAGCGCGCCACGGGCTACCAGAGCTACATCGGCGCCGACGTCGGCACACAGATGTACCTGATCGCTTCGTCCTGCTACATCCGCATCCCGTTCACGTTCAACGGGGACAAGAGCACGCTCAAGCTGATGACGCTCAAAATGCGATATGACGACGGTTTCGTCGCATACCTCAACGGCGTCGAAGTGGCGAGGAAGAACTTCGAGGGCAATCCCGTCTGGAGTTCCGCCGCTGCGACGGATCGGCCCGACGCGGACGCCATCGTCTTCGAGCAGATCGACATTTCCCCGTATGTCAGCGGGTTGCAGCCGGGGGCCAACATGCTCGCCATCCAGGGGCTCAACGTCTCGGCCGAGGACTCGGACTTTCTCATTGCCGCCGAGCTGTTCGTCAGTTCCACCGCCCCCGGCGACACGCCTGCCGGCCCGATGACGTTCACGAGTCCCATTCACCTGGCGCGCAGCACGCAGGTCAAGGCGCGTGTCCGCAGTTCAACGATCTGGAGCGCGCTGGCGGAGACCACGTTTGCGGTCGGGCCGGTCGCCGAGAGCCTCTGGATCAGCGAGATCATGTACAACCCCGCCGATCCCAACACCGAGTACATCGAGTTGACGAACATCGGCGCCGGGACGATCGACCTGAGCCTGGTCCGATTCGCCGACGGGGTCAGCTTCGTGTTCCCGGCCTTTGCGCTCGCTCCCGGCGGCCGCTGCCTGGTGGTCCAGGATGCGGCCGCGTTTGCGGCCGGGTACGGCGAAGGTCTGCCGCTCGCGGGTCAGTACGAGGGGAACCTGAACAATGCCGGGGAGCGCATCGAGCTGCAGGATGCCGCCGGCAAGCTCATCCAGGCCTTTGCGTACCGTGATGACTGGTATGACATCACCGACGGCGGGGGCTACTCCTTGACCCTGGGAGATCCCGCTGCGGCCGACCCGAATGCTCCGGCGGATGCGAGCGCGTGGCGGCCGAGCACGCAGGCGGGCGGATCGCCTGGAACCGACGACGGCGCCGGCGCTGTGGAGCCGGGCGGCGTCGTGATCAATGAATTACTGGCCAATGCCACGCGGGGGACTTCCGACTGGATCGAGCTATACAACCCGACCGACCGGCCCGTGGACGTCGGCGGCTGGTATCTCAGCGACGACGCCGACAATCCCGCCAAGTATGAGATCGCTGCCGACACGGTCCTTGAGCCGCAAGGCTACCTGGTTCTCACGGAGGACAGGCAGTTCGGCAACGCCGCCGATCCGGGAGCCCACACGCCTTTCGCCCTCAGTCAGAACGGCGAGACGCTGTACCTGCATTCCGCCTGGCAGGGGGCATTGACCGGGTACAGCGACAGAGTGGAATTCGGCGCCTCCGAGCCCGGCGTCACGTTCGGTCGTTATCCTCTGAGCACAGGTGAATCGGACTTCCCGCCGCTGCTCGGACCCACGCCCGGCGGGCCCAACGCCGGTCCGCAGGTTGGGCCCATCGTGATCAGTGAGATCATGTACCATCCGGACAATCCTGCCGAGGCAGAGTACGTGGAGCTGTTCAACGCCGGCGATGTGAACGTGACGCTGTATGATGTCGCCGCCGACTCACCGTGGCGTTTTGCGGATGACGCGGATAATCCCGGCATCGAGGTGCTTTTCCCGAGCGACCCGCCGATCACCCTCGCGCCGGGCGCATACCTGCTCCTCGTTGCAGACCGGCTGGCTTGTGAGGCGCGATATGTCATCCCGGTGGATGTTCCTGTTCTCGAATGGGGCTCGGCCAGGCTCAATAATGCGGGCGATACGATCACGCTCAGCCGGCCGGGCCAGGTGGACGACGAGGGGAACCGCTACTGGATTTGCGCGGACCGCGTCAGCTTCAGCGACGGCGCCCATCCGGAGAACTTCCCGAGCGGGGTCGATCCGTGGCCTGTCGAAGCCGATGGCCAGGGCTCATCCTTGACACGCATCTTTTCCGACCATTACGGCAACGACCCGAACAACTGGCAGGAGGCCCTCCCGTCCCCCGGCTCCGCCAAACGCCGCGAAGGCCGGTGACATCCCTCTCACACGTATAGGAACAGGTCTCAAGGTGGCCGGGAGCGAACCCGCCTGAGATCCGCTTGTCGGCAAAAACGGCCGTGAAGCGGAGGTCACGTCACCACGGAGCCCGTCAACACTCGCGCTCACACGGCGAACGGCACGATACGACCCAGACCTGATGGCGTCAACAAGAAAATCCCTTGCCGCAGGTGCGCAGGTGCGTCGGATACGTAGCGGGGCACGGTCTTCGGCGTGTCGGCGCGAGGCGGTCTGGACGGTGAATCTACTCGTGGCGCAGGGCGACGATGGGGTCCACCTGGGCGGCGTGGAAGGCGGGGTACAATCCAAACAGGATGCCGACGGTCATGCTGATCAGCAGAGGCAGAAAAACCCCTTTCCACGTGATGATCGTGGTCATGCCGGAGAAGTGCGTAATCAGCGTTGGGATCAATGCGCCGATTCCCAGCCCGACAAGTCCCCCGGTGGTGGAGAGCACGACCGTCTCAATGAGGAATTGATAGATGATCTGGCGTCGCTTGGCCCCGATGGCCCGGCGAATGCCGATCTCGCGGGTCCGCTCGGTGACGGAGGCCAGCATGATGTTCATGATCCCGATGCCACCGACCAGCAGGCTGATGCCCGCGATGGAACCCAGGACGATGCTCGAACGGCGCTTCGACGCCTCGGCCTGGCGCAACAGGGCCAGGGGCACGCTGACGGAGTAGTCCTTCTTCTTGTGGAACTGACTGAGCATCCGTTCGATCGCCCTGGCGGTCGATTCCACGTTCTCGATCCGGTCGACCTGCACGATCGCCTGGTGCAGCTCGACCCGTTCCAGTGCCCGTGAGCCGGACGCCGACCGCGTCGTTATGTCTCCGAAGTACTGGCGCGCGATGGCGATGGGGATGTAGGCATCCACGTCCTCGTCGGGCATCTGGATGTCACCGGCCTTGCCGCCCTCGCTCTTGACGATGCCGATGATCTCGAAGCACTTGCCGCCGATCCACACCCATTCCCCCACACCATGCTTTGCGGCCAGCAGCCTCCTGGCGCCGAACTCGGTGAGCACGGCGGTGGGCGCCGCCTGGGTAAGCGGCAAGAGGACCCGCCCGGCCAGGACCTCTCGGTTCACCAGTTTGAACCATTCAGGCGAAGTCCCCACCACGCGGATCTCCAGGGTCCTTTCGCCGAGCCGCCCTTGCTGGTGAACCAGCTTTACAGGGGCGGTCCGCTCTACATGCTCGAGACTCTCCGTCATCCGCAGGTGATCTTCGTACGTCAGACCATACATGCTCATGCCCGCCGAGGCGCGGTTCATGCTTGCCGACTGCTCCTCCATCGGCTTGACGGCCGACACGATGATGTTGTTGCTCCCGAGCTTGCGAATCTGCTCCAGGGCCTCCCGGCCGGCGCCTTCACCGACCGAGAGCATCGCCACCACGCTGCCGACGCCGAACACGATACCCAGCATCGTCAGAAATGAACGCAGCTTGTGGAGCAGGAGGTTCTCCAGGCCCGAGCGGATGTTTCTGATCAGCTTGACCCCATTGAAGGTCATTTCTGCTGATTCCCTCCCATTTTCTCCTGGAAGAACTTGATCTGCTCTTGCATGGACATGTTCTTGAGCTTTTCCTTGTCCTCCTCGGACATGTTCTTGATCAGGTCCATCGCTTTTTGCATGCCTTCCTGCATCTGTTTCTGTTGTTCCGGCGTGAGCTTGGGCATGCCCGGGGGCATCTGGCCCGGCGACATGCCCGGGAATCCCTGCGGCATCTGACCGGGCGACGGGGTCGAGATACCCTGGGGCATTTGACTCGGCGCTCCCGGCGTCTGGCTCGTCTGGGAAGGCATCTGCGGCATCGCCTGCGGGCCCGCGCCTGCGGGAGCAGGGCCTGGGCCGGTCTGTCGGGAGGCATCAAGGCGGCTGCGAACCTGCCGGTCGATGGAGTCTGGCTTCTCGCCGCCGGCATTCGGCTCCGCGCCGCCGGCCACCACAGCATCGACCGAGGAGGCTTTCAGCGGCGGATCGAGCAGCACAACCTCGCCTTCCTCCAGCCCACGGATGATCCGGATCATCCGGTTGTTGTCCAGACCGATCTCGACCTTGCGCGGCACTACCGATTTGCCGTCGGGGATGTAGACCATTGCGTCTCCCGCGATTCGCGTCACGGCCTGAACAGGTACGTAGACCGCATCGTCATACGTTTCGACGATAATCTCCGCCTTGCACGTCATCCCCGAGCGAAGCGCCGGATCATCCGTGTCAAGGTGAATCTGCGCATTGAAAACCTTCAGGTCGGGATTGAGGAACATGCCCGTGGAGTCGGGAAGCGGAGCGACCAGACCCACCGTGCCCAGGAATCTCTTGCCGGGCAGGGTCTCCGCCGTGACGATGGCCGGTTGCCCGACCCGCACTTTCGCCAGGCTCGCCTCGTGGATGCCGATTTCCGCCATCGTCGATGCGTCGGTGGGCAGGTAGATCAACTCCTGGCGCTCGAACACCTGCTGGCCCTCGGCCAACGGCTCCTTCATCATGCTGGCAAAGCCGCCCTTGGTGCTGGTGGCGTAGACGACCAGTCCGTCACACGGTGCGGGGATTGTCGTCTTCTTGAGTTGATCCAAGATCTTTTGCAGCTTTGCCTGCTGGCGAGTGTATTCGGCCTCCTTGGCTTTGAGGTCGGCCTCTGCTTGCCTCTTGTCGGCGTCGGCCTTTCGCCGGGCGCGATCCAGAGCCGATGTGGCCTGTTGCACGTCGCTCTGGAGCTGGCGGACCTGCCGTGGGTAGGTGAACTCCTGCAGGAGCTTGAGGTCGGCCTCCGCAAGGTCCACCTCCAGTTGCTTTCGCTTCACGGCGATCTCGTCCGCCGCCTTCTCCGTCTCGGAAAGGTATTTTTCCTGGAAGAGCTTGTTCGACCACTCGAGCGTCTCCTGGGCCCGCTTCAATTCCTCCTTCGCCAGCGCAATCCTCTTGTTCACTTCGTTCACGTCTTTGGGGTACTGGCCCTGTTCGTACTTCCTCAGGTCCTGGCGGGCGAACTCCAGGGCCAGGTCGGCCTTGTTGACGTCGCTGTCCGCCTGGCTGGAAACGATGGCAAGGTTCTCCTTGGCATTGATGTATGCCGCCTCGATGTTCTGCACGCTGATTTCCTGGTTGATCTTGCTATCCTGGAGCGTGCTGGCATCCAACTCGACCAGGAGGTCTCCTTTCTTGACCCGTACGCCTTCGCGTACGAGCGTGATAATGGAGGTCCGGCCTTCGACCTCATTCTTGATGATGAGCTGGTCGCGGGCTTTGATCGTGCCGGACTCGACAACGCTGATCGTTAGAGGCCCGCGCCTGGCCGTGAACGTCGGTGCATCCTGCTTTGGCCTGTTGCCTCCCCTGACCACGGTAAGCCAGATAGCGGCTGTGCCGATCAACACCACAATTGCAAGGGCGCCCAGAAGCCTGGGTGTAAAGCGACCAGTGCCGCCACTACCTGTGCTCTTGCTGCTCTCTGCCATGTTCAGTCTCCCAGGCTAAGCTCCTGTTAGTCAGGGCGTACATCCTAATACAGTCCGGAGGACGGGCCTGCTTGATGGGCAGTCATCCTTTGCCCTATTAGATTACACACCGAAACCCCGCATACGGTTACAGAAAAAATGTGTGATCTTGCGGATTTTGTCGCCTGGCCGGGGCGTGGAGCTCGAACGCATGATCGTATCTCATGGGTCTGGTCGCCTGCTCAGGTCAGATTTTGATGAAGGTCCGTTTGCGGTACATGTAGTAGAGGATGAGCCAGAGGATGGCCAGGCCCCCAACGGCGCGGACGAAGTCGTGCCAGTCGCCGGTCCATTTGGCCAGACCACCCACGAAGATATCTGCGAGAAGGCGGAAGTCGAATACGTGGGTCGCCATGTACACGGCGATCGCATTCATGCCGATCACCACGAAGAAAGAGGTCAGAAAGCGAAACTCAAGCACGTCGATGAGCAGGTAAAACAGGGCCAGCAGCAGGAGGCTCCATCCGCCGGCGTACAGCACCATCGAGCTTGTCCAGATGTGCTTGATGATCGGAAAGATATGCCCCCATGCCCAGCCGACGAGGATGCACGCGACGCCGGAGCCCAGCAGAATCAGCACCTTCGAGGCCTCGCTCCGGTCCAATCGCAGCAGTTGGCCCGCGAGCGCGCCGATCATCACCGTCGCGGCAAACGTCATGCTGCTCAGGATCCACGTATAAGGCGGGTTCGTCCCATCCTGGAACGGGCCGAGAATGAGCCTGTCGATGTAGAATGCCAGGTTGCCGTACTCGGTCAGTTGCCCCATGCCGTGGCCGGGGACCGGCACGAGCGTGAGCAACACCCAGTACACCAGGAGCAGGCCGCCCGTCGCAAGAATCTGCCACTGCAGTTGCAGGTTCAGCAGGATCAGCGAGGCGATGAGATACCCCGCCGCGATTGCCTGCAGGGTATTGCTGTACAACTGCAGCTTGGATAGGTCGTAATCGAGCAGCCGGCCCTGGGCGATCATCCCAAGAATCCACAGAATAACCACTCGGTAGATGATGTGGCCGTAGAGCCGGACCTTGCTGTCGTCCCGTTCGAGCCGCCCGGCGAAGGAAAAGGGCATGGCGGCCCCGACGATGAAAAGAAACAGGGGCATGATCAGGTCCCAGGCGATGAAGCCCTCCCAGCGGGCATGCTCGGTCTGCGGCAGGATGTACTCGTTGAACCACGGATTGTCCAGCCCCTTGGCCAGACCCTGCACGATCCAGTAGCCTCCGATAATCCAGAACATGTCGAAGCCGCGCAGCGCGTCGAGCGATATCAGCCGCTCCGGGGTCGCTGCCGCCGGTCGTTCCACAGGTGCATTCATCTTCATGTCCCCACAGCCCACGCATCGGAGCGAGACCCCCATACTGACGAGCCCGCACCGATTTGCCATGTTCTCCAGACGCCGCCAGCCCGATTCATATAAAGAATAACACTTTGTGCTAAGAAGTGCAAGCTCACTTTTGCCTCCGGCCAAACCACATACTTGCAGCATGTTGTAACCGCGATATAATCACTGCCCACTTAATAGTACTAAGGCAGGAGTTAAGGGACCGGTGGCAGGAAACGGTGATTTCGATGCAATGAGCTTGGCTTTTGAAGCGTCTACAGTATGCTTGGTGGCCTCGTGCCGACACGTGGCGGCGGCTCACAAGGCAACTGTGCTTTGCGTCCATGATGGTGAGCGGCACGTTGCGGGCAGACTCGCATGCCCGCAGCACGGTCGGCGCGACCGGCCACCACAGAAATCTGCGACGATACTGGATGGGATCGGATATTAGGCGTGTTCATGAAACGATATCTTTCACAGACGGGTCTACATACGGTTGGCTCAAACAGGTGTTTCGTCCCTCTCATTGTCCTTGTGTGCATCGGTCTGACGTTCTGCGGTTGTCGGACACCGACGGCGCATCGGGAGAAGGCCGACGAAGTAGCCCATAAAATCATCGAAACCAAGCAGCAGGAGGCCTTGGGCAAGACGGAGCCTCTGAGCATCGAGCGGCCCAGCGATATTCTGCGAAGGCGGCTGATCAAGGAGCAAGGCCTGCCCATTTCGAGCGAGGCGTCGCTGGGCACGGACAAGCTCAAACCGGTCGCTCATTGGCCGGATGAGAGCTACCCGCCGGAGGTCTCGTCTCCGGATGCGAATATCCCGATCGAGCCGAACCGGCCTCTGCGGATCTCTCTGGTCGACGCCCTCCAGATCGCGGCCCGCAGCAGTCCGGATTACCAGACCAGTAAGGAGCAGGTCTTTCAATCCGCCTTGGCCCTCGATCTGCGGCGCAATGATTTCCGGACGATTCTCACGACGCGGGCGGACGGCAGCCTCACGAGAGATGTCGAGGCACGCGAGACTTCCCTCGCTGCCGGCGGGACGGTGGGAGTAGCAAGGACTTTGAAGAACGGGCTTGACATCAGCACAGCCTTGGCGATTGATCTTGTGAAGCTGCTGCCCGGGACGTTTGGGCGGACCCTGAGCGTTGATCCATCGGTCTCGATTCCACTGCTCAGAGGCGCCGGCCGGCATATTGTGACTGAGCCTCTGACCCAGGCCGAGCGAGAGGTAGTCTATCAGATGTGGGATTTCGAGCGATTCAAGCGGACGTTCGCCGTCGATATCGCTCAGCGTTACTACGGCGTTCTGCGTCAGATGGACTCGCTGAAGAACAGCGAGAACAACTATCGCAGCGCAATCCAATCGGCGCGTTGGTCTCGCCGGCAGGCGGATGCCGGCCGGATACCGGAAATCCAGGTGGACCAGGCGGTCCAGCGCGAACTGAGCTCACGCAATGGCTGGATCTCTTCCCAGGAGGGGCTGAAGAACAGTCTGGATTCCTTCAAGGCATCGATTGGGCTGCCTCCGGACGCTCTGATAGAGTTGGATCCGAATGATCTGGCGCAGTTGCGGGAGCGTGCCGAGGAGTACGTCAAGGCCATGAGAGAGGCATCGAAAGCGGGAACAACCGAGATCGTGCCTCCAGCCGACGCTCCTGTGACGTTGATCGCCCCCAGCAAGGAGGAAGCCGGGCAGTATGAGATCGATGAATCCGTTGCGGTTCGACTGGCCTTGGAGAACCGACTTGACCTGCACATCGCCAATGGCGAGGTATACGATGCCCAGAGGCGGGTGGTGGTCGCGGCCGATGCCCTAAAGGCAACGCTGAACGTGGGTGCCGGCGCCAGATTGGTCGCAAACGATAACGACGGCACCCTCGGTTTTGAGACCCACGAGTACTCCGGGCTGCTTACACTCGATCTGCCGATTGACGAGAAGAGCAGGGTCAGTGAACGAAACACCTATCGTAACAGCTTGATCAGTCTGGAACGGGCGACGAGAAACGTGCAGGACTTGGAGGACCAGATCAAGCTGTCCATCCGCGGTGAGCTGCGGACGCTCCTGGAATCGCGGGAGAGCCTCAAGATTCAGGCCCAGTCGGTGGTCGTGGCCGAGAAGCGAGTGAACAGTGCCCAACTGTTCCTGGAGGCCGGCAGGGCAGAAATCCGCGATTTGCTGGAAGCCCAGGACGCGCTGCTGTCGGCGCGAAACCAGTTGACCTCGGCCGTCGTGAACTACCGGGTCGCAGAACTGCAGCTCCAGCGGGATCTGGACCTGCTGACGATAACGAAAGAGGGGTTGTGGCAAGAGTTGTCACCAGAGGAACTCAGAAATGGCATCTAATAACGAAATAAGCAAGAGCGGCGGCGCTGCCAAGCGGCCATATAAGATTGCCGGCCTGGCCCTCCTTGTCGTGGCCATCGGTCTGGTTATGATCTGGCTCAAAGTAGTCCGGGGCGGCGAGGACCCCACGAGCACCATGCTTACCTCCCTGGCCAAGCGAGGCCCCCTGATCATCAGCGTCCTCGAGTCCGGCGCGATCAAGGCCAAGGAACAGGAGGTCATCCGGAACGAGGTGGAGGGAAGAACGTCTATCATCTGGATCGTTCCTGAGGGTACCGCCGTGAAGCAAGGCGACGAGCTGGTCAGGCTGGACGTCAGCGCGATGAGTGACAAGCGGATCGACCAGGAAATCAGCATGAGGAACGCCGAGGCCGCCCTCATCAACGCCCAGGAGACTCTGAAGATCACGGAAAGCCAGGGCCAGAGCGACGTCGACAAGGCCGAACTGACTCTCATTTTCGCCGAGCAGGACCTGAAGAAATACGTCGATCCCAATGGCGGGCAATACGCGAATCTGCTGGATGCCGCGAAGAACGGTATCACCATCGCGACAGAGGAAAAGGCCCGTGCCGACTACACGCTGGAGTGGTCCGAGAAACTGGCGACGGAGAAGTACCTCTCGGAGACAGAACTGCAGGCGGATAAATTGAAGGTGACACAGTCACGAGTCAGGCTGGATCTGGCGAGGAATGATCTCAAGTTGTTGGAGAACTTTACAAAGCAACGCCAGGTTGTCCAGCTCGAAAGCGACGTCAAGCAGGCAAAGATGGCCCTGGAGCGGGCGATCGCCAAGAAGAATGCCAACGATGTCCAGGCCAAGGCGGACCTGGAGGCGAAGGACCAGGAGTACAAGCGTCAGGTGGCCAAGCTGACCAAGATCGACGATCAGCTCGGCAAGGCCACGATCGTGTCGCCGGCGGATGGCATGGTGGTTTACGCGACCAGCTCCCGGGGCGGCTTCGGCCGTGACGACCGACGACCGCTGGCCGACGGTGTCGAGGTCTTCGAGCGGCAGGAGATGATCTACATCCCGAAGTCCGCGTCGTCTGTGGCGGAGGTGGATGTTCATGAAGCGAGCCTCGAGAAGGTCCGTCCGGGACTGCCTGCCGTCGTCAGGGTGGACGCCCTGCCCGGCAAGGCGTTCATGGGCACCGTCGCGCGCATCGCGCCGCTGCCCAACGCGCAGAGCATGTGGATGAACCCCGATCTGAAGATCTACACGACGAATATCAACCTCGAGACCATCGACCCTGGACTACGGAGCGGTATGAGCTGCAAAGCGGATATCATCGTCGAGCAGTACGAGGATGTCGTGTCCGTCCCCATTCAGGCCGTCATACGGGTCGCAGGGCAGCCGACGGTGTATGTCGTCAAGGATGGCCAGATCGAGCCTCGCAAAGTCGAGATTGGCCTGGACAACAACACTGATGTTGTGATCAAGAGCGGGCTCAGCGAGGGAGAAGTTGTCCTGATGACGCCGCCTTTGAAGGAAGCGGCCCTGGAGCCCGGCGCAAGAATCGCCGGGACGGATGCCAACGATCCTATGGCCAGACAGATCAGTGAGAAACTCAAAGCAGCCAATGGGACAGAGGCCGGCTCGCCGCTCGTGCCCGCGGCAGGTCCGCAAACAGGCCCGCAGGCCGGTGGACCGGGGGAGGGACGGCAGGGCGGCCAGGGCTTCCAGAACATGACTCCGGAAGAGCGCGAGAAGGCGATGCAGGAACGCCTCAAGAACATGACTCCCGAGGAGCGAGAACAGGCAGAGCAGATGCGTCAGCGGTTCGAAAACATGACGCCGGAGGAGCGGGAGCAGATGCGTCAGCAGCGTCGGGGCGGGCAGGACCGCGGCGATGGCGCCGGTCCCGGCTCCAGCGGTCGTAGAGGCGGTGCAAGTCCCGGCGGCCGCGGTGACGGCGCAGGTCCCGGCCCGGGCGGGCGCAGCGCCGGCGCCGGTCCCGGCTCACAGCGCCCCGAAAGGGAACAATAGATGCGCAACGTAACGCTGCCGGACAACGAGCGGGAAATCATCAGGCTGGAGAACGCCTGCAAGATCTACCAGATGGGAACGGAGGAGGTCCATGCGCTTCGCGGCGTCAACGTGACGTTTGAAAAAGGCGATTTCTGGGCGATCATGGGGCCCAGCGGCTCCGGCAAGAGCACGATGATGAATGTCCTCGGCTGCCTCGACCGGCTGACCTCGGGCTCGTACTATCTCGAGGCCAAGGACGTTAGTCAACTGGACGATGATTCGCTCAGCGAGCTTCGGCTGCGATACCTGGGGTTCATCTTTCAGAGCTTCAACCTGATTCCCCAGTTGACCGTGCAGCGCAACATCGAGCTGCCGTTGTACTACTTGGGCTGGGACGCCGCCCGCAGCGCCCAGCGAGCGAAGGAGCTTGCGGAGGAGGTCGGGCTGGGCGATCGTCTGGGCCATCGGCCCACGGAGCTGTCCGGCGGCCAGATGCAACGCGTGGCCATTGCCAGGGCCCTGACGAATGACCCGCAGATCATTTTCGCCGACGAGCCCACGGGCAACCTCGATTCGGCCACGGGCGTCCAGATCATGGAAGTCCTGGCCCGGCTGAACGAGCGGGGCAAGACCATCGTGATGGTCACCCACGAGTCGGACATTGCCGCGTACGCCCACCGTCGGCTCCACATGATTGACGGCAACATTGACAGAATTGAAGAACGCGCCCATGCGGCAAACTGAGGATCTACGATTTATGATTGACGATTTACGATTTGGGCTCGCGCTGGATATGAGGGCGTGGGGGGCGCGAGAACGTTGTGTATCTCAATCAATCATCAATCGTAATTCATAAATCGTAAATCGCTATGCGGCAAACCAAGATCGTACGGAACATCCGGCTCGGCGTCGAAAACCTCCTGCTGCACAAGCTGCGCTCGTTCCTGACGATGCTCGGCGTGGTCTTCGGCGTCGGCAGCGTGGTGGCCATGCTCTCCGTCGGCGAGGGCGCCAGCAAAGAGGCGCTGGCGCAAATCCGAAAGCTCGGCAGCAACAATATCATCGTCTCGACGATCAAGTCGGTCGAGGAGGAGCAGGCCAGCACGGTGCATTCCCATATGAGCATCTACGGGCTGACCTTTGACGACCACCGCCGGATCGCCGAGAGTTTCGCGAACGTGCAGCAGACGGCGCCCGCAAAGCTGATGCGAAAGGAATCCCGCCTGCGCGAGAGGGCGATGGAGCTTCGCGTCGTGGGCGCGACCCCGGCGTGGTTCAGGCTCGTCCCCCGGGACGTCGTCGCCGGCCGCGTACTCTTGCAGGCCGACCAGGACAGGCGGTCTCCCGTCGCCGTTCTGACCGAATTCGGCGCCCGGAAACTGCTGGCAACGGAGGGCTCCGTCGGCGAGACTCTTCGCATCGGTGGAGATGAGTTCGAGATTATCGGCATCATCCATAGCGAAAGCGGGCAGGCCGGCAGCATTCAAATCCCCGACCAGGACATCGACGTTTATATCCCCCTGGAGGTCGCCCGCAGGTACTTCGGCGATATCTTCGCCAAGCGGACGGCGGGCTCGGAGGAGCGGGAAATGGTCCAGCTCCATCAAATCATCGTTCAGGTGGATGATCCTCGCCACGCAGAGATCGTGGGCGCCGGGATCGAGAGGATGCTGGAGCGGTTCCACAAGAAGAAGGACTACGTGGTGAGCGTGCCCCTGGCGCTGCTCAAGCAGGCCCAGGCCACAAAGCGGACGTTCAATATCGTACTAGGCTCCATCGCCGGCATCAGCCTGCTCGTCGGCGGCATCGGGATCATGAACATCATGCTGGCCTCCGTCACGGAGCGGACCCGGGAGATCGGGATTCGCCGGGCCATCGGCGCCAAGCGAAGGCAGATCATCTATCAGTTCCTGATCGAAACCGTGGTGCTTTCCATGGCGGGCGGCCTGGTCGGCCTGGGCATCGGCGTGCTGATCCCCTACATGATCACGCATTTCTCCCGCATGCCCACGGTCGTTACCCTGGGCGGCATCCTGCTGCCGCTGATCATCAGCATGGCCATCGGAATCCTCTTCGGGCTGTATCCCGCCATGCACGCGGCGAGGGTGGACCCGATCGTAGCCTTGAGACACGAATGAAAGGATCTATGATTTACAATTTACGATTTTGGCTCGCGCCGGATGCGAAGGTGCAGATGGTGACGAGAGCTCTGTGCATCCCATCAATCGTAATTCGTAAATCGTAAATTGCCATGCGACAAACCAAGATCATACGGAACATCCGGCTCGGCATCGAGAACCTGCTGCTGCACAAGCTGCGCTCGTTCCTGACGATGCTGGGCGTCGTCTTCGGCGTCGGCAGTGTCGTGGCCATGCTCTCCGTCGGCGAGGGCGCCAGCAAGGAGGCGCTGGCCCAGATTCGCAAGCTGGGCAGCACGAACATCATCGTATCGTCGATCAAGCCGGCGGAGGAGGAGGCGACGAGCACGATGCGCAGCATGATGAGCGTTTTCGGCCTGACGTACGAGGACCATCGCCGGCTGGCGGCCAGCTTTTCGAACGTCCGGCAGACCGCGCCGGTCAAGCTGGTCCGCAAGGAGTGCCGTCTCCGCGAGCGGTCGATGGAGCTTCGCGTGGTGGGCACGACCCCGGAATGGTTCGACCTGGTGCCGCGAGAGGTCGTGGCCGGCCGGGTCCTTCTGCCCGCCGACGGGCAGAAGCAGGCCCCCGTGGCGGTTCTCACCGAGTTCGGAGCCCGAAAGCTGCTGGCTACGGAGGGCACGATCGGCCAGACGCTCCGCGTCGGGGGCAGCGAATTCGAGATCATCGGCATCATCAGGAATGAGAGCGGACAGGCCGGCAGTATCCAGATCCCGGACCAGGATGTGGACATCTATATCTCCCTGGAGGTGGCACGTCGATATTTCGGGGATATATTTTCGAGAATGACTTCCGGCTCGTTCCAGCGGGAACGCGTGGAGCTGCACCAGATCATCATCCAGACGGACCAGACGGAGCACGTGGAGGCCGTGGCGGCGGGCATCGAGAGAATGCTCCAACGGTTCCACAAGAAGAAGGAGTACATCGTCAGCGTGCCGCTGGCCCTGCTCAAGCAGGCCCAGGCCACCAAGCGGACGTTCAATATCGTCCTGGGCTCCATCGCGGGAATCAGCTTGCTCGTCGGCGGCATCGGGATCATGAACATCATGCTCGCCTCCGTCACGGAGCGGACGCGGGAAATCGGGATTCGCCGGGCCATCGGCGCCAAGCGGAGACAGATCATCTACCAGTTCCTCATCGAGACGGTTGTGCTCTCCATGATCGGCGGGCTGATTGGCCTGGGGCTGGGCGTGCTCATCCCTCTGCTCATCACCCATTTCTCGCGGATGCCGACGGTCATTACCCTCAACGGCATCCTGCTGCCGCTGTTCATCAGCATGGCCACCGGGATTCTCTTCGGGCTCTACCCCGCGGTGCACGCCGCCAAGGTCGATCCCATCGTCGCCCTGCGGCACGAGTAAAGAATCTACCATTTACGATTGACGATTTCCTATTTGAGCTCGCGCCGAACGCAGTCGCCCGGGGGAGCAAGAGGGGGACGTTTGCTGCTCACAATAGCAAATCGTACATCATAAATGGTAGATTCAGACGTAGTCCTTTCCGTTCCAGCCTGACCTGCATCGATACATCATCCCAGCCCTGCTCGTGTGCCGTCTCCACGCGACGCATTTGGTGGCTCACGGTCAACAAAAGGCCGTCGAATTGTAACCGCTGCTCGCGGGGGCTCACTATGGTAGTGAAAAAGCGTCATGTGATGCTTGGAACCGGCCGCTCACAGCGGTTTTTGAAAGGAATGGACGATGGCGAAGAAAATCACGATGGGAATAGTGGGAATAGCACTGTTGACCACGGTCGGTCTGATTCTGGCCCAGGAAGGCCCACAGGGCCAGGGCGGCGGACGGGGCAATGCCCCCCGCATGGGCCCCCAGGGTGGGCCGATGGGGCCGTGGCTCGACGATCTCCAACAGGCGTATGAACAGAAGAACATGGACAAGATCGGGGAATTGATCAAACAGATGCGTGAGCGGCGCCAGCAATTCCCAGGGCGGCCGGGCGAAGCAGGTCCCGGCGGTCCGCCCGAGGGAATGCGGGGTCCCGGCGGCCGGTCTGGTCCGGGGAGCGAGGCGTCGTCTCAGTTCATCAAGCCGCCTGTGCCGAAGGGCGCTTCAGAGAAGGCGATTCTGACGGTCCTCGACGACATGAACGCCAACCAGCGAAGGGGTATGATGAATGTGCCCTCGGAGGGCGGCCGGTTCCTGCGGCTGCTCGCAGAGGCGATCGGCGCCAAAAACGTGGTCGAGATCGGCACATCGAATGGCTATTCGGGGATCTGGCAGTGCCTGGCCCTCAAGGCCACCGGCGGCAAGCTCACCACCTTTGAGATCGATGCCCAGCGGGCCGCCCTGGCACGCGAGAATTTCAAGAAAGCCGGCGTCGCGGATATCGTCACCCTGGTCGAAGGGGACGCCCATGAGAAGGTGACGCAGGTCCAAGGCCCTGTGGACATGGCCTTTGTCGATGCCGACAAGGAGGGCTACATCGACTACCTGAACAAGCTGCTGCCGAAGATGCGACCGGGCGGCCTGGTCGTCGCGCACAATATCACGCCGGGCATGGCCGACCCGAAGTACCTCGAAGCCATCACCACGAACCCGGACCTCGAGACGCTCTTCTTCGCCGAGGGCGGCGGCTTCAGCGTATCCATGAAGAAGCATGATCTGAAATAGACGTGTCGCCCCTGCCATGGGCGAACGAGCTGTACAAGCGGCTTCTTACACAAGGGGGTGTCGGTGGCTCCTCCTCGATGGATGCGGCGTTAAGGCCATCGGCGCCCCCACTCATGCTACCTGGCAACGCAACGGGATTCAACCATACGGCGCAATTGCCCGTGGTGCGTCCGAGAAATCTTGCGCTTTTTCAAAGAAACTGCGTTACGTTCCTGCGGCGGTGGGGGACTAACTATGGATGAAAAAGCCACGGGACCTGCAGGCATCGAGGCTGACCGGGACACGCTTCGCCCGGGGGCCATCGAGACGAGCCTGAGGGGACGTGCGCTATGGGGAGGTATGTCATGAGAGCAAGCGCGTTTCTGAGTCTGTCGATTGGGATCGTATTATGCTGGGTGAGCCTCGCCGCCGGGGAGGACCTCTATGATGAAACCGCGGTCCCCGTCCTCCAGTTGAAGTTCTCCCAGGCCGACTGGTGGCAGCAGTTGCAGGCGAACTATCAGGCCAAGACGAACATCCGCGCCACGCTGACGGTCGATGGGGTCGTCTATGAGGGTGTGGGAGTCCGCTTTCGCGGCAATACCTCGTACCAGATGACGGGGACTTCACAGAAGAAGCCCTTCAACATCGAGATCGACCACACGATCCCGGACCAGAGCCTCATGGGCTACAAGACCCTCAACCTGATCAACTGCGCCAGCGACGCCACGTTCATGCGCGAGGTGCTTTACTCCAATATGTGCCGTCAGCAGGTCCCCAGCGCCAAGGCGAATTTCGTCAGGCTGGAGATCAACGGCGAGAACTGGGGCATCTACGCCAACATACAGCAGCTCAACGGGGAGTTCATCCGGGACTGGTTCCTCAGCAACGACGGCACGCGCTGGCGCGCCCAGGGGGACATGGGCGGCCGCACCCCGCCCGGAGGCGGCGTCGCTCCGCCCGGCGGGGGGCAAGTGCCCGTCCGTGCGACTCCGGGAGAGATCACGGCGGCCGAGGCTGGCGGTGGCGGGGGCGGCGTCACGAACGGTGTGGCGGCTCTCACCTGGCAGGGCACTGCTTCGACTGCCTACGAGCGCGTCTATGAGTTGAAGAACAGCGCACAGGCCGATCCCTGGGCCAGCCTGATCCACGTCTGCGACGTGTTGAGCAACACCCCCCTGGCCCAACTGCCGGACAAGCTGGAACCCGTGCTCAACGTGGACCGCGCCCTGTGGGTCTGTGCGTTCGAGATCGTCTTCCAGGACGACGACGGATACGTGAACAAGCGGGGCAGCGATTATTGCCTGTACTACGAGCCTGAGACCGGCAGGATGCACCTCATGCAGTATGATGGAAACGAGTCCATGAATACGACGGCCGGCGCTGGCTGGTCCGTGTTCTATCGGGCCGATGATCCGGTGGTGCCCATCATGTACCGTCTGATGTCTATTCCTCAGTATCGCCAGAGATACCTTGCCCACGTACGCACGATTCTGGACTCCTTCTTTACGGAAGAAGGCCTCTCCACGAAAATCGATGCCTATCGAGCGCTCATCGAGAATGAGGTGAAGGCCGATACGAAGAAGCTGTACACTACCGACGCGTTCACCAGCAGCGTCGAGACACTGAGGAATTTCGTTCGGACCCGGCGCAGCGCCGTACTGTCGAACCCGGAAGTCGGCCGGCCGGTCCCCAGGATTCTCGCCGTCACTCAGGAGACCGCCCAGCGCGAAGCCGGACAGACTGTGACGGTGACCGCCCATCTCAGCGACGCGGTGGCTGTCTCCGGCGTCCATCTGCTCGTCGCGCCGGGTCCCTTCGCCCTCTTTACGCCGATACCCATGCCCGACGCGGGTCACCAGGGGGAAGGCGAGGCATCCGAGCACATCTTTCGTCTTACCCTGCCGGACTATCCCGCCGGCACGGTGCTGCGCTACTACGTTCAGGCCATGACGGACGATGGACTGGGGACCGTGGCTTTCGATCCTCCCTGCGCGGAACATGAGGTCTACGCCCACGTGGTGACCTACCCGCACGCCGCCTCCTCCGCCGTGGTTATCAACGAGATCATGGCGAGGAACCGGTCCGCCGTGGCCGATCCGCAGGGCGAGCACGACGACTGGATCGAGTTGAAGAACGTCAGCGGCCAAGCCGTTGATCTGTCCGGGATGTATCTGAGCGATAATCCGATCAACCCGCTCAAGTGGCAGTTCCCACAGGGCACTCAGCTCGGCCCCGGCGGATACCTGATCGTCTGGGCCGATGAAGACGGCGGGGATGAGCCGGGCCTGCACGCGAATTTCAAGCTGTCGTCGGACGGCGAGACGGTCTGGCTTTACGACATGGCCGCCAAGGGCTACGCACTCCTGGACTCCGCGACATTTGAAGACCTGGCGGCGGACCAATCCTTCGGCCGATACCCCGATGGCGCCGGTCCCATGCAGATAGCGTCCGCCCCCTCGCCCCTGAGCCCCAACGCCGCGCCCGCGACAACCGGGAGCAAATGATGGCATAATGACGAACAGGTGCTGATCCCCACCGCGGGTAATTCCGGGGACAGCTCACTTATTTCGGTCCTGAATTGAGTATGGCGTCCCTAATGGCACTAAGTTAAGCAATCAGCCTTGCTTTGTCACGTGGTAGCTTTAGAAAGCCAAATTTCCGTGTTTGACGTTTTATCAGCCGTGGCTCGATACGATCAGGTCGATAGGCATTTGTC
>Ga0214473_10000807_pt1 | contig 42806 bp, 31 predicted proteins | sample RVTome_7_FD_203509 | JGI IMG/M metagenome (GOLD analysis project Ga0214473, IMG submission 203509) | Soil microbial communities from uranium-contaminated site in the Upper Colorado River Basin, Wyoming, United States - RVT98D197 | ecosystem: Environmental > Terrestrial > Soil > Contaminated >...
CCTGCCCGCTCGTTGTACGTCTCGGGTGGGTCGCAGGCCGGGACGCCGCCGCCCGTGGCGGTGTTGGGCGTGTTGCCGCCCGCATTGCCGCAGGAGACGAATGCCGCGACGAGATCGGCCTGGAACTTCTGGGCCTTCTTGGGGAAAGGGAAATCACAAGGCGGTCGCGGCGTCACGGTTGGCGTCACGGTTGGGGTCGGAGTCGGGGTGGGGATCACGCAGGGGCCCACCCTGGTGCCGTTGTAGGTGCCCCCGTCGTGCATCGCATCGCACTCGATTTGGTTGACTTCGTCCTGTCCAGCCGCCGCCTCCCCGTTCATGATCGCATCGGCCACTACAGTGTCATCAAGGCCCTGGTCGTGACCGAACTCGTGCACCCACGTTGCCTCGGGAGCATCGTGCTCAACGAGGATGGAGTCGTGGTTTAGGTACGTCACACCGACCATGTCCGGGGGGAGCGAGGTCACGACCACGAAGCTGGCGATTGATGCGTCCAGGAGTGCCCTCAGGTCTATCTCATTGGTGATCATGTTGTACTTCGCCGCGTCCCAGGGCTGGGGCAAGTTGAAGACGGCGCCGGAGCGCTCCAGAATGACACAGCATCCGACGTCCGTCGGGGGGTTGTTGTCAGTTCGCAGCAGCCCCGTATCTGTCGCGAGCTCCGCGTCGGCCTGCGCATTCGTGAAGGCGACGGTGGGGTGTGTTGCGACGGTGAGACTGTGTTCGTCCAGATTCGGGTTCGTATCCTGGGCGGCATGGCCAGCCAGGGGGAACGTCGCGAACAGCACGATCGTGCAGAAGAGGAGTATCCTAGACATCGCATACCTCCGTCGGTGACGTAGCAACACTCCGACTAGTTCCCGTCGGCCCTGCGAAAGGCCGCTCCCACACCGGACTGCTTGATTCGCTTCGAGCGGCCGATCGCGTCGGAGACGTCGTTCCGATAGTGGTCGGGAAGCGCTCCGCTCTCGACGCGGGATTGCAGGTCTTGCAGAACCGCGTCCGCCTCTGGCGTGGATGCGGTCGACAGGCCCTGGATCGCCATCTTCGCCATGTAGTGTGGGAGGTAGTCCGTCGGGGCCGTCGCCAGCGTCCAACGCAGTCGATTCCCGCTCCACGCGCTCGGATCCGCGCGCGCGATGAGGAATTGCCGTGCGTCGGCGTCTCCGCGTCCCGCGAGGAACCCGAGCGCCGGCAGAGCGAGGGAGAGCCCCTTGAACCGACCGTGGGTGATGGGCCCGGCCGGCGCGGTATCGAGAAGGTTGATCAGTGCCGCGGTGGCCCTCTCGTCCCCCACCAGCCCGAGCATCAGCACGATGTTGCGCAGGTACTTCTCTTCGACGGGATCGTCGAGGAGGGCGAGAAGATCAGGCACGTCCGATACGTCGAAACGAGCCTGGGCCTCGGCGATGGGCAGCCCGTGGATGTACAGGGTGTTCACGAATGCCAGCAGCTCAGCCGACCCCTGCTGGGCGCCCGCGTAGCTTGGGAAGATCACGACGCCGATGGTCAGGGCGATCGAGGTCGCGCGGCGGAGTCGTTCGAGAATCATTCGGGCCTCCTTGTGCCGGAAGGGCGCCGGCCGTCCCGTTCTATGGGCACTCTAAGGCAAAATATCGCCTTACTGGCTACTTGTTTCGGCCCCGTTGGGCCTCGAGGAAACACCGATGGAGGGCATGTCCGGGCGCAGCGGTTTCACAGGGGAAGGCATCCTTGCCTCGCAACGCCTTGATGGTCCTCTCCGGAAGCGGCAACTGTCAAGCGAAAGCTGTCAGGTGTTCACCCTACATACGATGGAAATGTCCCTACGCACTCCGGTGCCGGCACAAGGTCGCCACGTCGCGCGCGCTGCGCTGTCCCGAGGGGGGGGGACTCACCTATTTGGCCCGCCAGGCGCAGGCGTGCGAAATTCCGGGTTAAGGACCGCCGATCGACGCCGTAACCGTCCGTTCTTCCCATGTTTTCGCGGCGCCCCCCGTGGGCCATGCTCCCCTTGCCCGAGGACGGGCGAGGGAAGGAGGCGCCGATGGGAAGGAAAGCGGAGGTCCGGCTGGTGGCGGAGCGAAGGTACTGGGGGTCCTGGGCCCCTGGAGGAAAAAACTTACGGTAAAGGGTACCAGGCAGATTCGTGTAATTTTACACGCTAAGGAGTGGGCGAGACGGCGCTGTTGGGGGGCGTCGTGGTCCTCGCTGGCGGCGGACGAGCTTCCGATCGAGAATGTACTGGCCATAGAGCACGACGTTGTCCCACTCGATGGGGCTCACGTGCTCGAGGAGTGACAGGTCCAGGCCGTCTTTGGCCGGGTCGGGCTGGCTGATGGCCCAGGTGATTTCCCGTGCCTGCCAGTAGACGATGCAGGCCAGGATCAACGTGAGGCAGCTGCACGTGTTCATCTGCTCCCACAGTTCCCGGGCATTGATCCGACCACGACGCCCGTAGAAGACGTCGCGGGCGAGGGCGTGGAGCTGTTCGACTTTGAGCAGGCCACGGCGGATGCGCGTGCGGAGGACGGGCTCGGACAGGTACTGCAGGATGAACTCGGTCTTGACGAGGCGTCCGAGCTCACGGTTGGCTCGGTAGAAACGGTTCGTCGGACTGAAAGCAACCAGCCGTTTCAACGCGACGGACGCCGCCACGTGGCCGCTCCGGAGCGAGGCGTAGAACTGCCCCATGCGATCCCACTGCTCGGCGATCAGCTCCAACTCGAGCGTCCGATCGGCGCGCCCCACCAGACTGGCCAAGGCGCCGTAGTCGCGCTCCCGGTCGATGCGGTAGATCCGTTGGTGCTGGATGCCCCGGATGCGCGGGCAGAAGCGCCGCCCGAGCATCGCGAAGGCCGCGAAGTTGATCTCCGTATACCCGTGCGTGTCGGTGTAGTGTTCGTCGAGGTCGAGCTCGCTCTCGTTGTAGAGGAGGCCGTCGAGGACGAAGGCCGCGTCGCGATCGGTGCACTCGATGGGCAGGCTGTAGAAGGGGGCGTAGTTGTCGGCAACGAAGGTGTAGAACTCGAGCGCGAAGTCGCTGAAGCGCGTGCTGTACGTTTGCTGGAGCACGCGGCGGGGCAGGGCGAACCGCTGCCCGTCGCTCGCGGACGTCTTGCCTTCGCCCCAGCGGAGCGAGGTGTCGAGGCCGGCGATCGCGTTCACAAGCTCCGCCAGGGCGCTCCGCTGCGCCTCTTCGGTGAGCTGCCAGTCGCCGATACGCTTGAGCTGCTCGTAGGTCACCTCGGGGATGAGTTGCGCCATCGTGTAGGTGCCGATGTTGCAGCCGTGGGCCATGACCGCAGCCAGCAACGCGCAGACGTCTTCGGGCGAGGCTTCCTGTCGCTGCATCGGCGTCAGGAAGTGCTGGGTGAACCCGAGGTCGTTGTCCACTTCGATGAGGAGGTCGGGGAGTTTGATCCGGCGCATCGTCTTGCCCAGGAAGGTCTTCAGGGTGGCGAGTTTGGTCTGCGTCGCCTCGTCCAACACCTCTCCCGCGTCGACGGCGAGCTGCCATCCCTCCTCGTCCACCGTCGCGAAGCTGTTGGTGGGTGCGGTCTCAAGGAAGCGATCGTAGGCGTCGCCCAGCCGGCGCGTCAGATACGCCGGCACTTCCTTCGGGTCCGCCGGCATCCCGGCGCGGCGGAAACAGTCCTCGCGCATCCCATTCCAACGCGCGGCATCGATGAAAAAATCATCGAGCCGGGCGAACCGCTTGCTGTACCGGACCGCGAGATTCCCGGCCTTAATCTCATCGCGGAGATGCAAGACCAGGGCACACTCCCAGGCTCGCCGGTCGATCTTACCGTCGTGCACGACGAGCGGCCGCAGCCGTAGCGGCACGAAGTCGACCGGGGCGTCGGCGGGCACTTTGCGGTGCCCCCCTGCGTTCAGCTCCTTGAGCACGCCGAGGGCGCGCAAGGAGACCGGGTCCTCGCCGTCCGCGGCTGCGATGCACTCGACAGCGTCCAGCCACGCCGGCGCGAACTGGCGCAGCGTTCCGTAGCGCCGGACGATGCCGTGGAACAGATCGCTGTGCTTGCCCGTGACCCACTCGCCGAGGTTCTCCACGCAGGCGGCGAGTTCGTCGCGAGGAATCTCGGCGAAGAGCTTCGTCCGGAGCTCGGCATCGGCGACGGCGTCATCCAGAATCACTTCGCCGAGCGACTTCAGCGTGCCGAGCGAGGCCTGGATCGTCTTGCGTTGCCGGCAGAGCTGCTCGTCGATCTCGTGCTGGGCGTGGGTACGCATCCGCGTCAGCAGCTTGTCAAGCATCTCCACCGCCTGGTCGACGGCATCGCGGTAGCTCTGCCAGAGAAAGCAGACCAGCGCTCCCCGCTGGCGGCCGGGCGCCAGCTCACGGATGCGATGGACGGAGGACTTCCGTACCTGGTGGAAGAGGGCGCGCTGATAGTTGCTGTTGAGCCAGGTAAGGTCGATAGCCAGCACGCCCGTGGCGGCGACCCCGGTCAGCTTCTCTAGCAGGGCGTTCATGGCGTGGACCGACGGCTTGCTGGGATTGGCCTTGACCGCCTGCAAGCGAGAGACGCTCGCATCCGGCGCGACCACGAGCAGGTCCTCGAGTCGGCTCCCAAGGTCGCCCGGGATGCCGGCGGTGATCCGGGTGAACAGGTGGTCCCGCGCACGCCGACGCTGTTCGCCCACGATGCGCAGGACGCGGAACTCCGCGGGCTCCAGGATGTGCTGCTCCTTGAGGAACTCCCGCACGCGGGCGAGAAGGGCGGGGGGCGCTTCGAGTCGACCGGCTTCCTCGAACACGTACCGCTCGACGAGCGCGACTTCCGCGTCGCCGAAGTCGCGAAGCCCGAGGTAGGCGACGATTGCCCGCCGATGCTCCGAGATCGTCTGCTGCCGCTGGCAGTAGCGCTCCATCAGTCTGGCGGGCACACCCAGCTGCACAGCGGCAAACTCCACCAGCTCGTCGATCACCTCGAAGGGGTGCTGCGCCGGAAAGCGATTCAGCACCCGGACGAAGCTCAGCTGGTAGGCGAAGCCAAGCCGGTTCTGCGGCCGACGGCACTTGCGGACCTCCCCCAGGTCACGATCGCTGAGTGTCGCCTCCCGCCGCAGCTGGTGTCGTGAGTACACCGTGTCTCCCTCGCCCCGGCGGGTGACGACCCCGCGGGGATGGGGACCTGCTGCTCAATAAGGCGTCGAAACGCAAGCGAAGGGCAGGGAGGGGCTCGGGGCGCCCCTCGGCCCCGCGCTTAGCGTGTAAAATTACACCGATCTGCCTGGCACCCTAAGCTCAGCGACAAGTACATCACCATCATTCGGACGTGGTGCGGGGCCATAACGGCGATTGCGGGTCACGCCCTGATTGGCTCAGGGCTCATCAGCGTCCGATTCGGTGCGGACGAGCTGTCGGCATGGCTGGGGCTCGCTTTTCTGTTCGGCTACGCTGGCGAGCGGCCGATCTCGCGCCTCGCGGCAACCTTTGCGGGGCAGAGCCGCACCGACACGACCGCCCGGGGGGCCAGCTCAGCCCGCGGCGCAGCGGCACCACCGGAGTAGAAGAGAGCGGCAGGAAGTCGCCACAGTCCTCCGCGGCCACTTCTTCCGACCGCGCGAGCCCCTCTCCCAACGTCGCGCCGGGCACGGTGCCCGGCACCCGCGTTGCGCCATCCCGAAGAAGAGAGAGACCCCATCGGGCTCAGAACCGAGCCGGCAGGGTAGGGAAGAGGACGGCACGGCATCTCGCCGGCCCTGGCCGTGCGTGCGTCGGGGTCCACGTCGGGCTTGCGACGCATGTCCTCGAGTGCAGGTCCGTAGCGTCAAGTCAATGCGCCGCCTCCTTCACTCTCAGCGAACCACGAGATCGTTCGTCACGTCGCGCAACCTGACGTTGCCGAAGGTGGCGGCCGCGAGCCACATCGCCCCTGCGGGCGCTGTCAGCGCGACGTTCGCCTTGCCGACTTCGGTTCCCGGCACCTCCATGGCGCGATTGCCGCCTACGTCCAGCACCCACGTCCCTTCGGGAAGCGGTCCCGACAGAGCCAACGTCACTTTGTTGCCCGCCGACACGACGCCCGTGATGCTGATACCCGACACGGCGGCCGAAAGGCTCGCATCGCGTTGGAGGTATACGAGGTCCGTGGGCACCTTCACCTCCCACTCGTCGACGATGCAGGGCACGGTGGGGTCGGTGGTGCTACACTGTGGCAATCCATCGCCGGAATCGTTGACGCTCGCGTCGCTACGCAGTTCCTCGATGATCGAGACGTAGAGCGGGTCGTCGATCGTGGGCGGCTCGCCGCCGCTCCAGATCTCTCCAGTATGCAAGTAGTACAGAAACGTCTCGGCGTATCCGGGGTGGACGGGAACGACGACGCGCGCCGCGCCGGCGCGCAAAAAGTCCACAAACATGGGGTCGGGATCGGTCAGCGGATAGCGCTCGTCCCAGTTCTCCTTTCGCCCCCAGAAGTACGGATAGAAGCGATAGACCATGTTGTTCCACTCGAACGCCTGCTCGAAGAACTGAATGATCTTGCCTTCGAGCATCGCAGTCGTGGTGTCGAACTCCGGATACCCATAGGAGCCGACGGAGTCGCTCATGGCGTGAAACTCGTAGTTGAAGAACGACTGCCCGGAGACTCGGAGAAAGGCAAAGTCGTCGGTCAGCACGCGCAGAGCCGCCTTGCGAAGCTCGTCGCGCTCGAGCTTGCGGTTGTTGGCCGGATTGCGACCCTCGATTTCGACGCCCTGTTGGATCTGCGCCGCAGCTACCTGCTCGTTGTAGTGCGCCAACGCGTTCTCGTACGCGGACATGATCGCGGCATACGTCTTCAACTGCCATTTCTCGATTCTTTCCTCCGTCAGTTCGCAGATCACTGTGACGTTTACCTGCAACTCCGTACACCACCCGCTCACGGTTATCGGAATCGTGCCTTCCATGCCGTGGGCCGTCACGTTGCCAAACGACTCACCACCGATCATGACGGAGAGCCAGCTCTTGTCGTATCCGCCGAAGTCGTACTGACCGTAGACGTCCCAGGCTTGATACCCCTTCTCGATCGTCAGCTCCTTGGAGGTCTCTGCAAAAGGGATGTTGCCTGCCGATGCATCCGGCTTCTTGGCAACGAGTGAGCCGCCGACGCGAATCTCCGCTTCCGGATACGCCTCGGCGTCCTGCACGCCATACATCGAGAGAAACCTGGAATAGTTGTTCCTGCTCAGTTGCTTCGGCGCTAGCGGAGCGCCGTACATCAACGGCGGATCGGGCTTCTTCAACGTCACGCCCTTCATCGGTCGGTTCTGCGTGACGTAGAGATAGAATGCGGCCGGCTCCGGCACGACGAACTCGACCATCATCCGGCGACCATAGTTGACGACTCGCGCTTTGTAGTACTTGTCGAGCCATCGATACACGCCGATGACGTGGCCGGTGCCTTGCGTGTTGTCGAACCCGTGCTCGTTCGTTTCTTCGAAGCGCTCGAGCGTCCGGCGAGTGCGCTCTTCGCGCGTCCGTCGTTGCACCCGCGACACTGCTTTCTCGGTCACTTCACGCGCGTAGTTGCTCGCCGTCTTCGACGATTCCGACATGGAATTATTGAGCGCAAAATCGGCGTGGGCATTGACGGACACCGGCCCATAGCTCGCGCTCACCGCCACGCCGGCATCGAACGAGGTTGTCGTTTCGATCGTCTTCTCGGCCTCCTTGTGCAGCTCGAAACGCTCGGTCGTTTGCAGATTCTTCTCGGATTCCTCGAGCTGCTCGACCTCGGTAACGACGGTCTCCTCCGTCTCCCGCATGCGCTTGTGGACACGGTCCTTCTTCTCGGACTTGAGGATGTTCTCGACGTGCGCAATCTCGCCGGCCTCGTAACGGAGGAGCTTTTGCTTGACCACCAGCAGATCGCCGATGCCGAGCGGTCGGATGCCGCGGATCTCGGGCGTGGGGCGGCGCGGGAGCGCCGGCGGCGGGATCAGCGGAGGAACGAAGGGCACGTGCGCCCGCGTCAGCATGTCGTGGAGAGGTGTCTCGTGAGCAATCGCGCCATACGCGCCACGCGGGATGGCGGTAACGAGCGCGCTCGCCAACTGATACGCTTCCTCTTCCAGCGCCTCGGCCGCTTTCGCAGCCCCGAGGCTCGTGAGCGCCGAGCCGCGCTCCTCCACCAGCGTTCGGGTCGTGGAGGCGAGGACCTCGGCCGCGCGGGGACTCTGATGAATGGCCAGGCGCCGCGGCATGACCACCCTCGTCCCGCCTTCCACCTCGACCTTCTCGAGTACCTTCGATGCGTTGGCGATGAACGACGGGCCGTCCGGTCGGATGCCACGCAGGGGCGTCAACTCATCCTGCGGCAACTGGCGCGGCAGGGCCGCAACCGTCGAAGGTTCGGCACGGAGCAGTTGCTCGCCCCGTCGTAGATCGTCCGCCGCCGCATACATCGAGACGGCTTTTTCGGCCGTTGCTCGCACGGTCCGGCGGATGCCTTCGAGCGCCTCTGCACGGCTATCCGCTGGCGGCCGCTTGCCACTCTGTCGCAGCAGGTCGGCGGGAATGACGACGCGATCCGGCGTGAGGCTCGCGGTCTTGGTGTGCGCATCGTCGTCGGCTACGCCTGCCAGCTCCTCGAGGAGCGCGAACGTTCGCGCGGCGCCATACGCGTCTTCCCGACGCTCCGGCAGGACGTTCGAGGCGACCGTGTGCGCGTAGACGGCGTCCCATATGAAGTCTTTGAGCTTCTTCGCCTCCTCGGTTGCGAGCCATTGCGACAGCGGCTTGCCCACGATCTTCTCCGCGGCGGCCTTCGCCTTCTGCGCCCCGGGCTCCTTCGCCGTCGCCTCGCGGACCCGTTGGATCCTCGGATCGATGCCCGCTTTGTAGGCGTCGGAGGACAGAAATCGTTCGGCGAGCGCCGCAGCCTGTGCGCGCGCCTGATCGCCCGACAGAGCCGCCATCTGGGCGTGGAGCGGCGATTGTCCCTGACCATAGGCGGCGTAGCGATGTCCCGTCGCTTTCGGCGCCAATTGCACTGCACGAACATTCACGAACTTGAACATGGTATCGGGCGTCATTCGGGGTCCCTCCGTTTCGATCCACTCATTGCTTGGGCGCTGGGCGATACTCTTGGCGGGCTTGCATTCTCATCCGGTGACCGTCGCTGATGATGGTCCCGAAATCCTGCTTACTGATCGGACTCGGCGTGTATGGCTTGAGCGGTGTGTTGGGATCGGACTTGTCGCGGAAGACCTTCCATCCCTTGTCGATCACGATCTGGAACCACTCCGGCTCCGCGTCGCTCGCAACCGGAGCCTGGCGTTTGACCAGCTGATCCGGGATCCACAGGCGAACGCCCGCCTTGAACGCATAGTTTGGGGGTGTCACGGGGTATCCCCAACCGCTGTCGCGAAGCGTCAGGTTGACGATCTTGGCGGCTTTCGCGTCCGACAATCCCTTCGTATTGAAGTTGGCGTCGGCGATCGTGCGCCACGTGAACGTTCCCGGATTGGCGGCGGTCCGCCGGTATCTCTTGGTCAACGAGAACCGTTCGACCGGCGAGTCCAATTGTTCATCCTTCTGCACCACGTGCATGATCGCCACGGGCGCCTTGACGGACGCGCGGCGGCCGTTCTTCGGCGCCACCGGATTGCGCAGGAAGAACTCCAACAACTGCAACCAATCGATCTGCGCCGGCGCCCCATCGTCGCGGAACCGCAGCAGAGTCTTGACGATGAAATAGTGTACGGCGGTCGCGCACTGCTTGTTGGGCTCGTAGAGCGGCTCGAGCCCGTGATCCTTCGCCATCAGCGAATGGCAGCCCAAGCGATCCATCGCGACGAAATCGTACAATCGTTCCCGGGCGTAAAAGACGAAGGCGTCCTTCAGCTTCTCCGGCAATTGGTCCAACAACCACCCGGCCGGGTCTAGGACGAACTCGCTGACAGTCTTGATGCTCTGATAGAGCCCCCGCGCGCCGGCGGCTTGGGATCCCAGGACCAGCGCTTGGAAGAATGCGTCGCGGATCTCGGGGGGCGCGTTGGCGAGTTGCGGAGCTTCCTTCGCGATGCGTTCTGCCAGTTCCTTCTGTACTGGAGGTCGGCGCAGTCTGTCGACGTCGCGGCCGATCCGTTCGCGATAGAGCTTGGCGACGTCGTTCTCGGGATCGTCCTGTGCCGCCCGGGGATCTGTGAGGAGGTCGAGCGACTGCCGCAGCAGGCGCTGCACCCCCGCCACGGCTTCCGACGGTTTTTCCCGCAGCTCCTGGAGCTTCTTTCCGGCAGCGTCGAGTTCGGCCCACGGATCGGGGACATCGCCGCCCCAGGCCTCTTCGGTGAGATGCAGCAGCGAGACGAACGTATCGTGAAAGTCAAAGTAGCCGGTGACGACCCACCTCTCCGACGGATGAAGGCGCCAATCCTTTTGGGCGCTCGTGAGATGTCGCCGCAGCCGTTTCTCGACCACTGTGCGGGCACGATTCAGCAAGTCGACGGGTGCGCGGTGTGGAAGGAATTTGGCGTACGCCGCCGGTCCTCCACGGTCGACGACCAGCTCCACCCAATTTGAATGCGCGAAGAAGTCCTCCACTTGGTGGAGCGCGTGACCAAGCTTCGCCAGGCAAATGTGCCATTCGGGATTGCGCTCGAGCGACGACAAGTCAGGACTTCCTGCAAAGAGCGGCTTCAACCCCGCGCGCGCGAGGATCGTGCGCAGATCGCGGTCGACCTCACCCAGGAGCCCCGCCGTCATCTCCATGTCGTCGCGCAAATAGGAATAGAGATCGGGCCGATATTGGCGCGCTTCCTTCTTTGCGCGAGTGCCGGGACTGGCACCGGACTTCAACGCATTGTCGGGTCCGGTCTGTTTCCCGGGGCTATACACGGGAGGATCCTGCGGGGGCAGGATCTCGGGACGATCCAGATGCTCGTGAGGATAGTACTGCGTGTACGCTCCGGGACGATCCAGAGCCGGGTTCGAGCCGGCCCCTCCACGCGTGTCTTTGGGGCGGCCGAACACGCGCATGTAGCACTCGAAATCCATGCGAGGAGGCTTTCCGGCGCTCGCCGGGTGGACGAACTTGAAATAGCCGATGACCAGGAAGATCGAGCGAAAGAACTGACCCACGCGCGAGTCGCGTTCCTGGTCTTGCGCCGCGAAGAGCTCGTCGATGCACTTAAGAAGAACCTGTTTGCTCTTGTTCGCTTGCTGCCCCAGGAGATCACGGACGCGAGCTAGGACTCTCTTGGCCGGGCCCCGGACGACCACAGGAGCATGCTCGAGCATCGCACCGAGCGCCTCCTCCACTGTGGCTTCGATGGACTTGCGAAACCCGTCGGCCGCATCGACGGCGCCGCGGCCCTTGGACGCCACGGTCGCGTATGCCACCGGGTCCACCGCCTGACTTACGTCGGTGAGCCAATTGCCGAGATGCATGGCATGCAGGCTCGATAGGCGCGGGAACGTATCGTTCAGCAATGGCAAACCGGCTTCTTCAGCGACTTCTCCGTGGCCATGCGTGTTCATTTCAGCGACGCTCCCTGCAGCGGTCGCGTTGTGTCGACAGCGCGGCGGAGATTCCCACCATCGTGTGGAGTCTCGCTTACTTCCACATCCGTGTTTCTGCTTCGAATCAGCGGCGGGGTCAAGCCTGGCTGGAGAGCGTGGCTGGAGAGCGGCAGGAAGTCGGGGGTCTGGGGGAGGGGAGCGCGCCGCGAGGCGCGCGCCATCCGTCGCGTCTTTGACACGGTGAACCCTGCCCTCGAACTCGCAACCCACGAAGGGTTCCAAGACGAGACCTTCCTCTTGGCGACTGAAAGCGTGCCCCGAGGACTTGGTGCAGCAGTCGTCGAGGCGCTCAAGCGCGCCGGCATCAAACTGGCCGCCAGGAGTCCCTTCTCACCCCTCGTGCCCCTCGATGCACCCGGTCTCATGGAGGAGGGCTGGGCGATAACCGTCTTCCAGCGCCTTATCCGCCTGCACACGCTTGCCATGTACGCCAACGACCGCGGTGTCGGCGACCTCACGACCGAGAGTCCATGGCAGTCGCCCGACCTCGACGCGCGGATTCTCGCCCATGTCCTTGCGGTGCGCGCCGCCGCGGAGGCGCTTGCAGAGCTGCCGCGCTCGCCTCGCTAGGGTGGAGACGGAGCGGCCGGGAGCTTCAGCCTCAGCGCCGTCCCGGCCCGTCTGATGAATCCGCATGCAGGCTCGGCAAGCATCGCCACGGCCTCCGCCGCCTCTTGCTTCGACAGGCCGCCGAGGCGGTCTGCAATGCCCCGAAGCGCGGCGACCAGCCACGCCCGCTCCTCTTCGAGGGCGACGTCGACCGCGTCCACGTCAAGTTCATCCATCATGGCCTCAATGCCCGCGCTCCCGCCGGCCGGGCTTCTCATCAAAGCGGTTGTTCGTGCCGATGACCGACCGCTGCGGTCTATGGCGCCGGTGTGGGGCGCGGTGTCGGTAGACGACGCAGCCAGGCGAGGGTAGTTACTTTGCGCTGACAAACAGGGCGAAGATTGCACCCAGAATCGCGAGCGTCATAGCTCCAACGAGAAGCCCCTCCATGCCGTGGTGCTTCCAATGCTCGAAGAGAAAATGTGCCACGAGCTCGAATGGTGACGTGAGGGCCTTCAGCAAGGGTCCCAGCAACATTCTGGCCATCGGGAGCACCTCCTGAGAGGACGTCCCGACTCATCCTCACGGCGTTCGCGACGCCCGCAGTGTAGTTGCTAAGAGGCTGCCTGTGCAGGCAGCCTTTTGCAAGCGCCGCCGCGCGGAGGTTCGTAGCGCCAGCGGAGTCGCTGACCAAGGCTGCCAGCCCCCGGTCGCTTGCGAGAATCGCGAGCACCAGGGAGAGCACAAAAAATCCGGGGGCAGCCCGGCCCCCAGACCGCTGTTCTTCGTCCCGTGGACGTGCCTTCACAGGAGGGTGGCGACTCCCGAGGATCGCGTATTCCCCCGATTCCCGTGTCATTCTGGATGAGCTTGCCACCTTGCAAGGGCTGCCCCCGGATTTTTATGCTCTCCTTGTGGCGGGCGACGCGGTGGAAGGAGGCGCCGAGGGCGGTCTTGGAGCGTTGCAGTGCGGTGGCGGCCATCCGCAGGGCAGGGAGCGACATACCCTTCTGGATCGCCGTAACGGCGAAGGTGTGCCGGTTATACCGATCTCGGCATAGTGCCGCAACACGTGCGGTGACGTCGGTCGCGTGATGGCGGCGCGCGTAGCGACCCACTTCACGATGCGGTTGGAGACTGCTTCACCGCTTTCGCCAGGGATAGCGCTCGTCGTAGTATGAGCGCCGTTCCTCGAGCTTGCTCTCTGCCCAGGTCGTCGCTTCGTCGACAGCAGCAGGGATTTCGTCTTCGCTGAGGAACTCGAACTCCTGAATGAAGTCGAAGTCCTTGGAATAGTCAGTCACCATGTACGAGGACCCTCTCCCTTTTTCGCGGAGTGTTGCCGTGACGATGCGATTCGTAGCGCAGATCTTCAGTTCTGCAATCTGCCCGGCTGGGTAGCTGTTCTCGAGAATGACAAAGCGCGATAAATCGGCGAAGACACGAACCTTCTCCTCGTTGCTTAGCTCTGGGATATCCGACGCCTCTTTGACGAGGCGGGGACGGTAGCCCTTCGCGCGAAGCGCTCGGGAGATGTGCTTGAGCCTTGCCACCTCAGGACCACAATCTTTTCCCAAAACGAGGACGCTTGACTCGCGCAGCTCCTCGACCGCGCGCACCACGTCTTCGGGAACCTCCTTCAGCGTCGAGAGGATGAGCGACAGCAGGTCCACAAACGGCTCAAGAGCCTCCTCCCACGAGGCGGAGAAGGCTCTTGGTGTGAGCGAGTCGATGGTGAGGACTCCGAGCACGTCACCACTCTTCTTGAGAGGAATCGCAAGTATTGAGCCTCGCACTACCGGTCCCGTGTTCCAGATGGCCGCAGTTAGCCCTCCTTCCGGGGCCGCAGTTGGGGCTGTTCTCCGTAGGTGGTAGGTCGCTCCCAGGAGATCCTCTGCTCCGGGGCTCGTGCGCACCACCACAGCTGTTTGAGTCTCGGACACGACCTGTATGACCCTGCAGCGGACGTCCTGCCCCAGTATCGTGTGCAGCGATGACACAACGACTCGCAACTGGCTCCCGGGGTCACCCTCCTGGGTGAGCGCTCGGAGAGCAGTCGCCAGTGCCGCGAGCCGTGCATTCGCCGGCGGGGGATTCGTTGTTCTAGGGAATATCACGCAGAGCAGTGGGGCATTGGGGAAGTTGAGGCGGCGCCGGCTCGGCTGCCACGTGCTATCGATTATAAAGGATGCTCTCGAGGTTGTCCCAGCTCCAGCGATAGAGCCGACCTGCGCCCGAAACGGGCTTGTAGTCGCCGTCTCGGTAGCCGATGATTTGCGCTACGCGGACGCCTTCCTCGTGCGCCATGCCGATTTCCTTGAGGACGCCCGGTGCTCGATGCGTTTGGCTGCCAACCATGACGAGGACCACATCGCAGCGCTGAATGGCTCGGCGGGCCCTGTCTTGCCAGTCACGCATGGGAGCCGCTTCCTTCAGAGAGTGGTCGATGATGGAAAACGGCGTGGTGGGGTTCTTCGCCTGGCCGACCATGAAGTCTCGAAGGGCTCGGTCGTTGTCGAAGTCGAAGCTGAGAAAGATAGGAACCTTCTGCGCCATCCACTAACCGCAAGTCGAGCAGTTCGTCTGTTGATGCTTGAGGCAGCGGTGGCCGGCCCTGACGGCGGCCTTCTCGACCCAAGCACCGAAGTTGTCCCTGTCCCAGTTGTAGCAGGGGACCCCGTTGTCCTCGAGAAGCTTCGGCTTTGCGCCTTTGCTGTCGGTTTTCCCGTCCTGGTTCTCCAACATGTGGATATAGACGCCAACAAGTCCGTTACCCCGGTCGAGGCTCTGCTCAATCTCGTACTTGACCCATCTTCGAGTGCTCGTCTCGGCTCCGATGAGAACGGCAGTCACGGCGGTGTTCTCGAGCCCCTTCTTGATGAGCCTCTTCAGTTCCTCGTCGCCCTTCTTCTCGGCCTCTTCCCAGATGGAAGCGTCGCTCCATCCCGCAGCGGCCTTCGCGTCGACGACGCCCGCATTGCGAACGATGGTCGCACGCCACACGTCACGCTCGTAGTGGAAACTGAAGAACGTTCTACGCCCTGCCATGGTGCGACTCTACCACGTGGAGATTGGGGTCGGCCACGGTGGCGCCCGGTTCAGGCAGGGTAGGGAAGGGCAGGGCATCTCGCCGGCCCTGGCCGTCCGCGCGTCGGGGTCCACGTTGGGTGCGACCCCGAGGGCGACGGCCGCGAACGGCAGACTGAAGCACGCAGTCGGCCCCCGCACCTCGACGTCTTTCAACAGCTCGGGGTAGAATGCCTATCTGACTCTTGGACGCGGATCGAAGAGTGACGGGCGGGGCCTGCGATGGATGCAAACACCTTCGTTGAGCGCTGGGCGGAATGCCTCCAGCGGGGCGCCGGCGCCGTCTTTATCGGAGCGGGCCTCTCCTGTGGGGCGGGATACCCAACCTGGCACAAGCTGCTCATCGAGATTGCCCGCGAGCTGGGCCTCGACATCGAGCAGGAGCATGACCTCGCCGGCGTCGTGCAGTACAGCCTGAACCGTGAGAATCGGCAGCGGCACAAGCTCTCAGACCTGATCGCGCGCAAGTTCCCGCCCAAAGCGCCCCCTGAAACGTTTCGCATCCTCGCGCGCCTGCCTCTCCGGCACGTCTGGACCACGAACTACGACAAGCTCGCTGAGACGGCCTGGGCGGAAGAACGGAAGGACCTCGACGTCAAGTCACAGAACGATGACCTCGGCGTCGACAAACCCTGGGCGCACGCTGTGCTCTACAAGATGCACGGCACCGTCGACCATCCCACCGAGGTGGTCATCGCCAAGGATGACTACGAGCTCTACCGACGTTCTCGCGCGGGGTTCTTGCAGGTGCTCGCGGGGCATCTCGTCAGCAAGCAGATCCTCTTTCTCGGCTTCAGCTTCACCGACCCCAACCTCGCCCATCTCTTCGCAAGCATCCGGGAGACCTTTCGGGACAATGGGCCCGAGCACTACGCGATAGTGCGCCGTCCGAAGCCCTGCAAGGGCCCGCAGGCACGCAAACGCTTCAAGCTCGACAAGGTTCGTCATGCCCTCTGGGTGGAGGATCTGAAGCGCTACGGAATCCAGTGTGTTGAGATCGACGAGTTCGACGAGATCAACACGCTGCTGAAGGATCTCGAGAATCGCCTCTCCCGCCGCAGCGTCCTTGTGTCAGGAAGCTTCCCGGACTCCTACCTAGCGGACGACCTTCCGGCTAGAGCGTTCGTCGAGGACGTTGCCCGCGGCATCGGAACGCTCGTGGCGAAGAAGCAGAAGCGCCTGGTGTCCGGGTTCGGACTCGTCGTCGGAAATGCCGCCGTAGCGGGCGCTCTTAGCGTCGCGCTCGCCGAGGACACGCCGAATCTCGAAAAGAGTCTCCTTCTCCGGCCCTTTCCCCAGAAGTCAGTGCCGGGAATGTCCGACGGCGAGTTCAAGCGCCGCTACCGCGAGAGCATGGTGCAGCAGGCGGGCGTGTGCATCTTCATCGCTGGGATCAAGGACGAGGACCGTGCGGGGCGCGCTCGTCGTGTCGATGCGCCAGGCGTCAAGGAAGAGTTCGAGACCGGCAAGCGCCTGGGCCGTATGCTCATCCCCATCGGTGCCACCGGAGGCGCTGCCGAGAAGATATGGGACCTCGTCCAGGCCGAACGCGAAAACCTTTGTCCCGGGGCCTCTCGCAAGGACTTTGAGACGCTGCGAACCACCAAGTGCGTTGCCCAGATCGTGAAGGCCGTGGGCAGAATCCTCGACGCTGGCGACAGACCGAACCGCCGGCCCAAGAACCAGCGGACGTAACGTCAAAGGGTACTGGGCAAATTCGTGTAATTTTGCACGCTAAGGAACCGGCCGGAGCGGGCGCACCTTTCCTCGGCGTCGGACGAGTTTAGAGAGCATGAAAATCCGGGGGCAGGCGAATCTCCGCTCTTTGTGAACGCCCTCGGGAACGGCCTGGCGGCCCGGCGCTCAAGCGCGCACACGCCTGCGCGAGGGACGAGTATCCCAGCGGGGAGGATGTCCCCCCCCACCGGCGGGAACGAGGTGGCCGCAGCTGCGTAGGGTCTGCCCCCGGATTTTTATGCTCTCCTATTCGGAGTGCCGCCGTTGGTTTCAGCCGCAGCCTCGGGTCGGGGCGAGGCAAGCGACGTGCGGAGCACCGGAGTGTCGCCGCAAGCGCCATCGGCGGGCCGATCGTCTGTGGCACCGGCGCCATCCCGACTACGACTGCTGGCGGAGGCTGCAGGCGAAGGCGGCCCGGGCCGCCGAGCGACGGTGAGCGGAAGGGGTGAGCCGCCATTGACGGGGGAATCCGCAACGCCGGCTGATCGGCCACTCCCGACGCCGGCAATCTCATGGCAAGGTAATCGGCGCTTGCGATTTGAGCGGCCGCTCCCGAAAACTCCGGGATGGCGCTCCCGACCCGGAACTGACGTTCGCGTTTCCCGGAAGCCGCCACTCAAAGGGCCTTATGTTAATTTCGCTCCCCTGCGCTCCCCCGGAGGGGGTGCGATCGGCGCGGGTTAGTGGTAAATTGGGAATTGCGAAGATGACCATGATCCGGGACAACCAATCGGCGGAACCCGGCACGCATGCGTTGCTGATCGGCGTCGGCGACTATCCCTGGCTCGCGAATGGCTCGAAGCCCGAGGCCGAGCGCTTCAGCCATCCGATGAAGATGGGGCAGCTCTCCTCGCCGCCGCTCTCCGTCGATGCGCTCGCCAACTGGCTCACCGACACCAACAACGGGTTCAACAACCCCGAGCGGCCGCTGCGCTCGCTCGAGTTGCTGTGCTCCGCCGCCACGCCCTTCACGTGGACGCCCCCGGGCGGCGCCGCCATTCCGATCGACCGGGCCGAGCGAGCCACGGCCGCGAAGGCCATCGTGGATTGGAAGAAGCGCGCCGATCGCAATCCCGAGAACATCGCGCTCCTCTACTTCTGCGGTCACGGCCTCGCCTTCAGCGCGTCGCAGAATTCCTTGCTGCTCGGCGATTTCGGGAGCAACGGGGCGGACCCGATGGTCGATGCCATCGCCATCGACTCGCTGCGCCTGGGTCTGCAGCGCCACTGCGCCGCGCGCTACCAGTGCCTCTTCATAGATGCCTGCCGGAACCCGCCGACGACGCAGTTCATCGACACGTTCGGCGACGAGAACGCGGGCGCGGCCGTGATCGCGGGCGGGGTGAAGCGCACCATCGGCGAGAAGCTGGCGCCCGTGTACTTCGCCACCGGCCTCGCGTCGGTGGCCTACGGGCAGCCCGACCAGCCGAGCATTTTCATGCAAGGGCTCCTCAAGAGCTTCCGCGGCGTGGCCAGCCGCGAAGCCGCGGACCACTACGCGGTCATCTTCGAGGCACTGGCCGAAGGCATCAACAAGTGCGTCGAGAGCCTCGCGTTCGCGACGGTGCCGCAGTTCTGCCAGGCCTACGAGGCGGGGTACCCGTTCGCACTCCACCGCGTGCGCGGCGACCCCGAGGTCATCGTCAAGGTCCTCACCAAGGACGAGGGGCTGCTCCCGGCAGCCATCCTCTCGCACACGCGCCAGGACACGAACGAGCACATCGAGCGCCCACCGCAGCCCGCGCCGTGGTGGGTGCTGCTGCGGCTCGGCAAGTACGCGTTCAAGGCGGTCTCGGCCCAGGGGGCTGCCCTAATCGGCGAGGCCAGCCGCGACGTCGCCCCTCCGGGCGGACAGGTGGCCCTATGAAGATCAGCACGGAACCGGGTCGCATCTTCCTCCAGCTGGTGTCCGACAGCTGGGGCACGGGCAATGAGGCCGCCGCGGTGGCCGAGATCACGGCGCGCGGCACGTCAGCGTCGAAGCCCAAGATCACCATGCCCATCGTCGTGAACAACCCGCCGCTCGCCGTTCCGCTCGATCCCGGCGACTACACGGTGCGCATGTGCCTGCCCAGCGGCGACGTCCTCGCGGAATCGGTGACGGTGGGTGGGGAGGGGGAGAACGAGGAGCACGTCGGCTTCGATCTCGCGCGCTCGCCCCACGAGTGGCTCTCGTCCGACACCGCTTTCGGCGCGGTGCAGCGCCTGCCCAACGCCGCGCGCGCCAAGGCGCTCGAGGCCTGGCGCGGCATCGAGGGCAGCATCACCTCGATCGAGAAAACGAATCTCGCCGGCCGCGTCACGCAGGCGATCAGCGACTACAGCTCCGGTTTCGCGTCCCTGGAGCGCGTGAGCGGGCGCGAGCGCGTCTCCTCCTCGATGTCCGGTTGGTGCCGGTACTCGAAGGTGGACCCGAAGCGCCCACTGCCCGAGGGCCGGCTCCCGACGAAGGAGCTGGTTCGCTGGTGGACGGGTGCTCCGAGCAACGGACAAGGCGTCCCGCTGGAGATCACGAACCACGACGACCGCAACGCGAAGCTCTCGGTACCCGGCGTCGTTGACATGGGTTTCGACCTCATCGTGGGGCGGCGCCGCGCGTTTGCCGCTGTCATCGATCCCACCAAGCGGTGGCACTACGCCGTGTTCCCCGCGGGATGGGTGCGCACCTCACGCAACTCACCGGGCACGCCCGCGCAAGCCGACCTCCTCATGACGGTGGTGATCGAATCCGTGATGCGCGCGAGCGAGGAAGCCGAGGAAGCCGCGCGCTGGCGCTGCTCGCCCGCCGTTTCCGACGTCGAGGCGATGACCTACCTGGGCTTCCTGTACTCGGGTCAAGCGAGCGCGGCGGAGGCCATGCTCGATCAGGCCGCCGAGATCCTCTTCGAGAAGACCTTGAACCCCGTCGCTGCAGCGGCGGGCGCCTTCGGCCTGCTTGCATTCACGCCGCCGGAGAGCGGGTCACGCCGCGCGTCGTGGCAGCAGTGGATCCGCAACCTCTGCACGATGTTCCCGCAGCTCCCGGACGGCGCGATCGCCAGGGCGCAACTCTACCTGCGCTTTGGCGAGGGCAAGCCGGGCATCGAGGAGCTGGATGTCGAGATCCTGCGCGGCTATGTCCTCGATGCGGTGCGTCGCGGCCTCCCCTACCTGTCCTACGCCATCCGCCCGCTGTCCGAGATGCTCCTGCTGCTCGTGAGCGACGACCAGGAGCACAAGCGCAAGGGTCCGCAGGTCGAGGACACACGCCGAGCCCGCCGCCTGGTGCAGCAGCTCGAGCGGCTCGTGGCGCCGGGCGCCTTCTTCACGGTACTCGAGACCGGCGAGATTGCCCCGTGAGCGACATCTTCAGGATCCACGTCTTCCCCGCCCAGCGTGGGGACGCGCTGTGGATCGAGTACGGTCCGGCCGCGACGCCGTTTCGCATCCTGGTCGATGGCGGCATCACGAAGACCGGTCGCGAGTATTTGATCGGGCTGATCGACGGGCTCGGCGATCCGCGCATCGACCTCCTCGTGGTGACGCACATCGACCTCGACCACATCCAGGGCGTGATCGCGCTGCTGAAGGATCTCCCTCCCGAGGTGAAGATCAATCGGGTGTGGTTCAACGGTTGGGACCAGCTCCCGCGCCCCCCGCTCCAACCCCACGGCGTGGCGGAAGGCATCGCGCTCTCCAAGCAGCTCGAGGCGCGCTTCAAACCCGCCTGGAACTGCAACGCTGGCGGTTCCTGGATCGGCGTGGGGCCGGACGGCGCGCCGCGGAACATCGCGCTTCCCGGCGCCATGGTCGCCACGGTGCTCTCGCCTGACAACGACAAGCTCCTCGCGTTGCGCGACATCTGGGACGACGTGGTGGAGGAGTTCGGCGCCGCCGCGGAAGCGGAAGAAGAAGCGGAGGAAGAGGTCCAGCAACCGATCGACGGCCTTGAACCCATGGGCGCCGACGAGATCGACGTCGCCGGGCTCGCCGAGGGCCGATTCCAGGAAGACGATGCCGTGCCCAACGGTTCGAGCATCGCCTGCCTGCTCACGTTCAAGAGGAAGAGCGCGCTGCTGCTGGCCGATGCGCATCCCTCGCTCGTCCTCGCGAGCGTGAAGGCGCTTTCGCCTGGCCAGCCGCTGCGCGCGGACTGCGTCAAGCTCTCGCACCACGGCAGCAAGTACAACACGAGCCTCGAGCTCGCGAAGCAGCTCGAGTCCCCACGGTGGATCTTCAGCTCCAACGGCGCGACGACCAAGCACCCCAATCCCGAGGCGGTCGCGCGCGTGCTGCACGGCAGCCCCGGGAAGAAGGAGCTGCTTTTCAACTACCGCACGAAGTACAACGAGATGTGGGACGACGCCACGCTCATGGAGGACCACGACTACACCGCCGTGTACGGCGATGGCGTGAAGCCCATGGTGGTGGACCTTCTCCCATAGGCGAAAGGGGCGAGCATGACGATCGACGGCAAGACAATCGGCCTCGCGCTCTCGGGTGGCGGCTACCGCGCGACGCTCTTCGGCCTGGGCTCGCTCTGGCGCCTGAACGACGTCGACCTGCTCGGCAAGCTCGACCGGATCACCAGCGTCTCCGGGGGCTCCATCCTCTCCGGCGTGCTCGCGCACCGCTGGGCGCGCCTCGCGTTCGCCGACGCCAAGGCGGGCAACTTCGTCGCCGAGATCGCGGATCCGGTGCGCGCCTTCTGCGAGAAGGACATCGACATCGCCACCGGCATCAAAGGTGCGCTCACGCCGTTCAAGTCGGCGGGCGATTTCCTCGCCGACTGCTACCGCAAGGATCTCTTCGGCAAGTTCGCAATTAAGGACCTGCCGGATGCGAGCAAGCCGGGAAACCCGAAGTTCATTTTCTACGCCACGAACCTGCAGACCGGCCGCAGCTTCCGCTTCCGCCAGGACATGATCGCCGACTACATGCTCGGCACGTCGAACCAGACGGACGTGCCGCTCGCCTTCGCCGTCGCCGCCTCGAGCGCGTTCCCGCCGGTGTTCTCCCCCATCGACCTGGAGACCGACCCGGCCCGCTGGAAGGATGGCAGCGCGCTGCCGAACCTCGAGGCCCTGCGCCGCAAGGTCGTGCTGGCGGATGGCGGGGTGTACGACAACATGGGCCTGGAGTCGCTGGTGGACAACGTGGACATCGTGCTGGTGAGCGATGCGGGCGCGCCCATGGAAGTCGAGGAGAAGCCACACGCGGACTACGCGCTGCAGATGGGCCGCGTGCGCGACATCCTGATCGAGCAGACCCGGGCACTGCGCAAGCGCTGGCTCGTCGAAGAGTTCGAGGCCGGCCGCAAGCGGGGCGGCTACTGGGGAATCGGCACCAAGGTCGGCGCCTACGAGGATCCCGACTGCCCATTCAAGGACACCACCGTCACCGAGGCGCTGGTGTCGGTGCCCACGCGCCTGTCGAGCTTCAAGGCGCCCATCCCCGGGCAGCTCGTGAACTGGGGCTATGTGCTGTGCGATGTCGCACTGCGCCGGCGCGCCAAGTTGCCGATCCCGGTCGCTACGACGGTGCCGATTCCCGAGGCGCCCCTCTAGGGGGGACCTCACCTATTTGTAAGATATTGTACGCTAAGGGGTCTGACCGAGCCCGAGCGAGGCCCGAACCGTAGCGGCCGAAACTTGCCCTGCCGGAGGCCGCCGTCCGGGCGCCACACGTAAGGGTGCTGGGCAAATCGGTGTAATTTTACACGCTAAGGGGTCACAGAATCCTGCGATTCCAAGCGTTTACAGACACTGTCTTCGGTGTCGATTCTTAGGGTACCAGGCAAATCGGTGTAATTTTATCCGCTAAGCGGCGACGAACTTCCGTGATTCCGATCCCTTACGGACACCGTCTCGGTAGACAATTTCTCGGGGACGCGATGCTCACGCAACCCACTGATTTTGAACGGCTTCCGTTTCCTTAGCGTGTATTTTTACATCATTTTCCCTGGTACCCTTATTTGCCCTCAGAGCGACGCAACGAAACGGGTTCTTGGTATCCCCCCGCTCGCGGCTTGGTGATCCTCCTGCCGAGTGACCAGCATTCCCATTCCGCAGGGGAATCCCCCTCCTTTCGCGCGCCGCCTCTCCTAATTGTACCGCGACCAGCGTTTCGTTATACGTTGTTGGTTCATGAGGCCTGGGCATGTCAGGCGGAGTACGGTTGCGTGTTCGTTTCTGGCGCTTCTTGTCGCGTTGTCGGCATGTGACAAGCTAAGTCCCTGGATCACCGGAGCGAGCCAGAGCGACCGCGCGGCCGTAGCCAAATGTCTCGCTCACTCTCGCTTTAGGAAATGTGGCGACGCTTGGTTTTCAATGGCGAAATGGAAGGGGAAACCCGAGACCGTGCATCAGTATAAAGGAGAGGTAATAGTTATCAGCAAACCACCCCTAACTCAAGCGGACCGTCTCAATGACGTAAAGTACAAGGCTGTCATCGCCATTCAGTGTACCTCCGAGCGCTGGTACTACGAACGGCAAAATCCCAAATGGGCTCCCTGGAACAAATGCGTCAGCCATGCCATGCCATGCGAAATAGAACTCCGAGGCTCGGAGTGGAGGACGACATCCTACGTCTGGCAATCGGATCCTTTCGACTGTTCCGAGATCCCGCGGTAGCGTCCGGCGCTACGTATAGCTAGCGCACATTGGGCGGTAAGCGTTGAAACAACGGGGACCTGCCCTCGTTCGTGTTTCGTGGCTCGTCCATGCCTCGCCGACCTTCGGAGACGCCGCCGCCCGAAAAACGACTTCCCTACCAACTGAGCCTGAGCATGCGTTGGATCGGCTTCGATCCGGGCTCGACGAAGCAGCCGACGTGCTCACGCGTGGACTTGGCAACAACCGCTTCGCTCGGATCGAAGCGGGAGAACTAGCGCTCTCGCGTCGCGATGCCCTCGAAGTACCCGCCCAGGTGCGCCAGCTACGACGCGTTATCGACAGCCACCTGCCGCGTATCCGCATCGAGGATCTCCTCGTCGAAGTGGATGGGCGGTGCGGCTTCACGCGCGAGCTTGTGCCCGTGGGCGGGTACACGCCTCGCATGGAGAACCGCTACGCCACGTTGCTCGCCGCCCTCGTTGCCCACGGTACGAACCTCGGTATCGCGACGATGGCGCAGAGCACGGAGGGCATCACCGTCGACATGCTGCAATACGCGTCGCGGTGGTTCTTGAGCGCGTCCGCGCTCAAGGCAGCCAATCGTGTACTGGTCGACTACCACCACCGGCTCGAGCTCGCCGGCGTGTGGGGCGACGGGACCGCGTCTTCATCCGATGGGCAGCGTTTCGGCGTGCAGGAAAGCTCGCTGCTCGCCGGCTTCTATCCGCGGTACTTCGGCTTCTACGACCGGGCCATCACCGTCTATACGCACGTGTCGGACCAGTACTCCGTCTTTGCATCCCGGGCGATTTCGTGCTCGCCACGCGAGGCCATCTACGTGCTCGATGGCCTGCTCGAGAACGACACCATCTTGCGGGCCCGTGAGCACTACACCGATACCCACGGTTTCACCGAGCAGCTCTTTGGCCTTTGTTACCTGCTCGGCTTCTCCTTCATGCCGCGGCTGAAAGGCCTGGCCGACCAGCAGCTCTACAAGCTCGACCGCACGCGCTCGTACGGCAAGCTCGATCCGCTCTTCCGCGGGACCATCGACGCTGCGCTCGTGCGCGAGCAGTGGGACCCCCTGGTTCGCATAGCCGCATCATTAAAGCAGCGCACCGCCCCCGCGCACGTTGTGCTCGACCGCCTCGCCGCAAGTTCGCCGTCGGACCGCCCGGCCAAGGCACTGACGATGCTTGGGCGCGTCGTGAAGACGACCTACATCCTTCGGTACCTGCACGACAGCGCCATCCGCAACCGCGTCCACCTCCAGCTCAACCGCGGCGAGTCGCGGCACGAGCTCGCGCGCCGGCTCTTCTTCGCCAACCAGGGCGCGTTTCGCAGCGGCGACTACGAAGAGATCATGAATAAGGTGAGCGCGCTCAGCGTGCTCTCGAACGCCGTCCTGGTGTGGAACACGGTATGCCTCGCCGAGATCATGCGGGGGCTCGAGAGCTCCACGGGGCGCCCCGTCGAACACGCCGACCTAGCGCGCATCTCGCCGCTCGCCCATGCCCACGTCATCCCCAGTGGTACCTACAATTTCGATCGGGTCGCCGCGGAGCCCGCCGGCCGCTTACCGTAATGTTTTCCCTCCAGGGGCCCAGGACCCCTTGATGAGAAGGGCTGGATAGCGTCTGAGGCTGAGGCTGTGTCGCTCGGAGGGCATCTTGTCACGATCAATGACCTTGCCGAAAACAGTTTCATCTTCAGTGCGTTTAGCTCATTCGGTGGTGTGACGAGATCCTTGTGGATAGGGCTGACCGACACTGCCTCCGAGGGTGTATACGTCTGGACCAGCGGTGAGCCGGCGACGTTCTTTGCGTGGGAAGCAAGGGCGCCAGATGATTGCTGTGACGCCGCGCCCCACGGGGAAGACTACGTGCACATCGAGAATGGTCCGTGTTGGCCCGAGCCGGGAAAGTGGAATGACTTGAGTGACCGTCCTAACGGGCGTATCGAAGCCTGCTCCGGCTCGGTGGCTGTAAACGGCGTAGTGGAGTTGCCATGTGCACCATGCAAGCGATGCGGCGACGCCGACGGAGATGGAAGGGTGACCGTGGCGGACGGCGTGCAAGCCTTGCGGGCGGCGGCAGGGCTGCCGAGTAGCTGTGCGATGAACGCTGCCTGCGACGTCGACGGGAACGGTACCGTCAGCGTGGCCGACGGCGTGAACATCCTGCGCCTAGCCGCAGGCTTGCCTGTGGAGCTTCGCTGTGCGTTTTGACAAAACCTCAGCGGGCGTCTGTGCCGGGCAAACGAGGAGGTTGGATATGCATGGCTTCGTGAGTGCGCAACAGCGCTTCGTTGGGGTCGCGGTGGTGGTCCTGGCGTGCATCGTGCTCGCGACTACTGCGCAGGCGCAGGTATGCGGCGACGCGGACGGTAACGGTAGAGTCACCGTTACGGACGGTGTGAATGTGCTCCGCGCCGCTGCCGGGTTGCCGGCGACGCTTCGATGCTCAGGCCTTTATGGGAACGGCGCAGCCGAGGGGCAGGAGGAGTGCGACGGTGACGACCTTAGGGGAGCAACGTGTGAGTCGCTCGGTCGGCCGCCTGGGCAACTGTTCTGCAAGGCGGACTGCACCTTCCGTACTCTCCTCTGTCAATCAGCGAACAACTTCTGTCGAGGCTTCGTCGAGCGGCCGTCTTCCGGAAGTGATTGCGGCGGGTTCCGCCCGGGAACTATCTGCATTAGATTTAATGACGATTACTACTGGGTCATGAATGATGAGCTTGGTGACGGCGGCCCTGATGGGCTATTGGGTCCGCGTAATGAACACAATGTCATGACGGCTGTCGGTGTCGCTCATTGGTATCTCCATATTCTTGATACGAATCTCGTAAGAGTCGACTGAACGGTACGATGGCACAAGCCGGGACAAAGGGGCTCACCGTAGGGGGTTTCTCCAGTGCGCCGGGGGTTAAGGAAAGCACGCTGCTGGGAAGCGATCATGCTTTTGGATCCGGACTGTCGACGTGCCTGGTCGACTGCTTCTGTGACAATGCGGACGTCCAAGAAGGCGTTAGGCCGACCAAGGAGACCGCTCATGCTGCCTACGACCGTCACCCAACGATGGAGATCCAGATGCGCCTAGCGATGCTCTCTCTGCTCGTCCTCGTGGTCGCGGCGCCGGCCGCCGCGCGGGTGTGTGGCGACGCGAATGCCGACGGCGCAGTCACCGTCACGGACGGTGTGCAGGCCCTGCGCGCGGCGGCTGGGCTGCCGAGCGGTTGTAGTGGTGGTGTTTGCGATGTTGACGGCAGTGGCTCAGTAACGGTTACGGATGGTGTGAACGTACTCCGTGCGGCCGCGGGACTACAAGCCGGTCTGCACTGCCCGGTGGCGTCCGGAAACATCGCCAAGATCATCGATGCAAGCGGGGACAGCGCGGGCAATAGGCTCAACGGGCCCGTGGGCGTTGCGGTGGACGGCGCTGGAAACGTCTACGTGGCCGGGATCAACAGCAACAATGCCTTCAAGATCACCCCCGGGGGCACGATTACCGAGATCATCGATGCGAGCGGCGATGGGGCTGGCAACGAGCTCGACGATGCCAGGGACATTGCGGTGGACGGCGCGGGAAACGTCTACGTGACCGGGAGCTTCAGCAACAACGCCTTCAAGGTCACCCCAGGGGGCACGATAACCAAGATCATCGATGCGAGCGGCGATGGGGTGGGCAACCAGCTCAGTTTTCCCCAGGGTATCGCGGTGGACGGGGTAGGGAACGCTTACGTGACCGGGGGCAGCAGCAGCAACGTCTTCAAGATCACCCCCGAGGGCACGGTCACCGAGATCATCGATTCTCGCGGGGGCGGTGCGGGCAAGACGCTGAGCCAACCTACTGGCGTTACGGTGGACGGGGCGGGGAACGTCTACGTGGCCGGGCGCTCCAGCGACAACGCCTTCAAGATTACTCCCGGAGGCACGATCACCGAGATCATCGATGCGTTCGGGGACGGCGCGGGCAACTTTCTTACCGGGCCCTTTGGCATTACGGTGGACGGGCGGGCGAGCGTCTACGTGGCCGGGGAGGGCGGCAGCAATGTCTTCAAGATCACGCCGAGCGGCACGATCACCGAGGTCATCGACGTGCTCGGGGATGGCGCGGGCAACACATTCAACGGGCCATTTGCCATCGCGGCGGACGGAGTGGGGAACGTCTACGTGGCCGGGTCGGATACCGACAACGTGTTCAGGATCGCCCCGAATGGTGCGATCACCCGGATCATCGACCGGAGTGGGGACGGGGTGGGCAACGGGTTGCTGGATCCCATGGGCATTGCCGCCGATTCGACTGGGCATGTCTATGTGACCGGCTACGACAGCGACAACGCGTTCAGGATTTCAGTCGACCACTAAGCTGGGATGTCCCGAGGGCGCAATCGCGGCGTCTGTAGCGCACGGCCGGACAGGGGCGAACGTCCGACACGCGTGAACATGTTACCCAACCCAGGTGTGCTCGGGGCGCCGTCATTGCATCGGCGCTCGCTCGGTCATCTCCGCATCCACGAGATCGGAGCAGAGCCACTCGACGTTGCTGGGGGACCAAGCTGCCCCCGGATTTTTATGCTCTCTAAGCTCCGCGCCGCGCCGACCGTCTCTCCGGCCGCGAGGAGGACGGCGAGTGTGTCCGCGGCGTCGACCTCGACGGGGTGAACGCCCTGCTGCGCGAGCACGTGCACGGGAGGGGGGACTACGGTCTGTAGCCGGTTGGCCCCGGATTTTTATGCTCTCGGTGTTGCAGTCCCGGTGCTGGGTGCGTAACAGAGCACCTTCATGTTCAAGCCATACCACGAGCCGAGAACCACCAGATCGGAGCCCACCCGGGCCGAGCCGTGAACAAGAAAACCGCCGGGCACCTGGTTATCGGTATCGTTGAACCGCTGGATATAGTAATGGCGGTAGCCGTTATAAACTTGGCTGCCACCCAACGAGACTCGAATGAGTTGTTGGAAGCCCATGCTGATCTCGTCGAAGAACGCGATCACGGAGTTCCTGCTCTGAACGAAGGCTGTCACATCATTCCAGTCAGCGAGACGATACGCGCTTCCAAATTCCTGGCTACACACAGTATCGAGATCACCCGTTGAGTCTGGGTACCCATTGGTAGTCAAAGCAAAGGGGCCGGGGGCTGCCGAGGACGTTGGGGTCGGTGCCGGTGTAGGGGGGACTCACCTATTTGTAAGATATTGTACGCTAAGGGCCGCCACGGAGCCCGAGCGAGGCCCGAGCCGTAGCGGCCGGAGATTGCCGTGGCGGAGGCCACCGTCCGGCCGCCACACGTAGTCGCCCGTGAGGTTGATGTACTCCCAGCGCAGCGGCGAGAGGTGCGCAAGGAGCACCTCGTCGACGACGTCGCCTCTTCCGTCGTTCGCCAGCAGCGCCGCAAAGCCCTGGAGAATCGATACCTTACCGGGTCGCCATCCTCGCTTACCGTACAATATCTTACAAATAGGTGAGCGACCCCCTACTGGTCCGTCGCTGCTCGCGTTACGTCTCGCGGCCCGTGCGTTCTTTCGCCGGATCGGGATAGCCGTGGACAGGCTGCCCATTTCAAGTCCGACGGGCTGCTAGTCAAGAGACCCGAGATGGGGTAGGGGAGCGGGCGAGACTCTTTCCAAAGCTGCTGAACAGTTGATCCGACTCACAGGCACTGAGCGACCTTGGGTGTGGAGAGCCCAGGGTGGGACCGGGGCCACGGTGTGCAGAGTCCCCGAGAGGGAGGGATCCCATGAACGTCACTCGGATCGGTCGCAGCGTCATTGTCGCGGTCGCGGGCGTTGCCGTCTTGGCCCTTAGCGGAACCGCGAGCGCGGTCACCGTGAACAAGTGCGCTGCGGGCAAGAAGAAGTGCGCCGTCACCAAGCTGAAGGCACTCATCACCTGCCACGTGAAGGCCGAGCGCAAGGGCGTCGTTGTCGAGCAGGCGTGCCTCGACAAGGCCAAAGCCAAGTTCGACGGTGGTGCGGAGCCGGCCAAGGGCTGCTTCGCGAAGCTCGAGGCGAAGGAGAAACAGAACAAGCCCGAGACCGTCTGTCAGACGAAGGGCGACACCGCGGCAATCGAGGACAAGATCGACGCCTTCGTGGACGACGTGGTGACCGAGCTCGATCCGGGATTCCCGGTCCCTGTCAAGAACAAGTGCTCGGCGGGCAAGAAGAAGTGTGCCAGCGCCAAGCTGGCGGCTCTGCTCGGCTGTCACGTCAAGGCGGAGCACAAGGGGGTGATCGACCCGGCATGCATCCAGAAAGCGAAGGACAAGTTCGACGGCACGAAGGAGGGGGTGCCCAATCCTGCCAAGAGCTGCTTCGCGAAGCTCGAGGCGAAGGAGAAGCAGAACAAGCCCGAGACCGTCTGTCAGACGAAGGGCGACACCGCGGCAATCGGGGCCAAGATCGACGCGTTCGTCGACGATCTCGTCTGCGAGCTCGATCCGACCAGCGACACCTGCGTCGGGCCGCCGGCCACGCCGACCGTCGTCAGCTTCGAGATCGGGACTTCGACGGCGCTCTCGGGCTTCGAGTTTCACGTCGGCTACCCGGCCGCGAAGGGTAGTTTCCGCGGCAGTAACGAGCTCGTTCAGTGCGTTACGGACACGGCGCTCGGGGTCTTCATCAGCAACCACCAGGCGGACCAGGACAATCTGATCACATTAATCGCAACTGCGGGGAGGCTCGGCTTACCGACGACGATCGCTTGCACGTTCGACGTCGCGGCGAATCAAGTCCTGTCCGTCGACGATCTCACTATCATCGTCGACGAGGTGACCGCCGCGGATGGCGGTGTGGGCGACCCGAACGACCTCGTCGTCACGACGAGTCTCGCCGACTCGACCGAAGCGTGCCTCGGCGGGACGGCGATCATCGACGTGCAGGTGGACAGCCAATACACGGACCTTGCGCTCACGGTCGGGTATTCGCCGAGCCTCGTTACGATTCCGGGCACGGGCGCGGTTGATGGCCGGGTAGGCATCGGCCCCCTCGGTGGGTTGTCGGTTGCGGAGGACATCGACACTGGTAGCGACGGCATCGACGACGCGGTTCATATCACCTTCGCCGGCAGCGAGACGAACTATCAGGGCTTGTTCGCCGAGGTCCACTTCGACTGCATGACGCCGCTCTCGGCTGCGGACCTGGCGAGCTTTACGTGCACGGTCGACGCAGCGTCGAACGGCGGCGCAGGGGAGATCGTCGCCGGCTGCAACGTCTCCCGAATCGGGTTCCAGTCGACGTTACCGTAACGGCTCCGTCAGCTCGTCGTGCAGGCTAGGAGAGCGGCAAGAAGTCGGGGGTCTGCTGAGGAGGGGAATAGACCTTGAGGCTCCAAGCCCTGGATTTTACAGACGGTCGTACGTCAGTACGATTGGTCATCCGCCTGGGCGTTTATGTCGGACCAAGTGGGGACTCCCCGAACTTCTTGAGACCTTCTGCGCGATCCCTCGTTCCGGTGACCCCCGACTTTCTGCCGCTCTCGTGCGTAAGCTTAGTATTGCCGATTACAACGCACTCTCGATGGCGTGCCGAACCGTACAAAAGGAGGGGGCAGATGAAACAGCATCCCTAGGAGGCCGACGTCATGGGTATCTCGTCCAGCGGAACGATCTTCGCGGGAACGACCGATCAGGCCATCGAGAAGGCGGCCCAGGCCGTTTCGGAATTCGTCGCACCGCGAACGTCAGTATGATTACAAAGAGGAATCAGGGGCAAGGATCATGCTCCCGGTGCTCTGCACGGCCCTCGCGGCCTCTGGGGGCTACGAGATTCGTCCGATGATGTTGCGACGTGCCTGGCGCTGCGCGCTCGTCGCAGCCCTAGTGGTCGCAGGAGGCGCGTTCGACCGCGCTCGCGCGCAGGTCTGCGGAGATCCTAACGGGGATCGCAACGTTACGGTCACGGACGGTGTCCAGGTGCTGCGCGCTGCGGCGGGTCTCGACAGCCCCTGCGCGGCCCTCCCGGCCGTCTGCGACGTGGACGGGAGTGGCGCGACGACCGTGACGGATGGCGTCAACGTGCTGCGCGCCGCCGCCGTTCTGCCGAGCCTGACGCGCTGCCCCACCGGCGTGACCGGCATTCTCGGTGGCGTTGAACACGATGGCCCCCCGGCGCGCCTCGAGATCGGCGTTGCACCGATCCCGTCGCCGGGCGCTCCCGTGACGATCAGTGACATCGAAGGGAGCACCACTGTCACAGCCGGCAGCGTCAACGTACTGACGCTCACGTACGATGTCGGTGCCGGAGCGGCGGAGATTGCCCAGGCGGGCAACGTCTCGCTCATCGTTGCGGCCTCGACCGGCTCGTTCGTCGAGGGCTTCTTCGAGCTCCCGCTAGACGCGCGCGCGGGCACCATTGAGGTGGGCGTGGCGCTCGCCGCGAACCTGCGTCCCGACGAGTTCGATCTCGAGTTCGCGACCCGCAGCGAGCAGGTCGTGAGCCAATACGCGGCGTTTCGCCAGAAACCTATCACGGACGGCGCCACGCCGACACCAACACCGACTCCGGGGTGCGAAGTTCGCCTCGGCTCAGCAATGTTCGATTGTTCTAGCGACCAAATACCCCCGGACAGCTTCTTGCCTATGCCGATTGGAATCGTGCGGAAGTACACCGGGTATGGCGATTACGCCGGGTACGAAGAGACCGAGCAGTACCACCTCGGCGAGTCAGTGGCGGGCGTGAAGACCGTCACATTGCACAAGACCGGCAATCACGAAGACAGTTGGACTGAAGATGTGTGGGGGGCCTTGGACACGAATGGCGATCTCCGAGTCCTCAAGTGGGTCAGTCCTGCTGGTAGTTACCAAGCTTCCGCCAGCCAGACGCCGCCCCTCCGCATGCCAGCCCAACCTGTGGCGGGTCAAAGCTGGGATTCCTTGGGGTTCAGCCTGACGATTACCAGCACCAATGCCAGCTTCAGGGGTTACACGAATCTGTTGGCGCTTCGCATCGTCATGGACGACGACACGGATACTGATTATTACAAGTCCGATGGCCAGGTAGGTCTCCACCTGGGGTCTGGGGTGGACATGGTGCACCAAACGCGAAAGACCACGACGCGCGTCGGTGAAGTTTAGAGGGGGTCGGCCGAACTCATGGCTCATCTGAACAGTCGGCGCGCTACGAGGCGTGCGGCATGGGAGCCGCGGGTTGAGCGCTTCCCATCAAGTACTCGAGGATCTCGCGTTGCCGCTGCTGGAGCTCGAACAGATACGGTTTCGACAGCATCGAGTACTGTGCCGGCGTGTGAGTCCGTCGCGCAGCGACGAGCATCTGCTCGACCTTGACGACGCACTCCTGGGCGATCGTGAGCTCGTCGTCCGTCTTGATCATCGAGGCTGGTGCCTATCCTCGATGGCCGCCGCTAGACAACCGCCGGTGACCTCGCGGTCGATCATGGATCGCTCGCGCTCACAGCGGACGTGTAGCGCGCTTGGCCGTCCCTTCTCAAACGCTCGGGCACGGGTGGGGCCCGGGCGTTGGCGCGGCGCGGCCGTACGACCGGCGATGCCGCCGGCATCCTTGACGGGAGCGCAAGCCCGCCGTAGCAAGGGGACGCTCATGAATTCTCGGCCGTTCCTGGAGCGGATCGCGAGGGCCGTTCGCCGGCATCAGCAAGCGGTCGGCGAATCGTCCACGAGATCGGGCGGTGCTCGCAATCCTGGAGGCCACGTTCCGTGAGAAAGCAAAGAGCGAGTGATCTGAGCCGGAGACGGCGCCTCGCCGCGGTGCGCCGCGAGAGCGAGCAGATCCGGCGGCTGCTCGTGAAGCCGATGAACGAGCGCACGAACTTTCTCCGGGTGCGCCTTCCGGGCGGCGGATCGGCCCTGTAGATGAGTGAGGCAAAACGGGAACGCCGCCGGCTGGAGCGCGCGCGCAAGCGCAAGCATAAGCTCCGCATCGGAACCCAGCGCGCACAGGGCGCCGCCCGTGAGCTACGCGCGGCATGCGCGGCGTACGAAGCGGAAACGCATCTCCGGCAGGGCGAGGTCGGCGACGCAGTCCGGGCAGCGGCGCGCGCCGTGGCGCTCAATCCGCGCGATCCCGAGACCGCCTTGCTCTACGTCGCCGCGACGAAGTCCTGCGGCGATGCCCTCGAGGAACGACGGGCCCTCGAGCATCTCTGCCGTATCATCGAGCCGGGCGCTGAGGCGCTGATCCGCCTCGCCTTCCTCTGTCTCCGGACCGGCGAGCCTGGCCGAGCCCATGATCTCACCATTCGGGCTCGGGCGCGCCTGCCCCGTCGCATGAAAGACCGCAAGCGCTGGCTTGCGTTCCTCGAGTTCGTCGAGGCCGAGGCGGAGGCCGCCGCAGCGAAGACTGGCGCCGAAGGCCCACACAGCAGCGCTGCGGAGCTGTCCCGTCCAACCGGCGAGCCACGCGTGCCCCTCGACGAGCCGCGTGCCGCCTTGCCACACGGAGCCAGCGAACCGCGCCGCACCGGCGAGTGCCGGCGGGACGGCAGCCTTTCGCTCTTTCCCGGCGCTTCCGCACCTGGAGCGAGCGCTCCTTGGGGGCTGGACGCCGCCGCCGTCCACGCCGGGGAGGCCGCCGCGGACGCCGCCGCCGAGCCGGCGCCGGCCTCGGAGGCTCCTGCGCCCCGCCTGCTCGAGATTCCGGTCGAGATCGCAGCAGAGGTCGACGGGGTAGCGGTGCTGGCGAATCGTAGCTTCGGGTCCCTCGAAGAGGTGCGCCTCGCCACGCTCGCGGCCAAGATCCGCGACGCCGAGTCCTTCGATAGGCTGTTCTCGGTCGAGCACGCCCAAGGGCTTTTGCACCTCTCGCATCAGGAAGAAACCGCACGCAAGGTGCTCTCGGGCTTTCTCGGCCGGGCTCTGCTCGCCGACGAGGTCGGGCTCGGGAAAACCATCGAGGCGGGTCTCGTGCTCTCCGAGTACCTGCTGCGAGGCCGGATCGAGAGTGCGCTCGTGCTCGCGCCCCCCTCGCTCGTGGGTCAGTGGCGAGGAGAGCTCGCCTCGAAGTTCGGTATCGAGACTCGCACCACCGAGGACGCCGTTTTTCGCTCCGATGCAGCCGGGTTCTGGTCGGGTCCGGGCGTCGTTGTGGCGTCGCTGGCCACGGCCCGCAGCGCTCGCCAGCGCGATGCCGTGACGGCGCGTGCCTGGGATCTGGTGATCGTCGACGAGGCGCACGCCCTCAAGAACTCACGCACCGAGTCCTACGCCTTGGTGTCGCGACTGACCTCTCGGTTCTTGCTGCTCCTCACCGCGACCCCGGTCGAGAATCGCATCGAGGAGCTGTACAATCTCGTCAGTCTCCTTCGGCCCGGGCACCTCGGCGGTCGCAGTGCCTTCGTGCGCCGCTTCGCCGACCCGAGGGGTCGGGTGACCGAGACCGCGCGCAGGGAGGTCCGGGCTCTCCTCGGGGAGGTCATGGTGCGCAATACGCGGGCGCTCTCGGGCGTGCGGCTGCCCCCACGCTTCGCGCGCACCGTGCTGGTCGAGCCCGATCCCGCCGAGCGCGAGCTCTACGAGCACCTGATGACCGCGCTGCGTGCGCTCGGCGCCGGCGGCCGCACCCGGCTCCTGCTCTCCATCCTCCTGCAAGAGGCCGGCAGCAGCCCGCACGCGGTCCGCGCGACGCTCGCCAAGGTGGGCGCGAATCCGGAGCTGTCCGCGGCTGCCGTGGAGGCGCTTGCACCCGCGATGGCGTTCGCGGAGCGGCCGGTCGAGACGGGGAAGGCGGCCGCGCTGCTCCGTGTCCTCGACGGCAGCCGCGAGGGGGCGGTGGTCTTCACTCGCTTTCGCGCCACGCTCGACTTCCTCTCCGGAGTCCTCGAGCGCCGCGGTGTGGCGTACGAGCGGATGGACGGCGCCACGCCGGCGCCCGTCCGCCGGGAAGCGGTGGAGCGCTGCCGGGAAGGTGCCGCCGTCTTGCTCTCGACCGACGTCGGCAGCGAGGGCCTGAACCTCCAGTTTTTTCGCCGCATCATCAACTTCGACCTTCCCTGGAACCCGATGCGCATCGAGCAGCGCATCGGCCGCGTCCACCGCATCGGCCAAGACCAGGCCGTGAATGTGGTCAATTTCTGTCTCGCCGGGTCGATCGAGGAGCGCATCCTGCGCATTCTCGACGAGCGCATAAATCTCTTCGAGCTGATCGTCGGGGAGGTGGATATGATACTGGGTCATCTCGAAGAGGATCAGGAGTTCCCCGATCTGATGCTGAACGCCTTTGCCGAGCCGGAGGCAGAGAGGCGCGAGCGCTCCTTCGAACGCATTGCCGACGCGCTGGCGGCGGCGCGCCAGCGGTACGAGAACGTGAAGACGTTCGACGAGGCCTTCTTCCGCAACGAGCTGGGGGTGTGATGGATCTTGTGCGGGCGTTTCTGTCGCAGAGTCTCGTCGCGGCGGGAGGCATCGTCGAGGACACGCCCAACGGGCTCGTCGTTCTGCTCCCGGAGTCGGAAGCGGCGCGTCTAGGCCTTGCCGAGGAGGTGGCGATCACGCTCGCCGCCGAGCCCGCCGCGGGCGGTGGCGCCGTCGACGGCCGGCTCGGATCCGCGTTGCTGGAGCGCGTGGTGGCCGCGCGGCTGGCGGTGGCCCCGTTGGCCACGGTTGCGCTTCCCGCGGAGCTGCCGCGGCCGCTTCCTGACGGTCATCCGGTGCTGCTGAACGCGGTCCGTTGCGGGCACGTGGAGCGCGTGCCCTCGCCGGCGCGCTTTCTGGTCGCCGAGCTGCGACTCACGCTCCAGGGTGAAGAGCTGCGCAGCACCCTCGCGTCCGTGACCGTCCGGCTCGAAGACGGTGCCCGGGTGGCATCTCTCGACCTGGGCGGCGCGTATCCGGTGGAGGCCGCGCCCCTCGACGAGCGCGAACAGCAGGCGGCGTCGAGTGCGCTGCGCTCGTGGCTCCGCCGCGAGGGGCCTCGGCTCCTCGCCGGCGCCCTCGATACCCTGCGGCGGCGAGCGCGCCGCGACCTCGAGCGCATGGCGGAGTACTACGCGAGCCTCGACGCCGAGATGGCGAATGCGACCGAGCGTGCGCGTGCGGACGGGGAACGGCTGCGCCGGCGTGCCAAGTGGGAAGCGCTCGCGGCGGATGTCGTCGCGCGCCGGGGGCAGTTGCGCGAGCGCATGCGCGCCCAACTCTCGGCGAGGATTGTCGCAGCCACGCTTGTCGAAACCGTCGTCGAGCGCTTTACGATCGCTGTCCGCCGCCGCACTCAGGAGGGCCAGACCGTGGTTCTTTGCCGCGCCGCGGATGGCAGCTTCGAAGGCCCCCGCTGTGCCGTATGCGGCGCGGCGACGCTGCGGTTCTACCTATGCGACCACCGCCTCCACGTCCTCTGCGACGGCTGCGGCCACGCCGGCCGTCTCGATCCTGCCCGCTGCCCGGCCTGCACTCACGGCCGTCCGCAAGCGCTCGCGATCTCGGTCGAGGACCCGACCGCGCGCATGCGACTCGGTCCGTCGCAACGCTGACGACGGGCTCGCACATGGCGAAAGGTCGTGATCTGTTCGCACTTGGCGACGGACACACGCAGCGAGCGAATCCTCGAAGACCCGACTCCGAGCGCGATGGTTGGGTACGGTCCCGCTAGATCATCCGCACGGATCTCGTTGATCTCGGGATCCTCCCAGACGGAGCGCAATGCCCGTTTGAGTCGGCCGACGTTTTCTGCAGTCGGGCGGATGAAGAGGTCGACGTCCTCAGAGAAAGGCTGTCGAGCGGCTCTGCGGCAAGTGCATGAACGGGCTGAACATGCCGACAGGCGTCGCTACTGCGGCACGGGAGCGCGTCTTTCGCGCGGTGGCGGCGGTGTGAAATCGCCACGCGGCGGGGGCGCGCCTGACGGCTACCACTTCGGAGGGCGGGGCCGGCGGAGCACCCGCGGTGCACGCCGGTACGACGACCGCGAGCACCGCGAGAAACGCGTATGCGACTTTCTCGTTGCTACGCGCAGAGTAGACGCAGGGCGTCGAGAAGCGCCCATAATGCGGTGATCTGAGCGATAGACGTCCCGGCGGTGCCCGATCTTCCGGGAGCTAGCAGATGCTAGCAGGGCGGCTGAGATGGATCATTGCGCCCTCGCGCTGGATGATGGCAGTAAGCTCGTGGGGTTGATGCATTCCGCGCATCCTCCTTCCCCCAGCATACCGATCGTCGCCGAGTTCTCTACCTTACGCAGCCCTCGGCCCTTCCCTGCCCACCGCCCGGGAGAAGCGAGCCTTCCATTCCCTGCGTGGCGCACCCATGATGACCGGGATGGCCGGCCGCGCGGTTGAGCCCAGCTCGCTGGGGCGTTACCCATTCGCTCCCTCGCGCTCCTCGACGTGGAAAGGGCCGTATCGAACGAGGCCAATCAGCGCGAGCCCGATGAGCAAGCCGACCGCAATGTTGAGGCCAAGGATCGCACCGGTGGTGAGGAGCATGGCGAACGCGTCCGTGCGCGAGGTCTGGTCGCGCGCAACGAGGGCCAGCTCCATGCCCGCGAAACCGAGCATGACTCCGAGCACGCTCGCCGGAAACACCTCGCAGGCCGCCATGAGCGAGGCGCCGAAGAAGATGGCGACCAGCAGCTTGGCCGCGCCGAGGAAGAGGATGGAGCCGTTGGTGCGGGCGCCGAACCGGTACTGGCCCGCGAGTCCGCCCGCGCCGTGGCACATGGGCATGCCCCCGAACCAGACGGAGACCAGATTCATCATGCCCACGGAGACGGCCACGCGCCGCGGGGGGCAACGCTCGCCGGGGAACAGGTCCTGCGAGAGGGCGCAGACGGCGATGACCGAGTTGAGCGTCGTCAGCGGGATCTGCGGAATCGCGGCCTTTGCGAAGGAGGCCGTGAAGTCGTCCCACGCGGGCGGGTCCCACGCCGGGAACGACACGCCGACGGAGATCGAACCGAGCACGTCGGGCCGCCTCCAAAGGGCCAGCGCGACGCCGGTGGCAAAGAGGAGTAGCGCGGCGGGGACGCGGCGGGAGAAGAACAGGGCGAGAACGAGCAGCGTCGCTAGGACGGCAACCGAGTAGCTGTCGGGGCCGAGCACCACGCCGGTGCCGGCGATCATCTCCAGGGCCTTGATGAGCAGCTTCAGGCCGAGAGCGAGCTGGAGGCCGCGGACGACGCTCTTGGGCACGAGGCGGTTGAGGGCGTCGATCAGCCCCGTCAGACCAAGGAGCAGAATGATCGTGCCGACTGTGGCGCCGGCGGCGAGGATCTCGTGGGCCGTCATTCCCTCGGTGAGCGCGACCGCCGCGATGGCCTTCATGGGCTGGACGGCCATCGGGATGGTGAACATGAGACCGGTCACGACGTTGAACAGGCCGGCGAAGAACAGGGCGGAAGCAAAGCCGAGCCCGTTCTGCGCCGACATGCCGACTAGGAGGGGCAGAAACGTGCCGAGGTCGCCGAGCGAACCGGCAAGCTCGGCCCGGTCCAAGCGTGCCGAGGCGAGGCGCTGCCTGATCGCGCCACCCAAGCGCGCCCGGGGCCCAGCTGGCGGCGCGGGTGGCTTCAGGATGGCGTTCTCCTCCACTGCTTCACCTCCGGATCGCGCGTAGGGAACGGGCCTGCCGAGCGAGGTTGGACAGCGACATGCCGTGTCCCCTCCGCGAGGTCAAGGCGCCATCGAAGCCACGCCTGTCCACACCCTCGTGGCGGACGACAGAATCGGCGTCCAGTGGTTCGTGGTTGTCGAAGCCGCTCAACGAGCGCGGTGTCCTTCCGCAGCCGGCTCTACGACCGCATACCAGAACCAGGGGATCGGCACTTTTCTCCGAGAGCACGTCGAAGGTCGAATCCTCGGGCATCCAGGCCATCCTCATCCACCCGCAGGCCAGGGGAGGATTCGAGCAACAGTATCTAGAACGAGTTCTGCCGATCCGCACCAGAGAAGACTTCGCCGACGGCTCGCAGCTTCTGTGGCTCAGGAACGAGCCCTGACCGTCAAGAAGGGGCGAAAGTCTCAAGAAGGGGCGAACGTCCGAGGGCAATCCGCCGTCATCAATACGATATCGATATCGGACACCATCGCGGCACCCTATTTTCCTTGACTGCAGGCAGGCGACGGGCGCACACTCCAGCCGAACCAACGACTCCAAGGGAGGAGTCCCCATCGGCGGCGACGGGCGTAGATTTCGCGGTTCCGATTTCCGGCGCCCTAGGTAGGAGACGAGACTGTTCGGGTTTTGACCATCGGTCGGGCTCAACCCGGGGCGACTGCCCCGTGGACCCGGGAACGGCGGTGTAGCGTCCTGCCAGCGTTCGGCCAGGCCTGAAGCTCGGAAATGGCAAGCTCCCGCCACTCTCGCACGAGCGGAGGCACCGAGCCCCCGGTTCCGACGCAGATCCGCAGGAACTGGCGGATTGTCACCGGCCTCACGCTCGGGGCACTGATGCTCCACCTCTTGGGGCGCAGTGGACGGCCACTCTGGTTGGACGAGGCGGTCACCCACTGGACCGTCCAAGTGGGCCCCCTCGCGATCCTCGCGGGCGCGCGGACGGACGGCACCCCCCCGCTCCACTTCTTGCTCGTCTGGATCGTGACGCGGCTCTTCGGAGACGGCGAGCACGCACTGCGGCTCGTTTCACTCGTGGCCGCTGTCGCTATGGTGCCGGCCGGGTACGTCGTTGGCCGTCGCCGTATCGGCGAACGGGGTGGTGTTCTCGCCGCCGCGGCAATCGGCGCGTCGCCACTCGTCCACTACTACGCCGTCGAGGCGCGAAACTACGCGCTGCTCCAGTTATTGGTGCTGCTCACACTGGGCTCCACGTCGCGTGCGCTCGAGAATCCCCGCCGCTGGGAAGCTTGGGGCGTGCTCAGTGCGGTCCTGGCACTGGCCCTCTACGCGCACAACTGGTCCGTCTTCCTGCTTCCCGCTCCCGTGGTGGCTGCACTCATCGGGAAGGGAGGGCCACGCCCCAGTGTCGCAGCGCGCGCGTGCGCAGCGGCGGGTCTCGCGCTCGTGATCTACCTGCCGTGGCTTCCGCAGGCGCTGGAGAGCGCGTCCCAGGGAGTCGGGGACTGGATCGCGAGCTTCTGGGCCAGTACGCCGCCCGAGCTTGCCGTGCTGCGGTCCCTCGAGGTCTTCGGCTTCGGCGGCGATTATCCGCGGCACCTGTTCTATCTTGGACAGGCCCCGTCGATGCGAGGACTCTCCGTGGCGACGACGCTCGTCGCACTGGCAGGCGCGCTGTGGGCGACGCTCCGGTACGACCCGCAAGGTCGCCTTCGCGTTCTCTGGGTTTTCCTCCTGGTGCCTCTGCTCGGCGCCTGTGCCTACTCGTTCATGCGCCAGCCGATCTACCTGGTGGGCCGCTACGATACGATTGCGCTCCCCCCGTTCCTCTTGCTTTTCGCCGCGGGCCTCGAGCGGCTCCTGTGCTTCGCGCCCCGTGCCGGTTGGCTGGCACCCATCACGGCCGTCGGGCTGGCGGCCACTTCCCTTGCGCCGTACTTCGGCGATGCGGTCGTTCCAGGGAAACACGACGTCGATGCGGCCGCGGCCTTGATTCGGGACATCCGGCCGGAGGACGTCGTCGTGACCACGGGCCTGCGGCGCGCGGTCGTCGAGTACCAGCTACATCGCGCCGGGTTGCACCCGAAGATCTACTCCTTCCCTCCCGAGATCGCGGATCACCCCGGCTGGTACAGTCCGAATAGGATCCTGGCCGACCCCACGCTCCCCCTGAAGGGCAAGCGGCTTGCCGAAGCGCTTGAGCTCGCAGCTCGCGGAGGCAAGGGTATATGGGTCCTGCTGTCGGCGCATCAGAACATTGACAGACACCTGGCAGCGCCGCTCTTCTCCGCGCTGGCGCTTGACCCGTCTCGGGGCTCCATGGAAGTCGGTCTCTTCTACCTTCACCGTTGACTCGAGGCGGTGCTCGACGCTCGGCAGAGGGATCTTTTCCCGCCCTCTCTGTAATCTCTGCCCAGCTACGTCAATGCGGCGAACAACGTCAATCATTCCGCGGTAGACGGACTTTTCGGGACGGACAGGCATTCCTCGATCGACCGGACGAGCAGGATGCGCGCCGCTTCTTGGGACTTCACGAGGCGAGCAAGGTCCCTGCCGCGCGCGTGCTCACGGTGCGTCCTTGGCCGCGGCGCTTGCGGCGAGTTCCGCGCCGGCGCGCCGGCTGGCAGAGGCGACGATTGTGCCGATGGCGACCAGGACCAGCGCGCCGCCGGCGAGCTGCATCCCGGCGAGCGCCTCGCCGAGCGCGAACAGGGCGCCGAGCGCGGCGATCACCGGGACCGCGAGCAGCATCATAGATACCACGAACGCCGAGGTGTGGGCGTGCGCCCAGTTGAGCAGCACGTGCCCGAGCGTTCCCGGGAAGATCGCTAGCGCCACCAGCGCCGGCCAGTCCCAGCCGGCCGGTGAGCCGAGGTCCTGGCCGCTCGCCACCGCCACCGCCAGGATCACGATCCCGGACACGGTCGTCATCCCGATCACGTACTCCCACGGCCCGACGCGCTCGCGAAAGCGCTTGGAGGCGAGGAAGTAGGCCGTGAAGGCGAACAGGTTGAGCGCCGCGAGCGAGTCGCCGCCGGCGCTCCAGGTCGGTGCGTCGACCGAGCCGAGGACCACCAGCACGATCCCGATCAGCGCTACCGCCGACCACGCCAGAGAACGCGCAGTTGCCCGCTCGCCGAACATCGGCCCGGCGACCAGCAGGACGAGTACCGGCTGCAGCGCGCCGATGATCGTGACGTTGGCGACGTTGGTGAGCTTCAAGCTGGTGAAGAAGAGAATCTGGTGCACGCTGAAAAGCGTACCGCCCACCAGCGACGCGCGCAGCCACGCGCCGTTCATCCGCCCCCGTACGCCCGGCATCGTCGCCGTCAGCCAGAGCGGCAGGATCGCGAACCAGCAGCGGTAGAGCGCGGTCACCAGACCGCTCGCCGTGACCGCCTTGATCGCGACGCCGCTCAGACCCCACATCGCCACCGCGCTGGCGACGGCGATCAGCGCCAGGGCCCGCCGGCTCACCCGTGCTGCCAGAGGCGATGCATCAGCCGGCGCTGGCCTGACTTTGCCACGCGATCGAGCGCCGCGACCTCCTCCTCGGAGAGCCGCCAGCCGAGCGCTCCCGCGTTCTGCTCCGCCTGTTCCCTGTTCTTGGCCCCCGGGATCGGGACCGTGCCCTTGCAGATGAGCCAGTTGAGGGCCACTTGCGCCGGTGTCTTGCCGCCCTGGCGCTCTCCCACCCGGCGCAGCTCGGCGACGATAGGCTCGACCTGCTCCATCGGGAAGTCCGAAAAGCTGCGCTGCCCGGGCGGCGGGTTGCGCGCGCTGTACTTGCCCGTGAGCCGCCCCTGGCCGAGCGGCGAGTAGGCGAGCACCACCACCCCCAGCTCTTTG
>Ga0214473_10000808_pt1 | contig 42798 bp, 45 predicted proteins | sample RVTome_7_FD_203509 | JGI IMG/M metagenome (GOLD analysis project Ga0214473, IMG submission 203509) | Soil microbial communities from uranium-contaminated site in the Upper Colorado River Basin, Wyoming, United States - RVT98D197 | ecosystem: Environmental > Terrestrial > Soil > Contaminated >...
AAAAAGCAGTTGCCTTATCACCAAATAATCGTCAGTACTTGTTCGCTCGAGATGCGATGAAGAAAAGCGTTCAGGCGGAAACCAAATGACGTTGAAAGTTACCACCGGTGCTCTTCTGAAAATTGAAAAAGGTGTATTTCCAAAATGTTTCTTCCTGAAAGTTTCTATTCTCTAATTTTAGAAAAAGGTGTATATTCCAACGGCAAATGAACAATGCGGATATGCCGGGAAAAGGACTAAGGTAGGATCGAACCAAAGGTTTCACCGGAGTCGGCTAAATCGCCTCGTCGGTGATCCTCACCGTATGACCAGGAAGTGAAAATGCCATCCTTTATCAAACGACACTTCAACGCAATAGAAAAACTGCTACAGAGTCAGTCCAATATTTGTCAAACTGAACTTCCCGACTACGACATAGGGATGAATCGCGAGTTCTTCGTCAGAGAGGTTCTGCGAACACATTTGCCTCCCTTCTGTTCCATCACGTCGGGAAGCATCTGCGACCAAAACCATAGCCCCAGCGGACAAGTGGATATCATCCTGTTCCATGCTTTGAGTCCGCGCATCAGTATTGGCGGAAGCGACTGCTGTCTGAGTGAAAGCGTGTTCTCGGCGATTGAGGTTAAATCAAGACTTAGCGAAGATCATTTCCGAAACTCCGTCCGGAACCTCGCTAAGATATCGGCTCTGTCTCGCGAGTACCTTCACACTGATATGAGAGGGGCAACTGCCAGCTCTGAAGCTTACCACTTCAACACTATAGGCACAGTCTTGTTCGGGTTCGGGGGACACTCACCTAAAAAATGTCTCGAAGCTCTACGTCATTCCCTGAAGCATAACTGGCAAAGAAGGCCTGAAGTTATTTACTGCCTTGACAAAGGCTACATTTTGGTTAGGGAAGATTACTTGAAATGGGAGGGAATTGGAGTATTGAAGGAGATCGGCGCCAGTTGGATTGAGCGGGTTTCCGGCCAGAAACTTGAAGACTACTACGTTATCAAATCTGATGCGCTATTGATTCTCGTAACGATCCTCTCGAACAGGGTTCAATGCAACTACCATATTTTACCAATGGTCTGGAACTATGTCACGCAGACACATCCAGCGGAGGCGGAATAAGTGAGTGCCCCAGCGGGTTATTTGAATCATTAGGGAGATAAGAACATGGCGATACATAACTCAACCCATAGTCTCGTTGAGGAAGCCCTGACCGAGTATTTAGCAATCGCTGAGCATTGCATTACGACCGGAAAGCCAACGGGCGGCTGTTATGGATTTCCCACTGCATTACTCCTATTTTCAATTGTCGATGCCATCGGAAGTTTTTACCGTGGAAACAATTCGTTTACGATTGCCGTAGATCAGAAGAAAAGGACGATCAATGGCACTGGCTTTCAACACTACTTCGTTTTGAATAGCGAATACTATAGCCAGGCATTAACTGAAAAAGATATTCAAAGACTCTATGACTATTATCGATGTCTTTTGGTACACAATGCAGCGTTAGCACCTGCGCATTTCCTGGACATTGGTCATCCGACTGACCCGCTCTTTGCTAAACGCCCCGGCTCAAGTCATATAGACTATGTAAATCTTAGACCATTTCTTGATCTTAGTCACAGCGCAGTCGCTAAGTTTCTAAAAGTTGCGCCGACACTTGTACCAATAAGCAAACAAGGAAAGGGAATTACACACAAACGATGACCCTGACAAATCACCTAACAGGATCGGCGGGAAGCTGTCCCACCGCCCCGTGAGTTCCATCGGTGTAGTCCTCTCTTTCAACTCGTAATTCTCTATTCCTGAATATGGTTGTCCGTAATGACTTGTAGATGCTAGCTGTAAATTCGGCATACGAGGCGGATTGATCTTGAGAACGTTTAGTAATTCATGACCCGGAATCATCTATTTTGGCAGGCTTTTTACTTCCAGACAATTATTTTTCAAATTATAAAAGAGTTTATCATTTCCTCTGGAAGGTTTGAGGAAGGTAGATTTCATAACTCATCCCACACTTCCTTCCACGGACGTGTTTTACCTTCCTCGATTTCCCTTAGACCTTTCTGAACAAGCTTCTTAAAGTGTTTGGACTGAGACAGGAGTTTGGATTCCTTTCGATCCAACCTTTCCTGGACCAGCGACAACATCTTGCGGTATTTTTGAATATCCAAAATTACTGCGGTAGGCTTGCCCTTCTCGTCCACAATATATTGTTCTCTGACTAATTGGGCCATGAATCATCTACCTCCTAAAAAAGGTTAAGACAGATTTGGAAACTGTCAGACAAAATTTTTAGTTTTCATAACACATATATATCAGAATACTTATCGAAGATCAATGAGTTGTCCAAATTTCTCTGGAAGGAACCGGCAGACAATCCTTAAGAAGATCGGTACCCCCACCCAACCTCCCCTTAAATAAGGGGAGGAAAGAAAACAATACGCATTAAAAGGCCGGAAGGACCACAATCATAATACTTTAATGACGGAATGAAGAAGATCCATGAAGGGTTTGGGATACAATCCGAGGGCCATTGATACGATCGCTAAAAAGAGAAGGGGGATACTCATCATCAAGGGCGGGTCTTTAATCGCGTCCTTCGATAGATTGGGATTCAAGGGGCCAAAAAATATTCGTTTTACGGACCAAAAGGTATAAGTAATTGTGAAAGCTATGACTGAAACACCCAAAATGGCGATCAAGAGTGGAAGGGAGCCCCCTTGTGTCCCCGAAATGAAAATACCCGTGAACATGATCCATTCGGAAGGAAAGCTGCTGAAAGGCGGAAAGGCTGAGAGCATCATCGCGCCCATGACCCAGAGCAAGGCTGTAACAGGCATCTTTGACGCCAGCCCGCCCATTTCCTTCATGTCCCGGATTCCTGTCACATAGACCAATATTCCGGCGGTTGAAAATAGGATAGTTTTCCCCATGATATGACTCAGAAAGAAAAAAAGCCCCCCTTCAACGCTCCAGAGGGTGCAGGCGCCCAGTCCAAGGAGAGAGTAGGAAATTTGACTGATCGTTGAGCAGGCGCAGAAACGTTTGACGTCATCTTGAGCCAACGTCAACAGAGAACCGTAGACCATAGTGAATAATGCCAGGATCATAATCGGCAGGCCGAAGGGTTTAAAATCTTCGGGGAGGGGCAGGATAAGAATCCTGACAATGACATAGGCCCCGACATTTCCATAGATCGCAAGCAATCCAGCAATACAGGTGGGATGCTCCGCATGAACCCAGGGCATCCAGACATGTAGAGGAAAAACTGCCATCTTGGTAAACAAACCGATAAGAAAAAATAAGATGATCCAGGTGATATATGGATTTCCTGCAAGCCGATTCAGCTCCGAGATTTCAAAACTGCCGATCTGCGTATAAGCGAATAAAGACCCAAATAAAAAGAAGGTGGCCCCCGCGGCGCCCCAGCAGAAGGACATCAATGCGATTCGATGACGGTCAATGTAGCCAAAGGCCCCCATGATAAAGTAAAGGGGAATCGGCAGCAGTTCGATGAAAAAATACATGGCAATCAGATTGGTGACAAAGGATACTCCCATGAAACCCGCGGGGAAGAGGAGATAAAGAAAATAAAATCTTGTGTAGTACAAAATCCTCGTCCTTTCATCTGCCTTCCCATAGATGATCTCTATTCTGTGGTTCAAATAATGCATCGAGTAAAAAGCAAGGACCATGCAACACAGGTTCATGACGAGAGCAACGGGTAAGCTCAGGCCATCTGCTAAGAGATCCAGTTTCACCTTCGGTCCAATCGAGTAAGCCTCATAAATGATGGACCCTTGATAAATTCTAAGGCCGGCAATACAGAGGAGAACCGTGGTATAGAGAAGGGTCAAAGCTGCAATCCAGCCTGCCTTCCGTCCTATCTTATGCCGGGTGAATAAGATTAAGAGGGAAGCAATCACCGGTGCAAAAACGATCTGGAGAAGAAGATGTTCGTTCATACCTATTTCGTAACACTTACCGCTTTGAAACGGTTGAAATTGGTCCCCCGGTCAGAGATACTTCCATAGTTTTAGAATGCGGTCTTTAATATTTTGCTGTATTGAAATGTGGTATGTAAGCAAAACCCTGTGATACTTTTGGAACCATCCTAGTAATCTGTAAAGGTTTCCGCTCTAAAACTATTTCACCATCCCTGACCGGTGTCCCCCGGGGTTAGTTTTATACCTGTCCCCGTATCAAAAGAACGATCAGATACAATGCAAAAAAGAGAAGTGCCAGAAGCAATGCGAATCCCAGGCCGATTCCAACCGATGGGTTTCCCGGCGGCGCCATTTTCAACTCTTTCCGTTTCTCCCTATCGGCTAAAAGGAGGATGGCCTGACTGTGGATTCGCTCCGGGATTGAGGGGATGAATCTATGAAAGAATCGATCCAAAGGGTCTTCAATCCCATTTGGGACAAAGGAGTATAGCTTGGCGACCCCTTGAATAACGACTCCATAATAGAAATCATGGATATACCACCTTTTTAAAAAGAATTGGTGAATCACCCTTAGGGAGAAGTGCCTCTGCAAAAGGCTCGCCGGATTCCATCTCCGTGAGATATAAAAGAAGTAAGCCATCACAGCGCCGATTGCCGCCAAAAGAACAGACAGAAAAGGGACAATTAAAGCGGGGATTGAACGCTTTTCGGGGGACATCGTGATTAGAGGAAGTCCTTCTCTCAGGGAATATCCAAAAATCCCTTCTAAAAAATGTTCAAAGGAAGGGCCCGCCAGGCCAACGAGGAGGATCATGATTGTCAAAACACCGCACGGGATCCACATCCAGGGATGAACCTCGCCCAGATGGGCTCCTTTCTGTCTTAAATGCTGGATATGATCGCTCTCTTTTCCATAAAAGACCATGCCGATGAAACGCGTGGTATAGAAAGATGTAACCACTACAGTAATCAAACCGAGAAGGAATAAGGGATAGGAATTGGCTTCCAGGATCGAGGCAAGAATGGCATCTTTACTCCAGAACCCGGGCAGCGGAGGAATCCCCATCAAAGAGAGAGCGGCAATGGACATGAATAGCCAGGTATAAGGCATCACCTTTTTGAGGCTCCCCATCTCATGCATGTAAATGGTATGAACCGTATGAATGACAGAGCCTGCACAGAGGAAAAGCGCGGCCTTGAACAAAGCATGACTGACTAAGTGAAATATTCCTGACGTAAAGCCTTGCATCAAAACAGATTGTTGGAATCCTGCGATCCCCAGACCGAGCATCATGTAACCGATCTGGCTGATCGTAGAATAGGCGAGGACTTTTTTCATCTCTAAGGCAACCATCCCTTGAGTCGCTGCCAAGAAGGCGGTGACAGCCCCCACCCAGGCCGTGATCGTGAAGAAGGAAGCAGCCTCACCACATCCGCTCACCCAGTAGCCGTAGAAAAAGATAGGTATGAATCGGGCAACCAGATAGACCCCGCTTTTTACCATGGTGGCTGCATGAATCAACGCAGAGACAGGGCCCGGCCCTGCCATCGCCTCCGGGAGCCATTCATGAAAGGCAAATTGGGCGGACTTGCCCATCGGGCCTGCGAGGAGGAGAAATGTTGTCAGGATAAGGATTCCGGGAGACTTTCCCATTTCGGGGATCCATGTGGAGGCAGTCTCGTAAAGTTCCAGAAGGTTTAAGGTCCGGGAATAAGCATAGATCATTAGAATTCCACCCAGCATGAAGAGGTCTCCCACGGAAGTGACCACCAAGGCCTTTAACCCTGCGTGCGAGGGAGTACAGTAGCTTCCAGGAGGAGGACCGCCGATCCAGTATTTCTTCTCATCTTTATAATAAAACCCGATCAATCCATAACTGCACAGACCCACCATCTTCCATCCGATGAATATAAAGAGCAGGTTATTGGATAGAACCAGGAAGAGCATGCTTCCAATGAAGAGGTTCATCCACATCCAGAATCTTGTGATGGAGGGGTCTCCCTTCATATATCCCAGGGAATAGACCATGATGATGAAGCTAATGACCGCCACCACATTCGTCAATACGATGCTCAAAGGATCTATCAGAACACCTGCGCTCAACTCGATGGGATGGGTAAGCCAAACAAAGCCGCTCTCGATGGGTAATGAAGAGGGATGGAAGAGATAGGGAATGAACGTCATGGCAATAAGAGCTGCCACTAACGAAAAGAACAAAGCTCCATAGTCCCGGAGCTTAGGATGGATCATACTGAAAACAGGGGATAAAAGGCCGCCGATCAAAGGGGAGAGAAAACAGAGCCAGGCGAGTTTGGATATCACTATGGCGCTCCCCCCAATTTGAATCCTGAATTGATGGTCTCGAGAATAGGCAACGGAATCTCCATGAGCCAGATGATTCCCATGGCGAAACAGGAAAGGGCAAGAACGAATACCGGGACGAGCATGCTCTTTGGGATCTCGCTCTTCATGATCTCAGTTTCCCCTCCCTGCCCTTCTCTCAAATAAAGTGTTTCCACCACACGCCAAAAATAAAAGAGGGTAAGAAGCACGCTGACAAACATGACTCCGATAAAGACATATTTTTTTGCCTCCAAGATGGCCATGATCAGGTACCATTTCGAGATAAATCCCACGCTGGGAGGCATTCCCAGCATCGATAAAGCAGCTAAAATGAAAGCAAACGACGTCAGTGGCATTCTTCTTCCTAATCCTTGGAGGTCTTTGATGTCCCATCGTCCTTCCCTGTAGATGAACGCGCCTGCAACCAAGAACAGGCACCCTTTCATCAAGGCATGGTTTAATAGATGCATCAATGCGGGAGTGAGCCCGAGGGTCGTAGAAGTCGAAAGTCCGATAGCCAGCATAATATAACCCATATGGGCGACGCTCGAATAGGCCAGCATCCTTTTTAGATTCTCCTGCATGATAGCAAGAATAGAGCCGAAGAGCATGGCAATCGCCGCAACCCAGGAAAGGATCTCAAAGACGGGCAGGAGTTTGATAAAATTGACCGTAAAAACGGAAAAGGCGACCCGGATGAAAGCATACGTAGAAACCTCGATGATTATCCCGGAAAGCATGGCACTGATCTCGGAGGGGGCAAAGGCATGGGCATCGGGCAGCCAGGTGTGAAGAGGAAAAAGGGCCATCTTGATGCTGAGTCCTACAATGAAGAAGACAAAAGCGGCCAACACGACTCTGTTCCCGTATAGAGGGGGGAGCAGGATTGAGAGATCCTTGATATTCAGCGAGCCGGTGACGGCGTAGAGAAACCCGATGCCGAGCAGGAAGAAACAGGCCCCGATGGAGCCCAGGATCAGGTAAGTGAAGCTTGCTTTCAGGGCGATCTTTCCTCTTGACGCGATGAGGGCATAGGCCGACAGCGCAGTGATTTCAATGAAAACGTACATATTGAAGATATCGCCCGTGACCGTGATGCCGCATAGTCCGGTAATCAGGAGTTGGTAAATGGTATAAAAGGAGACTACTTTCTGAGGGAGTTCGTGCTCGATGTTCCTCTTGGAATAGATGACACAGACGAGGCCGAGGAAGAGAAGGATGACCAGGACATAAGCATTCAGTGCATCCACCACATACTCGATTCCCCAGGGGGGAGCCCATCCTCCCAGCCGGTAATGGATGGGGCCAATGGTCATAACATGATGCAAGATAAAGAGGGATGCGATGAATTGACCGAGGAGGGTGGCTATGGAGATGGTACAGGCTGTTTTCCTGTTGATCCATCCGGCGATAAAAATCGTGATGGCGGAAAGCAAAGAGCCAACGACTATTAAGACAGGGAAATGGTCAACGACACTTGGCATGGCATTAATTAGAAAGAACTCGTCTCACGGTAACGGCAACGATGCCCGTTTCATCACAACAATGAACGATAAACTATGAACGATGAACAGTTCTTTGTCCATTGTTCATTGTTCATCGTTCATTGTTCATCGTTCATTGTCACGTCGGAGTCACCTTTTCTTTGCTTAACTTCTCGATGATTTCGTTCTCCTCGATCGTTCCATGCTCCTGATACATCCGGATCACGATGGAGAGCGCCACCGCTGTTGTTGCGACGGATACGACAATGGCCGTCAGGATCAGGACATGGGGCAGCGGATTTGCGTAGACATATCCCTTTCGTATGATCTCTTCGTCCACAATCGGAGCGGTTCCACCCCTGACCGCTCCCAGGGAGATGAAAAAGAGAAAGATCGCGGTCTGAAAGATATTCAGGCCGATGATCTTCTTGATGAGATTATTCTTGGCGACGATCCCATAAAAACCGATCATCATAAGGAGGATGAAGACCCAGTAGTTATATTTTGCGAAGATCTTTGCAATGACCCATTCCATCATCTCGGTCCCTCTTCTTTTCCCGCCACCCTCTAAAAGGCAGTCGAGGGGGCTGGAAGAGCTTTAGAGCGGTACCTTTAAGCGTTTTGCTACTCCGCCACCCAGCAAATCACAAACTTCACGTTGGTTAACATTGCATGTTACCCATAAAATATGCCAAAAAACCGCGTTCTAAAGGTCTGGAAGCGCCCTCGGCCGCCTTTTCAATTTGAAGGTTTTTCTTCTTCCTCTTTCCCATTCCTCTCCTTCTGTGCAAGGTCGAAAAAGATGGAAGCGGTGACGGCCATGACCGTAATCCCGATGCCCATTTCGACAAGGTCCATGCCGAGGGCCCTGTTCTCTTCGAAGTGGGAGGTAAAAGGAATGAATCCGTAGTTAAGATATTGAGCTGCTCCCGAGCTGAAGAGGATCGCTAAAAGTCCTATGCCGGCATAAATGTACAAACCCAGGGAGCTGAAGACGATATTGATCGATTCCGGAAATCTTTCCCTGCCGCCCGCGAGATTGAAGGCAAGGGTAAATAAAATAAAAGCTGCGGCGAAGACAACGCCTCCCTGGAAACCTCCCCCCGGTCCTCCAGCTCCGTGAATGATCACATAAAGGGCAAAGAGCTGAATGAAGGGGATCATGATACGGGCTACCGTCTCGACGATAATGCTTCTTTCATTCTCTTTTTCTTTCACAGCCTGCTTCGCCTCCTCAGTAAAAGGATGACGGACACTCCTGCGGTGAAAATAACAGATGTCTCTCCCAAGGTATCATACCCCCGGTAATCGGCCAAACCATAAGTCACCATATTCGAAACAGCTGTCTCTTTCATCCCTTTTTCGATCCACCGGACCACAAAGGCATACCGGGAGACCCTCATTCTCTCTCCTTCTTTCTTGATCCAGTAATACTTTTCCTCTTTGGCATAATGGGGCTCCTCCTTTGCAATAAAGGCATTCCATTCTCCCTCAATGCCAGGGACCTTTTCCACTTGAGAGGGAGGGGGAAACCCTCGCTTCACTAATTCTTCGGACAACTTCTCCGGAACAATATTTCTGTCCAGCAGCGGCGCATCCTGGTCTAACTCCATGGTAAATAGCTCCACAGACTTGATCGGAGGTGTATTAGGGTCGCCGAAGACGGGAATGTCCTCCGCCACATAGATAAACAGGGCGCACAAAAGAATAATCAAAGAAATGGCACTCGCTTTTAACCCGTTCATTTTTTCTCCCACCTTGTTGTTCTGGAGATGGCTGCAATAAGAAACGCTGTGGTGGCGCCCGCACCGACGGCGGCTTCGGTGAAGCCCACATCGACAGACTGCAATACAACCCACATGAGCGCCATGAGAAAGCTGTAGGCGCCCAGAAGAATGACAGCACTCAACAGGTCTCTGAGAGTGATGGCCGCTATGGCAATCACCACAAGGAAGAGCAGCAGAATGAGATCAAGGGACAGGATCATTCAGCCTCCATGAACACATGAGCCACTTTTCTTTGCATAGTTTGATCCACGAGAAGAGCATCCGCGGGCCCTTTCGCAATGGCGTGGACCCAGAATTTACCCCGCTCGGGCTCGACCAGGATGGTGATCGTCCCGGGAGTTAAAGTGATTGAATTGGCCAGGGTGAGCAAGGAAAATTCCCCCCGAAGAGTCGTCTCGAATTCAATGATGCGAGGATCAATTGGCATTTTGGGATGCAGAACTCTGTAAGCGACATCGATATTGGCGAGTACAATCTGCCACAGTTCCCAGGGGATGTAGATGAGGATTCGGAAAAATTTCGCGAGCCTTTTTTCGCTTTTCCCCTTTACAAGGAGGTCGTGGGAGATGATGCTCACGATGGCGCAGCAGATGAGTCCGGAAATGATATGGAAGGCATCGAAAATTCCTGAAAGAAGGATCCAGAACACGGCCAGGATGCAAAAAGTGAGAAGAATTCCGAACCCCTTCTCTTTCAACCTCATCTCCTCTTCTCTCCCAAACGCCAAGGTTCGACCCCTGTTTTATACGCTGCTTTCATGATGGCATGGGTTGCCGTCGGGTTGGCTATGAAAATAAAAAAAACAAGGAAAGCAAGCTTGGCAGGCACAAGGAAGGTTTCAGGATACTGGAAGAAGTGATAAATCACCGCACCCAGGATGATAAGTCCTGCCCCGAGCGTATCACACTTGCCTGTCGCATGCAGCCGGGTATAGAAATCGGGGAATCTCAGTAAACCAATGGACCCGACTAAGGTAAAAAAGACGCCAGCCCCCAGCAGCACTGTCACCAGGGTATGCACTATGACCATATTTCACCTCTTTCGAGATATTTTGCGAAAACCAGAGTGCCGATAAAGTTGATCATCGCGTAGAGCAGGGCAATATCGAAGAAATAGGGTCTTTGAAAAAAATATCCCATCACCACCAGGAGGGCGATTGTTTTCGTTCCAATAATATTCACTGCCGCGACGCGATTAAAGACACCGGGACCGGCGACGGCCCGGTACAAAGAGAGCCCCATCGTGACGGCAATGAGCAGACTGGTCATCCAGAATATTGTAATCATCTCTTCTTCCTCTCTGCTTAAGATGAGGTGTTGTCAACCTGTATTCTTAGCGATACCCCCATGCCCGGAAGCCGCCCTCGAAATATCAAAATAGTCAACCGTCCTCCTCCCCCTTGACGGGGGAGGATTGAGGTGGGGGTGCATACGATTCGTTCCCCCTCACCCCCACCCTCTCCCGCCAAGGGAGAGGGAGATAAAGTGCTATTTTCTAGCTAATCAAAAGATATCCGCTGAAAAAATATAGACCTCGGTATCCTTATCTCTCCATGAATGAGTAGGAAGGCCCGCTTTCTGGCAGGTGTTTTCCAGAAAGGTCTCACGGTCCCATCCATATTCTGTGGCCACCTGGGGCAAGAGAAGTCCGGAGAACCATCCTTTCTTGATATAGATTCCATGTTTCCCTACCTCGATCTCCGCCAGATCGGTTATTTTCCTCAAAGGGGTCAAAACGGAGATCTCAATTTCCAGGGCAGGAAGTTCCTTCTCCGCGACGGGAGTGAACCGGGGGTCACGAAAAGCGGCTGCCTCAGCCATCTCCTCGATGGTCTGATGAAGAGGACCTCGGCCTTCAATGTAACCGACACATCCCCGAAGTTGTCCCCTTTTATGGAGACTGACGAAAGCGCCCCGGTTCTCTTTGAGCCTTGAGGAATCGATGCTGAATTGCGGGACGGCTTTTTTTCTTGCCTTGTTTTCTATCACCGTCCTGGCGATATGATGAAGGGTCTTCTTCTCCTCATCATTGAGTCCCAGATCGACGCCAACCTTCTTCTCCTCCGCCATCTTTCTACCCTATCCCCACCCTAACCCCCCCCTTGAAGGGGAGGGAGTTTTTAAGTTAGCGTTAGGTCCGCTAAGAAGAGGAGATTGTGGGGATTACTCGATGTTTATCTCTCCCGGCTGTCCAATAAAATGGTGACCGGTCCGTCGTTAACGAGATGGACTTCCATGTGAGCTTGAAACTCGCCCGTTTGCACAGGAAGGCCTTCTTCTCGCAGCCTGGAAATCAACCTTTCGTAAAGTTCTTTTGCAACCGCAGGCTCTCCTGCCTCGACGAAGGAAGGTCTTCTCCCCTTTCTGCAATCCGCATAAAGGGTAAACTGGGAAACAATCAACAACTCTCCGCCAATTTCCTTGAGGGAGCGATTGAACTTCCCGGATGCATCTTCGAATATTCTGAGATCAGGCAGCTTCGAAACAAAGAAGGCGATATCACCCTCTCCATCGCCTTTTCCAACACCCACAAAGACAAGAAGTCCCTTTCCGATCTTTCCGGTTGACCGGTCATCCACGAGGACTTCAGCAGACTTAACTCTCTGGATGACAGCTCTCATAAGAAACCAATGAGAAATAGTCAATGATCAATGGTCAATATTCAATGTTCAACGCAAAATCCTTTTTCAGGCTGACTAAGATTTAATTCACAGAAAGGGAACCATGTTGCTTCTTTTTTATGTTTTCATTGACCATTTTGCATTGATCATTGGTCATTGATAATTGATCAGTCTTCTTTCTCTTTCTCTTTTTTGACCTGAGCGATGATCTTTTCGGTCAATTGGGAAGGGACTTCTTCATAGTGGGAGAACTCCATGGAGAACGTCCCTCGCCCGCCCGTCTTGGAGTTGAGGTCCGGCATGTATTTCAGCATCTCGGACATAGGGACATTGGCCTGAACAATCTGGTAATTGCCCCTGGAATCGACTCCCAAGACTCTCCCCCGCCGGCTGTTGAGATCGCCGATCACATCTCCGATGTGCTCTTCCGGAACGGTGACTTCCACCTTCATAATCGGCTCAAGAAGAACCGGATTTGCTTCCTGGGCTCCTTTCTTAAAGGCCATGATGGCTGCAATCTTGAAGGCCATTTCGGAGGAATCGACCTCGTGGGACTTCCCATCGTAAAACCGGACCTTCACATCGACGACCGGGTAACCTGCCAGTACACCGCTCTGCATCGCTTCGGCCACGCCTTTTTCGACGGCGGGGACAAAATTTCTTGGAACATTCATACCGGTCAGGGCATTCTCAAATTCAAATCCTTCTCCGCGGGGAAGAGGCGTGACATCAAAATGGACCTCTGCAAACTGGCCCCGGCCTCCTGTCTGTTTTTTATGGCGGTAGATCACACCTGTCTTGGACCCGCGGATCGTCTCTTTATAAGGGACCTTCGGAATATTGAGAATGACTTCTACGCCGAACTTTCTCTTAAGCCTTTCTACAATCACTTCAACGTGGGTTTGACCCACCCCTGAGAGGAGAATCTCGCCCGTCTGTTCGTCACGGCCAACCATCATCGTCGGATCTTCCTCGTGAACCCGGGCTAAAGAAGCTGCGATTTTATCTTCATCCCCCCTGCTTTTGGGTGTCAGCGCATAGGTGATCATCGGGAGGGGAGGCTTCGTCTCATCGAAAATGATGGGCCTTTTCTCATCGCAGAAAGTGTCACCCGTACCCGTCTCTTTCAGTTTCGCAACAGCAACGATATCTCCCACTCCCGCAAAACCGACAGGTTTTTGCTTTTTCCCCTCCAGCAAGAAGACTTGGCCGATCCGCTCTTTTACATCTTTTTTCGCGTTGTAGACTGTGGAATCAGCATTGACTGACCCCGAGTAGATTCGAAAGAGGTTCAATTTTCCCGCAAAAGGATCGGCGACCGTCTTGAAAATGAAAGCAGCGAATGGATCCTCGTCCCTTGGATTCCGAATTTCCGGTTCCCCGGTTTTAGGGTGTTTACCTTGAACTGGCCCTCTCTCCAGAGGGGAAGGGAAACAAGAGATCATCATGTCCAGGAGGGGTTGAATGCCGATGTTATTGACCGATGAACCGCAGAAAGCAGGAACCAGTTTTCTCTCCTGGGTCCCCAGGCGAAGGCATCTCATAATCTCCTCATCCGAGATTTCGCCTGATTCCAGGTACCTTTCCATTAACTGATCATCCATTTCCACCACCGCCTCGATCATCTTTTCCCGGTAGCGGTCTACCTCTTTGCTCATCTCCGGTGGAACATCCTTGATGTCAAACTGCCCGCTTCCATCGGGCCTGAAAAAATAGGCTTTCTTCTGGATGAGGTCAACCACTCCCTTAAAATTCGACTCGCTCCCAATGGGAACCTGGACAGGAACTGGAGACTGGGATGGAAAGGCCTTTTTGACCTCCTCAGCCACCTTAAAGAAATCGGCGCGCTCCGTATCCATTTTGCTTACAAAGAGGACCCTGGGAACACTGAACTCGTTGGCATATCCCCATACCGTTTCCGTTTGAACCTTCACTCCTGAATTTCCCCCGACCACGATGACGGCTCCGTCCACGACCCGCATTACGGCTTTCGCCTCCGAAATGAAGTTCGCAAAGCCGGGGGTATCCACCACATGGAATTCGTGCTTCTTCCACTCGAAATGGGCGAGGGATGCGCTGATGGTGATCTTTCGGTTGATCTCCTCCGGCTCATAATCCATCACAGAAGTCCCATCATCCACGCGGCCCAAGCGGGTGTTTACTCCTGTATCGAAAAGGATGGCTTCCACCAAGGATGTCTTACCTTCTCCGCCGTGACCAAATGTTCCTATGTTTCGGATGTGGCTCGGTTCAACTCGTTTCATTTCCTCTCCTTTCTCCAGTCCGTTCAGTCAACCTGCAAAATAATAACTTAAATTACTTTTTTCTACAGCAAAAGTCAACCCTCCATGAATACTGGTGAGGGGATAAGGAGATTAGGGGATAAGGGGATAATTACCCATTATTCCCCATTATTCTTGGTTTGACTCCCTGTCCGGATTCACTTAGAATGATGCCCACGGAGGCGGGAAGATGAAAAGTCTGGTCTTTTTTTCCGACCTGAGGGTCGAATCCGGAAAGACCATTCTGAGCAAGGTGGATCTCCTGATGGACCGGGCTGGTCTGGGGCAAAAAATCAGGGAAAGGGATCTGGTGGCGATCAAGCTCCACTTTGGGGAACGGGGGAACACGGCCTATGTTCAGCCTATCTTCCTGAGAAGGGTAGTGGACTACGTTAAACGATGCAACGGAAAACCTTTCCTGACTGACACCAATACTTTATATGTCGGGGCCCGGCAAGAAGCGGTTTCCCATTTGGCCACAGCGTACAGCCATGGTTTCGTCTTTGCGGTGGTGGATGCTCCCATCGTGATTGCCGATGGCCTGAGAGGAAACAGCGCTGAAAGAGTCCGCATTGACAAACCTATCTTTAAAACTGTGCCTGTAGCCCATGGGATTCATAACGCAGACGCCCTGATCTGCGTGACCCATTTCAAAGGCCATGAGTTGCTCGGGTTTGCAGGCGTATTGAAAAACCTGGGGATGGGCTGCACGAGCCGGGAAGGAAAGCTGAGCCAGCACTCAAATATTTCTCCCCGGGTCAAGCCAAAAGAATGCAACGGGTGCGAGCAGTGCCTGAGCTGCTGCCCGGTGGAAGCCATCTCCATGCTTTCTCCAACGCAGGAGATGGAGGGAAAGCAACGGGTTGCTTTCATTGATCCGAAGAAATGCATCGGCTGTGGAGAGTGCATCCTGACCTGTCCTTCGGGTGTCATTAAAGTCCGATGGAATGAAACCATCCCCATCTTCCAAAAGAAGATGGTGGAACATGCCTTCGGCGCCATCCAGAAAAAGAAGGGAAAGGTTCTTTTTCTCAATTTCTTGATGCAGATTTCTCCGGCATGCGACTGTTACGGATACTCAGACACCCCCATCGTCCACGATATTGGGATTCTTTCTTCGGAAGACCCGGTTGCCATTGACCAGGCCTCCGTCGATCTTGTGAACCAGGCGGAAGGAAATCCGGGGTCGAAACTTGAAAAATCCTGGAAGTCCGGAGAGGATAAATTTCGGGCCCTCTATCCCAAAGTGGACTGGTCCATCCAATTGGCTTATGGCGAAGAGATAGGCCTGGGGGCAAGGGAATATGAGCTGATTAAAATATAAGTGGAATAATGGAATGATGGGAAAAAAGAATAAAAACAATGGAGAGATGATGGTTTCGCAAAAAGTCCGAAAATTTGTTTTCCGTCATTCCGGCCCCGTATCCCGATGCGGGTCTTCGCGGAGGGTCGCTTCGACAAGTACGGGGTAAACTCCAACCGGAATCCGGGGTTCCCGGTAGAAACCGGGACCCAGTTTTTAAGATGGTTCCCGGTCTTCGCCGGGACGACGCCTGGACTCCGGTTTTCACCGGAGAGACGAATTTTTACGAGATCATCAAAGATAGAATCGGAGTTTTAGCTTAACTGGTTCTACCCCAATATTTCATTATTCCATCATCCCAGTTTTGTTCACCCAACATTCCAGTATTCCAACATTCCATCATTCCGTGTATTTCACCTTCTTCAAAAACAGTCCCTGAGCGGGCGCGGTGGGCCCGGCCTTTGTTCTATCTTTTAAAAGCAGAATTTTACGAAATTCGTCGGAAGTGATTTTCCCTTTTCCCACTTCAATCAAGGTCCCGACGATCGCCCTCACCATCTGTTTCAGGAAACCATTCGCCTCAATCTCAATTCGGATCAGGCCGTCCCGGCTCTTTTTCCACTCCACTCGAATCACCCTCCTGACCGATGTCCGGGTGAGTGAACCGGTCGAACGAAAAGAGGAGAAATCATATTCCCCTACCAGATGCTCGGAGGCCTTCTTCATCTCCTTTAGGTCCAGGTATTGGGGAATATGCCAGACATACCCTTGATGAAAGACAGAACGGAGCTCCCTGTTAAGAATACGGTATTCATAGACTTTGCTCTTGGACCATTTCCTCGCGTGGAAATCTTCTCCGACCTCCTCGGCTTTCTTAATCAGGATGTCGGGAGGAAGGAGGCTGTTCAAGGCTTTTCGAATGGACTGAGTGTTCAATGGACTCTGGGTTGTAAAATGGGCCACCTGTTCAAGAGCATGCACCCCCGAATCCGTCCTCCCGGACCCAATCAAATGGACCTTTTGCCTTGTGAGAAGATTCAATTTCTCTTCAATCGTCCCCTGGACGGTCGGACCTTTTGCTTGAACCTGCCACCCCTGGTAATTCGTGCCATCATATTCAATGGTGAGTTTAATCGTTCTCACCCTTTGGATTTCATCCAAGGTTTTCTTTGCCTGTAATTTCATCTGGGGAAATTTCGATAATCGCAGTCCTTGCCAGGACCTCTTCCTGAATCTCGGTGAATCCGCCCTCCGGTTGATACTTCTCCATCAATCTCTGGAGGACCTCAAGCTTTTTCCCACGGTCGTCAAGGAGAGCCGCCTTTCCCTTGAGGATGACACTCCGGTAGTAAAAATTCGCTTTGCAGGCAGTTCCCTGGGCCGCCACAAAGGCAATGGGGACATCGACTTCGAAACAGACAAGGGGTCCCCGCCGAATATCCTCTGCTTTTTCTCCCTTTAACGAAGAATGGACATACACTCTCCCATCCCGGTAAAGAAAATTAACAGGTTTAATGACAGGATACCCATTCTGATTGATGGTGGCCATTCTTCCAACCTGAGACTGTTTCAGGATAGCTTCAATTGTTTCGTTATCCTTCATTTCTCTTTCAGGATGCCGCATCATTCCTCCGATTCAATACACAGCAAAACGCATAGCGCATAGTGTTAAAACAGTGATCAGTGATCGAGTCATCAGTGATCAGTGACTGATAACCGCAAACTGATAACTGGTTACTACTTTTCTCAATCCGCATTCCGCAATCCACACTCCGCATTCACCCCTCACCCTTACCCTCTCCCCCAAGGGGAGAGGGAGGGGGTGAGGGGACTCTAATGACTCCATCTTTAAAGATGGGTACGAGAGTAGAAATATCCGTCTGAGCACAGTAGACAAGATCGTCTCCGAATCCGAGACGGACCAGATCCTTGCCATGGTCAGAAAGATGAAAGGCTTCTAAAAGATTGGACTCGAATCTCTGATAAAGAATATGTGCGCTGATAGAGGCATCGCCCAAGATGAGACCGTCCCCTACCCTCCCGTGGTCGGGTGTCGGTACGACAGTGTAGGTACAACAATCGTTCCGATTCGTTCCGACTCTAATCGACTTTCGGATCCGATCAATCAACATCCCTCCGCACACAGCATCCTCAAGGGAAAATTTCCCGTTGTTGCCTGAAGGAAAGACCATCACGTCATGATCTCTTTCCACACATCGTTCTGCCGCTGCACGGATATTGAGAAAACTTGCCGCCATCACTTCTTTTCCCTTCGAAACGGAATGAAAAGCCTTTGTCCCGTTCGTCGTCATCAGGATGATCCTCTTATTTTTTACGATCTCAGGAACATACTCCCTTGGCGAATTCCCCAGATCAAAGCCCTCTATTCTCTTACTATGTCGCTCCCCACCTAAGAGAGTGCTCCCGGGTGGGAAATGGTCCCTCTGACGGAATGCCATGTCCGTCGTCTCCACAGGGATGATCTCCAATGCCCCCTTTGAAAGGGCATGAACAATGACGGACGTCGCCCTGAGGACATCAATCACGACAACGGTACGATTTACAAGAAGGGAGGAGTCCGGAAGAAGAGGAATGAGCTGAATATCGATGCGCATGGAGAAAAAGTATCATACCTCCCGGCTCATTTCAAGAAGTGGAAAAGCTTTCCCAGTCAAAAAAGCCTTGCATTTTTGAAAAAGTATGTTATGGATAAAACTATATTGTTTTTTGCAGCCTATCTCATCATCAAATTCCTTTACTTTCATAAGCGTTTTTTTTAATCCTTAATGGCCAGCGCCCAATGCTTTGGGACATAGGGAGCTCAAGAAGAATGGTGCATCGATTTGCTTTGATTATTGTTCTTTTGTTATTGATGGAAGGAGTCCTGTCAGCGGCTGCCAAAGACACCCGTGAAGAATTCCCGGTCCCTCCTCCCCCCTTCTCCGAAGGGATGTTTCCATGTAGTAGCTGTCATGCTTCCATGGAGGTTAACACTAAAAAGAGGGAGTTGAAAGATGCCCATGCCGAAATCCGGCTTCACCACGCGGAAACGATGAGATGGTGCCTGGATTGTCACGACGGGAATAAACGGGACAAATTAAGACTCTACAACGGAGAACTGATTGACTTTACTAAAAGTTATCTCCTCTGCGGTGAATGTCACGGCAACATCTTCAGGGATTGGAGAGCGGGAATTCATGGAAAGAGGCAGGGTTATTTTTACGGCTCCGGGAAGAGAACCTATCTCCTCTGCGTCCATTGCCACGATTCCCATATTCCAAAATTCAAGCCCATGAAGCCTGAGCCCCCACCCCATAAACCGAAGGAAGCGAAAGATGCGAAATAAACTCTATTCCAGGAGAGAATTCATACGAACCTTGTCGGGCGTCGCCCTTGCAGGTCTCTCCATTCCTGTGCTTTCTTCCTGCGGCAAGGAGCAGGTGGAGGACTTCCTCCAGAAGCACTTTCTTGAGATGTCAGATGAGGAAAAGAGGGGTCTTATCGCTCGACTGGAAGAAAAGTACCTCCGGAAATATAAGAAGAATTTCAGGGTAAGCACCCAGGAAGCTATTCCAAATACACTCTGGGGATATGGCCTCGACCTTTCCCGGTGCATCGGCTGCCGAAGGTGTGTTTATGCCTGCGTGGAGGAGAACAATTCTTCCCGGGTGAACCCCCAATCTCAGTGGATCAGGGTGATCCAACTCAAGAAAGGAAGTTTGATCAATCTCGAGGAGTCCGAACAGTATTACAACCCTCCGCTGGTCCCCGAGAAAGAGTTTCTCTACATGCCGGTCCAGTGTCAGCATTGTGAGAACCCTCCCTGCGTGAAAGTGTGCCCTGTCCATGCTACCTGGAAAGAACCGGATGGGTTGGTGGTCGTCGACTACAATTGGTGCATCGGGTGCAGGTATTGTATTACAGCCTGTCCTTACAGGGGTAGGCTCTTCAATTGGGCGGACCCCACTGTTCCCCCGGACAAGTGGAATCTCTCGGTCCACTACCTCGGGAATCGTCCCCGGATGAGGAATGTCGTGGATAAGTGCACGTTCTGCATTCAACGGGTGCGAATGGGAAGGTATCCGGCTTGCGTGGAAGCCTGTCCAACAGGAACCCGGAAATTTGGGAACCTTCTCGACCCCGAAAGTGAAATAAGATATATCATCGATCGGAAAAGAACCTTCCGGCTAAAGGAAGATCTCAATACGGAGCCGAAGTTTTATTACTTCTTCGAAGCATAGCAGAATGATTCCTCCAAAATATTATTGCAGTACATAAATTGGTAGCCGCAGGCTTCAGCCTGCGAAAATGACGCAACCTGAAGGTTGCGGCTACCAATATTTTCATCGTTTGAGGGATGGCATGGGAGAACTATTGGAAACGGCAAGAGAAACATGGCGGTTTTACCGCAAAACCCTGACCCTGGTCTTTACGGGTTCAAAAGAATATTATCTCTGGTGTCTCCTCCTTCTCTGCATCATGCTGGTGGGTTTCCTCTCCTACCTGAAGCAGGTTCAGGTGGGCCTCATCACGACAAACATGAGGGACCAGGTCGTATGGGGCCTCTATATTGCCAATTTCACGTATCTCGTAGGCGTAGCGGCTGCCGCGGTCCTTCTTGTTGTCCCGGCCTATATCTACCATTTTGGACCCATTAAAGAGATCGTCGTCCTCGGGGAGCTTTTTGCAGCCTCTTCCATCACAATGGCCCTGCTCTTTGTCTTTGCGGACCTCGGCCGGCTTGATCGCTTTTGGCACATGCTCCCTTTTGTGGGTTCCATGAACTTCCCTGATTCCATTCTGACCTGGGACGTTATCTTCCTCAACGGGTATCTGGTCTTGAATCTTTTTATTCCAATTTATCTTCTGATTAAAATGTATTACGGGAAAGAGCCCAATAAAAGATTTATCATTCCCTTCGTCCTGATCTCTATCCCGTGGGCCGTCGGCATTCATACGGTCACAGCTTTCCTTTACAACGGTCTTCCTGCCCGCCCTTTCTGGAATGCATCGATTCTTGCGCCGAGGTTCTTGGCAAGCGCTTTCTGTTCAGGGCCTGCTATTATCATTATCATCTTCCAGATCATCCGGGAGTACACCTATATCAAGATCGAAGACAAAGCCCTTTTCAAGATCGCAGAGTTGATGGCCTATGCCATGTTTCTCAATCTCTTCCTCCTCCTGGCAGAGGTGTTCAAAGAATTTTACTCCAATACTGTTCACATTGCCTCCGTCAGATATCTGTACCAGGGGCTCCATGGCCATTTCGCTCTGGTCCCATGGATTTGGGTGGGTATGATTCTAAACCTTTTGGCTTTCGCCATCTTCCTTTTTCCTGCCATGAGGAAACGCCTCAGTACCTTGAACCTGGGTTGCGTCTTCATTATCGCAGGGGTCTGGATCGAAAAAGGACCGGGCTTCGTCATCCCGGGTTTTGTTCCGGATGTTCTCGGCGAAATCTATGAATACATTCCAAATCTCAGGGAATTATTTATCTCTTTCGGCATCTGGGCAACGGGTTTCCTCATGTTCACCCTGCTGATGAAGGTGGCCATTCCTATCTCGAGCGGGGAATTCAGCCATGCGAAATATGAAGCGGAGAAACCTGTTCCAAAAGGGCATTAACCCCACCCCAACCGCTACCTTAAGGCCCGGCCTACGTAGCCTGAGGCTACTTCGGCGGAGTAGGCGGGAGGGTTAGGGTAGGGGTGTAGCACTTCAGAGAGTCCATCAATGAAGCTCTTCCTCTTCGGGATTGTGATCGGATCTCTTATCCTCTTCCTCCTGATCGCTTTGGGCGCAGGCTCAAAAGCTGATCAACCTATTCCCTTCAATCATAAAAAACATCAAGAGCAGGGGATGACCTGCGATGCCTGTCACCGCTTCTTCCAAACTCAGACCTTCTCCGGTATGCCCCGGATCGCCATCTGCATGGAGTGCCATAAGGATCCCGTCACAGACAGCCCGGAAGAGGAGAAGATCAGGCAGTTTCAAAAAAAGGGGAAGGAGATCCCCTGGGAACGGCTCTATCAGCAACCGGACCATGTCTTCTTCTCTCACCGTCGTCATGTTGTGCTGGGGAAAACGGAATGCAAGACCTGTCATGGAGAGATGGGTCAGAGTGAAAAGCCGCCCTCCCGGCCATGGATCAGGATGACCATGAAGTGGTGCATGGACTGCCATGCCAAATCGAAGGTGAGCAATGATTGTCTGACATGCCATGTTTAGAATAATGGAATATCGAAATACGAAGCACGAAATTCGAAACAAGAATCAAATCATAGAGTACAGACAAAAGAGCAACGAAGTATCAATTTTTTAGTTTTGGATTTGTTTCGGATTTCGAAATTCGAATTTCGGATTTTGGATTCAATATGAAGATCAACCGTCGGGACTTTTTGAAAATGGGTGCAGGAGCCGGGGCTGCCATTGCTGTGGGCGGTGGGCTCTGGAAATGGTCGCAGTTTCCCATTGCAGAGAAACCGAACGCGGCCGGGGTTGAGAATTGGATTCCCACTGTGTGCGGCCAGTGTCTCGGGGGTTGCGGTATTTTGGTCAGATTGATCAATGGATGGGCGACGAATATTGTAGGGAACCCATTGCACCCCATCAATCGTGGCACGCTCTGTCCTAAAGGAATTGCCGGTCTCCAGGGTCTGTATGATCCAGACCGAATCCGCACCCCTCTGAAACGGGCAGGCAAAAGAGGGGAAGGCCGGTGGCAGCCGATCTCCTGGGAAGAAGCCATCCAGCAGGTGACGGGATCTCTCAGGGAACTGAGGGATCAAGGAGAAACGCACCGTCTTGTCGTGATGGGCGGAAGGTACCGAGGTCTTATGAGGTCCCTTTGGGAGCGTTTTCTGGAAGCCTACGGATCACCCAACTATATCGATAACCAGTTTCATTGGGAGGGAATTCCCATTGAAGGACTATCTCTTACCCAGGGCATCTCCTCTCTCCCAGTCTACGACTTTGAGAATACCCAGTACATTCTCTCTTTTGGCTCAGAGTTGCTGGAATCCTACTGGTTCCCCTTGCATGCTCTGAGGGCCTATGGTCAATTCAGACGGGGCAGGCCCGGGCAGAGAGGAAAGTTAATTCAAATTGAGTCCCGGCTCTCCATTACCGGCATCAAGGCGGATGAATGGATTCCCATTGAACCCGGAACAGAGGGGATGCTGGCCCTGGGAATCGCCCATATGATGATCAAAGAGGGTCTCTACAATAAGGAGTTTGTGTCTCAACACACTTTTGGATTTGAGAATTGGACTGATCCCAGAGGAAAGCAACATCTCGGTTTCAAAGAAGTAATCCTTTCGGAATATGAACCCCGGTCTGTCTCCAAGGAGACCGGTGTTCCGGCCGATACGATCATCCGTCTTGCCCGCGAGCTTTTTGAAAATAGACCTTCTCTTGTCATAGGGTATCGAGATCGCCCTTTTCACCAGATGGCTGTCGCTGTTTTGAATGGGCTGATGGGAAACATCGATACACCCGGTGGAGTTCTGATTCCTCAGACCATTCCCTATCAAACCCTTTCTCCTCTTAGGAAGGATGAGAGAACAAAAAGAGGAGGGAGCATGGGGAGGATCGATGAAGGCCATGATTTTAGCCTTTCATTGCATTCCCCCTATCTCTTTGCCCGGAATACTGTCTCCGGCAAGCCATACAAGCCTAAAATCCTGATGATTTACTATACGAATCCCCTATTTTCCAACCCGAGGGCGGACCTCTTCTTCAGGGCTTTTGCTGAGATCCCCTTGATTGTCAGTTTCTCACCTTATCTGGATGACACAACCCGGATGGCGGATCTTATTCTCCCTGATCACACACCTTTGGAGCGATGGCAGGACGATCCTATCTTTTTGAGCAATGGATTCCCGGTCCTCGGAATTCGGCAGCCTGTTGTGAACCCCCTGTATCAGACGAGGTCCACGGGTGATGTTCTTCTCCATCTCGCGAAATCTCTTGGAGGAGAGGTCCAGAGGGCCTTCCCCTGGAACGATTTCAAGGAGGCCCTCCTCTATAGTCTCAAAGGAATTTTTGAAGCGAGACGGGGAGACGTGTTCGGTCTTCAGTTTGATGAGGCATGGACCCGGATGCTCCAGAGGGGAGGATGGTGGGCTCCGTCCTATAGCACTCTTGAGGAGTTCTGGAAACTCCTCCAGGAGAGAGGAGGCTGGTGGGATCCTTTATATGAATTCAAAGACTGGGATCGGGTTTTCCGGACCCCCTCCAGGAAATTCGAGTTTTATGCACAGGGACTCAAAGAGGTCCGTCCTGCCTCCACTTCGAAAGGGACAGAAGACCACTCTCTACTTCCCCATTGGGAGAAGCCAAAGGAAACAGGGAATGGCAAGGAATATCCCTTCCAGCTACACATTTTCAAGACGATGGCACTGACAGGAGGGAGAAATGCCAACCAGCCCTGGCTTCAGGAGATTGCCGGTCCCCATCTCTTCGAGCGATGGACCACCTGGGTTGAGGTCAACCCGGAGACTGCCCAACGGTTGGGAATCACAGACCGGGATTGGGTCTGGGTGGAATCTCCGAATGGCAAGATAAGAGTAAAGGCACGAATCTACAAAGGGGCCATGCCTGATGTCGTCAGCATTCCCTTCGGATCAGGTCATCGCTCGGGTGGACGGTGGACAGAAGGGATAGGTGAGAATCCGTATCAACTGCTCGGAGACGAACTGGACCCCTTGACCGGATATCCCCTCAACAAATCGACGCGGGTTAAAGTTTATAAGGCCTGAGCACTGGCCGTAGCAGAGGAAAGTGGAGTTAAGACGTGGGTGAAATCCTAAATCCGAATATCGGGCGAAGCGTCCCGAAGGGGCCAATCCGAAATAAATTCAAAATTCAAATTTCCAAACTCCTTCTTTACTTGATTTTTCATATCTTGATCGTTTGTGTTTGTTTCGAATTTCGGATTTCGTGCTTCGAATTTTGAAGGGGGTTTGAATGCCTCGCTGGGGAATGGTGATTGACTTGGATAGGTGCTCTGGCTGCCAGGCCTGCGTGGCGGCCTGTCATGCCGAGAATAACATTGCGATCATCAGCCCCGAGGAATCGGCAAAGGGCCGTACGATTCACTGGATCGAACTCATCCCCTACATCGAGGGAGAGTATCCCCATATCAAAGCCAGACTTCTTCCCAGGCCTTGCATGCACTGTGATAATCCTCCCTGCACGAAAGTCTGCCCCGTATTTGCCACTTATAAGAACGAAGAAGGGCTGGTAGGGCAGATCAATTACCGATGCATTGGCTGTCGCTATTGCACGACGGCCTGCCCCTACACAGTGAAATACTTTAACTGGCATGCACCGGAATGGCCTAAAGAGATGAAGGGCTCCCTCAATCGAGACGTCTCCCTCAGAACGAAAGGGGTGGTTGAGAAGTGCACCTTTTGCAGTCACCGGCTCCTCAAGGCGAGAGAAAAGGCAAAGGCGGAAGGCAGGGAGCTTCTCCCCGAGGATTATATACCCGCATGCGTCCAGGCTTGCCCCAGCGGCGCCATGTTCTTTGGCGACCTGGATGACCCGTTCAGTACCGTATCCATACTCTCGAGGGAACGCAGGGCCTTCCGGCTCATGGAAGATCTGGGAACAGAGCCGAAGGTCTACTATCTGTCCGAAGGAATGTGATGGAAGAGAAACGTCTCAATATTGAAGAGGATGCGATCCTGTTCGATCCGGTCAGGAAGACCGGGAAGTCTTTTTATCTCACCCTCTCCATCCTCATTGCTGTGATTCTGTGGGCCGTATGGGCCTACCTTGACCAGTACCGTGATGGATTGGGAGTCACCGGGTTGGCGAGACCGATCTTCTGGGGAGTTTATATCACCAACTTCGTCTTCTTCATTGGAATCAGCCATGCAGGGACCCTCATCTCAGCCATCTTGCGCCTTGCCAAGGCGGAGTGGCGCAGGTCGATCACCCGCTCCGCAGAAGTCATCACCGTCCTCGTCCTCTTCTTTGGCGTAGGGAATATTCTGATGGACCTGGGGAGACCGGACAGGATGTTGAACATTATCTGGCATTCCCAATTTCAGTCCCCGTTGCTATGGGATGTCTCGAGCATCACCGTCTATCTCATGGCCAGTTCTATCTATCTTTACCTCCCTTTGATCCCGGATATCGCCCTTCTTAGAGATTACAGTGGAAAACGAAAATGGTTTTACCGGATCTTTGCCCTGGGTTGGACGGGAACAGAAAAGCAACACCACCTCTTGGAAAGAGGCATCGCCTTTATGGCCATTCTTGTCATCCCGGTTGCGGTCTCCGTCCATACCGTTGTTTCTTTCGTCTTTGCCATGACCATCCAACCCATGTGGCATAGTGCCATCTTTGGCCCTTACTTCGTTGCCGGCGCCATCTTCTCAGGGATTGCGGCTTTGATCGTCGCGATGAACTTGATCAGGAAAGTCTACCATCTCGAAGACTACTTAAGGCCTGTCCATTTCAATAATCTCGGAATTCTTCTGCTGGTGATGACCCTCCTCTGGTTCTATTTTACTTTTACCGAATATCTGACCACTTATTACGGAGGGGAGCCTATTCACATGACGATCTTCTGGTCTAAGTTTACGGGAAGGTTTGCACTTCCTTTCTGGGGGATGTTCGTATTCTGTTTTATCATTCCCCTGCCCCTTCTCAGCTTGAAGAAGACCCGAACTCCCATTGGCACATTAATCGCTTCCATTTCGGTCGTAATCGGAATGTGGCTGGAACGTTTTATCATTGTTGTTCCCACGTTAACCAACCCAAGAGTTCCCAACGAGGCCGTCCTTTACTTTCCAACCTGGGTGGAGTGGTCCATTTTTGCTGGCTGTATCTCCTTTTTTATCCTCCTCTACATGATTTTTACCAAACTCTTTCCCATCGTCTCCATCTGGGAGGTAAGAGAAGGACGGGAGAAGTCAATGGCAGAGGTGCAGGAACGAATTAAAACCTATCTGCCAGGAATTGGCATAGAATAAAACATCAATGAAAAATGGGCAATGGTCAATTAGCAATTATCAAGGAAGAAGAGAAATCTTTTCCTGTTGCTAAATTAGTCCCGCGAAGCGCGGGACTAATTTTGTAACTTGCACTGTTAAGCCCAGGAGTTCACCATGAGGGATACAATTATTCTCCTTGGATCCGTTATTCTTCTGATCGCCTCGCCTCTCTTTGCACAGCCCCTTCCCGAAGACCCGGCAAAGGGAGCACGCCTCTTTGTCAGCAAGGGATGTGTGAAGTGCCACGCCCTAAAGGGTGAGGGAGGAAAAAGCGGTCCGGACTTCGGCAGAGTAGACCTTGGAGATACCCGGTTAGAGATGGCAGCAAAACTCTGGAATCATCTTCCTTCCATGATCATGGGGATTGAAAGGGTGAAGATGGTTAGGCCCAATCTCAACGGCCAGGAATTCACCGAGATCTCTGCCTATCTCTACTTTCTTAAATTCTTCGATGAACCGGGAAATCCGTCCCAGGGAAGATCTCTGTTCAACGAGAAAGGTTGTGGCGTCTGTCACCCTCCCTCCGGGAAAGGAAAAGAAGGTGAGCCAGGCTTGGACGAATTTCCGCAGAACATTACCCCCGTTTTTTTGAGTCAGGTGATCTGGAATCATGGTCCAAACATGATCGCCCAGATGGTTAGACTGGGCATGAAGTGGCCGGAGTTCCATGGAACCGAGATGATGGATCTTCTCGAGTATATCAAAGGAAATGCGAAGGGAGCCAAGGAAACCGCCTTCATTACCCCTGGGAATCCGAAAGAGGGGAAGCGGGTCTTCTCTTCCAAGGGCTGCATCAAGTGTCATGCGGTCCGGGGAGAAGGGGGTAAAGGGGGAGAAGACCTGGGCAAAAGGGCAAAGGCATTCTACAAGAGCCTCACCCAGATCGCTTCCAGTATGTGGAACAAGGGCCCTGTTGTTCTGGCCAGAATGGCTCAGACTCCTCCTGGCTTACCGAAGTTCACGTCGAAAGAGATGGCAGACCTCATCGCACACCTCTATTTTCTTAATTTTATTGATGAACCTGGAAATCCGGTGAATGGGGGAAAGGTCTTTTCTGAACAGGGCTGCATTCGATGCCATGGAACGGAAGGAAAGCGGGGAGAATGGATGCAGATTGACCTCTCCAAATATCAGGGGACGGCCAATCCGATGGAGATTGTTGCTGCCATGTGGAATCATAGCCCGCATATTGAAAAAGCCATCAGGGAGAAAGGCGTTTCCTGGCCCCAACTTAAGAAAGGAGAGATGGTGGATCTGCTGGAATATATAAGGACACCAAAAAAACGGAAATAAGCACCAAAGTAACTTTTGTGTCGGTGTCAGTTTCCAGTGCCAGTCTTTCTCTTACGCTGACACGAATGACTGACACGATTGTTCTTTTGAGATTTGGCATCTGAAATGTCCAAGACCTATTTGGTTACCGGCAAACCGAGGTTACGGAAAGGAAAGAAATTATGAAGAATGTGGCATCGCTCTTAATATCCATCTTCTTGTTAGGAGGGACATTCCTTTCTGGAGATCAAGGACAGGGAGCTGAGAAAAAAGCCAGCTATCTCCTGCCCGGGGATGTCAAAGAAGGGTGGAATGTTTTTGCCGCAAAGAAGTGCAATCTCTGCCATTCCATCTGGGGAGAAGGCGGAAAAGGAGGGCCCGATCTTGGAGCACTTCCGGAATTTTATGTCAGCCCTTCCCAGCTGACCGCTTTAATGTGGAATCACGGTCCGGAGATGTGGGGAAAGATGGAGGCGAGAAAGATCTCTCCTCCGAAAATGACGCCGAAGGAGATGGCAGATCTCTTTGCCTTCCTCTATTTCATCCGGTACATGGACGAGCCCGGTGCCCCCTTGAAAGGGAAGCTCCTGATAGAGACCAAAGCTTGTATGAAATGTCACACCGTCAAGGATGGAAAAAAAGAAGACCTGAGCCGGTGGGGAATGTATGTTAACCCTATTATATGGGCCCAGATGATGTGGAACCATGCGGTCCAGATGGAACAGGAGATGAAAAAAAAGGGCCTTTCCCGGATTGAATTCAAAGGGAATGAAATGGTCGATCTCATCGCCTACATACGAGATGCAAGTTTAACTGTCGAACGGGCTTACCTTTCTCCTGCCGACTCCCAATCTGGTAAAAATCTGTTTGGCAAGAAAGGGTGTATTCTCTGCCACGCCACCGGGAAAGAATTGGATCTATCCAATAGAAAGGATTTCCCCAGGACCCTGGGCCAGCTGGCCGGAGCGCTATGGAATCACTCCCATGAAATGTGGAAGGGGATGAAGGAAAAAGGGATGGCTCCTGCCGATCTATCCCCCCAGGAGATGGCTGACTTGGTGGCCTACCTTTTTTCTATCCGTTACTTTGATGAACCGGGTGATCCCGAGCGAGGGAGAATGATCTTTGTCAAAAAGCAGTGTCAACGTTGTCATGTCAAGGAAGCAAAAAAACAGGACCTATCTGCATTCAAGGGGAAAATCTCTCCTATCCTCATGGCACAGGCCCTGTGGAATCATGGACCGGAAATGCTTGAGCATATGCGAATGGCAAAAGTCTCCTGGCAGAGGATCGATGCGAAAGAGATGGTTGATTTGATGGAGTATCTCAATCGGGGAATGCCCTAACCCCTGGTCTTTTGGGAGATGAACATGGTCACAACAGACTGGTTGAAAAAGACAGAGTTGTTCCAGGATCTGGACGAGACTCAGCTTAACATCCTCCTATCCCATTCGAAGGTTGAGACGTTTTCAGAAGGGAAGATTATCTTCCGCCAGGGGGATGAAGCGATCCATCTCTATATTCTGATCGAAGGTGCAGTGGACCTTACGGTCAAGACCGAGGAAAAGATCGATTTTATGACCTCGAAGATTGACAAAGAAGGAGCAGTCTTCGGATCTCCTTCCTTAATGGAACCTTACCGTTACAATGTAACCGCAACCTGTTTAAAACCCTCCAAAGTGTTGGCTATCGAAGCCGATCATATCAAAAAAGATATGGAGAATGATCCGAGGATGGGAATGGAGATCATGAAGGAACTGGCTACCATTTACTTTAACCGGTTGAATGAATTGCGTTCAGGGGTTTCAAACCTTGTAAAAATCTTTAAATTCAAGAAACCATGAGCACGAATGCCTCTAAATGTTTTTTTGTAAAAATCCCGGACCAGCGCTGGTTCGAGGAACAGGTGGGATGCGAGAATGCCTGTCCAGTCAACACCCGCGCTCCTCAATATATCTCTGCCATCGTCGATGGAGACTACAGTCAGGCCTTTGAAATCAACCGAGGGGACAATCTGTTTCCTGCAATCCTGGGCCGCATTTGTGTTCACCCTTGCGAGGACAAGTGCCGAAGGGGGCTCTTGATTGACCGTCCCATCTCCATCTGCTCCCTGAAGCGTGCTGGCGCTGACCACCGGACCGGTTCCTCTCGTCAGACAGAGGCCATCAAAAAAAGAGAGAAGAAAGTAGCCATCATCGGCGCCGGACCCTCCGGGCTTTCCGCAGCCAATGACCTGGCAAGGATGGGATACGCGGTCACAGTTTATGAGTCCTTTCCTATTCCGGGGGGAATGCTTAATGTTGGAATCCCTCCTTATCGGCTTCCTCGCGAGGTCGTAAACCAGGCGATTGAGGAAGTCAAACGCTCAGGAGTGGAAATCATCCTCGAGAAGCCCATTGGAAAAGAGCGGAATCTGGAAATCTTGAGAAAAGAGTATGATGCGGTCTACATTGCAGCCGGCGCCCATAAGGCGGAGAGACTGGGAATTGCCGGAGAGGAACTCCAAGGGGTCATCCACGGAGTGACCTTTATGCGGATGGTGAATCTCGGCGAACACCTGAAGATCGGCCCGAGAGTGGCCGTGGTGGGAGGCGGAAATACAGCGATGGACACAGCCCGCTCCTCCATCCGTCTGGGTACCAGAGAGGTCTTTATCATCTACCGCCGGAGCAGAGAAGAGATGCCGGTTGACCCCAGAGAACTTGACCAGGTCGAGGAAGAGGGGATTAAAATCTTTTACCTCACGACTCCTATACGTGTCCTTTCCAAAGATGGGGTCAATGTCTCCGGTCTCGGCTGCATTCGGAATCGACTGGGTGAGCCTGGAACGGATGGTCGCCGGAGGCCAATTCCCATTGAGGGATCAGAATTCAACATCGATATCGATCTCTTGATCCCTGCAGTCAGTCAGTCCCCTGACATCTCTTTTCTCCCTGAAGAGATCGGCCTTGAGATTTCAAAATGGGCCCGCTTGTCCGTCAACCCGGAAACCTTTGAGACGAATGTCCAGGGTATCTTTGCGGGCGGGGACTTCATTACGGGTCCGAGAGATGTTATTCGGGTGATCGCGGATGGAAGAAGAGCAGCCCTTTCGATCCATGCTTATATGAGCGGCGAAAAAATTGAAAAGATACCTGCCTATTTTACTCCTGTCCCGGAGATGAGGCTTGATCCAAACCTCGAAATGATTCCCCGTCAGGAGATCGACACCCTTCCGGTGGCCCAAAGAGAATCAATGGAGAAGGAAGTTGAACTGGGATTCCGAAAGGAAGTCGCCAAGACAGAGGCTATCCGGTGCCTCCAATGCCACATCTTCACCATCTTTGATCGGACCAAGTGCATTCTCTGTGGGGGCTGTGTGGACATTTGCCCAAAATACTGTTTCCGTATGGTGAGACTGGACGAGATTAACGGTGATGAAAACCTTGCCCCATGGGTCGAATCTGTCTACGGGGTTTCTCAGGCAGAAGCTGGAAGACAGAATATTGCCACGGCGATGATCAAAGACGAGTCCCGGTGTATCCAATGCGGTCTCTGTGCCAGGCGGTGTCCGACCGGGGCCATCACGATGGAAGAATATCACCGGGAGTCAAGGTTGTTGAGAATATAATAAACTATCACCCCCTCACCCCTACCCTCTCCCCCGGAGGGGCGAGGGTTTCCATATAGACTCCCTCGCCCCGTGGGAGAAGGTTATTCTTTAGATTCTTTCCCCCCTCAGTGGTAGAGGGTACTTATTAAACTCCCTCTTCTCTTGCGGGAAAGGGTACCTATTAAATTCCCTCTCTCCTGTGGGGAGAGGGTTAGGGTGAGGGGAAGGTTGGCGAAATATGGAGAAGACTTTCCTTCAGAGGATAACGAGTTCCGTGATTTGGCGTTCCATCTTCAGAACCGGTATCCCGGATACACCGTTGAAACGGTCCTTGTTAATGTACAACGGTTTCTTCCTTCATATCTTTCCGGCAAAGATGAAACGCCACGGCCTCAAGTTCTCTTACACATTTTGTCTGGGAGGAATATCCTGTCTCCTCTTCCTCATCCTCACAATCACCGGTATCCTTCTGATGTTCCTGTATACCCCTTCCATTGAGAGGGCCTATTTTGACATGCAGACCCTGGCACTTGTTTTCAATGGAAAGATCCTGAGAAACCTTCACCGCTGGTCTGCCCACGCAATGGTCGTTGCAGTTTTCCTTCATATGGTCAGGGTTTTCTATACGCGTTCCTACCGTCCTCCCCGGGAATTCAACTGGGTCTTGGGCATCTTCCTTCTGATCCTGACCCTCGGCCTAAGTTATACGGGTTATCTCCTTCCCTGGGATCAATTGGCGTATTGGGGTATAACTGTCGGAACAACGATCATGAGCTACACTCCGTTTATTGGCAACCAAATCCGATTTTTCATGTTGGGAGCTGACGAGGTGGGGCATGAGGCATTGCTACGTTTTTATGTTTTGCACTGCGTGGTGCTCCCCTTTCTGGCCGGTCTTCTGATGGCCATCCACTTCTGGAGAGTAAGGAAGGATGGAGGAATATCCGGACCATTGTAAGAAACGTAAATCCGAAGCACGGGCGAAGCATCCCGAAGGGATCAATTCGAAACGAAGTCAATTAATGATAATTTCGTAAAAAGTCTGAAAACGCATTTTCCCGTCATTCCGGCGAAGGCCGGAATCCAGTGTCTTTGAGTAGTTATAAATTCTCTGGACTCCGGTTTTCACCGGAGTGACGGCCTTTTACCAAACCGTTAAATAATGGGAGGAGAAAGTTAAGAGTTTTTTCATTGGAAATTTGAACATTTGAATATCGGATTTGTTTCGGATTGGCCCCTTCGGGACGCTTCGCCCGATATTCGGATTTCGGATTTCATTGGATGAGGCAGGGAAATGAAAAATGATTCTGAAAAGATGTTCGTAAAGGATCCCAACAAGACCTACGGGATTATGGAGATTGTTGACGGAACTTCGCCAATGGTGGAGAAAGCGCCAGAGGATACGGTTGAGACTTTCCCCCATTATATCATTATTTTGACAATCTGTTCCTTAGGGGTCACCCTAATCCTCTTACTCATCTCTCTCTTTTTTGATGCACCGCTTGAAGAACTTGCAAATCCCTTAGTCACACCCAACCCAGGCAAAGCGCCCTGGTACTTTACTGGAATCCAGGAGTTGATTCACTTTACTGATAAACCGGTCATCCCTGCAATCATCATTCCGGTCCTCATCATCGTGTGGCTTCTTCTGATCCCCTATATGGATCGAAAATCAATCGGGAGGCTGGCTCTCTTTATGAACCGGATTTTTATTGGAGGGGAGAAACGGAAGGTTTTAACGGCCCTTTTTACGGTGTTCGTTCTGGGTGCTCTCATTTTTACCGTGATCGGGTCCCTCTTCCGGGGTGAAAACTGGGGCTTTGTTCTTCCATGGAAGTAAACCATTTCAAGACTGAAGCCTTGAGTGACATTAATCCTTTACCTTATTTTCTCCCCCTTGACGCCTGCCTGCGCGTAGCCTGCTTGCGCTAAAGCTTCAGCGAAGGCAAGCCGCTTCGGCGAAGGCAGGGGGGAGGATGAAGGTGGGGTGGAAAAATGGAAACGAAATTAAAAGACAGCAAGAAACCTATCTCTCGTAGAAGACTGATCGGATACGCATGGATCGCTGCAGGGGGGGTCGTCGTCGGGGAACTGGTCTTTGGCACACTGGCTTTCTTATGGCCCAGTCGGAAAGAGGAGAAAGGGGAAAAGATTTTCATTGCCGGGAAAGCAACGGACTTCAAAGTGGGTCAGGTGGTTTACTTTCGAAAAGAGAAAACCTTCCTCCAAAGATTGGAAGGAGGGTTTCTGGCATTCTCCGCTGTTTGCCCCCATCTCCGTTGTATCGTCAACTGGAACGAAACATTAAAGGAATTCGAATGCCCCTGCCACGGCGCAAAATTCAATCCAAACGGAGAAGTCCTGGAAGGCCCACCTCCGCGACCTTTAGACCTGTACATGCTCCAGATTGTCGAAGAGAAAATCGTCGTTGATATGTCGAAGCCTATCGAGAGGGAAAAATTCGATCCTTCTCAGGTCGTTAGAGGTTAGCATAACAAAATGGAAAAGAAGATTCTCATAGCAATGATACTCACGGTGGCCATTGCCGCCTTCCTCTCTGTCTATTGGCTTCTGGAACCCCGCCGGGTCAGAGTGGAGGCAGAACAGATGAAGACCGAGGCGGGTGGGAAAGGAAAACCACTTTACCTGACCCACTGTGCCCATTGCCACGGAGAGACCGGGGGTTCCCAGAAACGAATCAAGGCAATCAATTCCAAGAATTACCTCGAAAAGGTGAATGACTCGCTGCTCTATAAGATCATCGAGAGGGGGATTCCCCGGACAGGAATGCTTCCCCTCGGGGATAAGGAAGGCGGGCCTCTCAATCCGGAGCAGATCCATCAGCTCGTTGCTTTCATTCGAAACTGGGAGAAGACAGCCCCTCTTCTTCCTGAAGAAGCTCTACAGAAGGAGCGGTCCATCTTTGTACAGGAAGAGGTGGCCTATGTCGGATCCGAATCCTGCATTGCCTGTCACGAAGGGCTTAATAAGGGCCACATCGATGCCTGGAGAAAATCGTCTATGACCACCCATGCCTTCTCACACATCCAGGGGGAGAAGGATAAGATGAAATGCATTCCCTGCCATGCAACAGGATATGACCTTGAAAAGAAGGCATTTAAAGAAGAGAATGTGGGATGCGAAGCCTGCCACGGTCCCGGAGAAAAGTACCAGGAGATGATGGCGGGCCAGGAGGCCCTTGAAGGGGGAAAAATTGCCCGTGAAAACGGACTGAAGGCCTGCACCCGATGCCACAAGGCCCATGTAGGAAAGGCAGACCATATCCATTTAGCGAGAAAAGGATTACTCCTCTACCCATAACCATCCCATTTTTTCCTTTCTCCCTCGGAAACCTCCATGAAAACCCCTTGACAGACCATCTGGGATTCATTATGATTTCGTTATTCTTGCATAAGAATAACGCCTGATCGGGGCTACTGCTTAGAAAATAGGATCAGGGCCAAAGCCCTGAGTTACGTAATCTGCCAGTTGCATAAAATCCTGTCAAAAGGCTGCTGGGTGTGTTGGAAAAGCTTTACAGCGGAACCTTTTAGCGTTTCCCTATTGCGTTTCCAAGCACAATGCAGAAGTCACGTGAAGTGATATTGTATGTTGCCGATGAAACATAGAACAAATCCGCTTTGTAAAGGTTTGGAAACACACCCAACAGCCTTTTCAATGCAACGTTGAGGGTAACTCAGCCCTTCAGGGGCTGAATATTTTCATAGTTCGAGGCTGCCCTCCGGGCATGGAGCATTAGTATGAAACTCCTCTACAAAGTCTGGTTGGATAATAACGGAAAGGCCTTCGGAGACGGCCCCTGCGAACTCTTGAAGAGAGTGGAGCGGACCCACTCACTTCATGAAGCAGCCAAAGAGATGGGCATGGCCTATAGCAAGGCCTGGCGCTTGGTCGGCACCATGGAGAAAAGATTGGGATTTCCTCTGATTGATCGACAGGTTGGAGGCGCCGCCGGGGGTGGCTCCCGCACCACTCTTCAGGCTAAGGAATTGATGAAGCGCTACGAAAGGTTTCAGGAAGAGGCGAAACGATCTCTGGAAAGAATCTATCGGAAACATTTTGATGCAAAGGGAGAGAAAACATAGAAACGAAAAAATTTCTCTTAACAATTTTTCTTTTGATATTAGTCTCTGTCCAGCATGCCCAATCGTCGCCTTCGAAGGGACTCCTCATTTTTGCAGGGGCGGCAAGCAAGCCTCCTACGGAAGAAGCCGCACGAACCTTTCAAGGAAAGTATTCCATTCCTGTCGATGTCATCTTCGGCGGCTCGGGCTTCGTCCTCTCACAAATGAAGCTGGCCAAGAAAGGCGATCTCTATTTCCCAGGATCTTCGGATTTCATGGAGATCGCAAAAAGAGAGGGCTTTGTATTGCCCGAAACAGAGAAGATTATTGTCTACCTCGTCCCTTCTATCAATGTCCAGAAAGGAAATCCGAAAGGAATCCATTCCCTCAAAGATTTGACAAGGGACGGACTTCGCGTTGCGATCGCCAATCCTGAAATGGTCTGCGTCGGGACTTACGCAGTAGAGCTGGTTGAAAAGAACCTGAATAGCGCCGAGAAAGATAAGTTCAGAAAAAACCTGGTGAACTATACGGAGAGTTGTGAAAAGACCGCAAACGTCATCGCTCTGAAGGCTGTCGATGCGGTGATCGGCTGGAGGGTCTTTCAATACTGGGACCCCGATCGGATTCAAACGGTCTTTTTGAAACCCGAGGAAATTCCGAGAATCGGTTACATTCCGATCGCTGTTTCAAGGTTTACCCAGGACAGGATGCTGGCCCTAAAGTTCATCCAGTTTCTCCTATCGATGGAGGGAAAGGCCATCTTTCGGAAATACCATTACCTGATGGACCTTCAGGATGCTTTCGCTTTTACGAATTCGGACACTCCTGTCGGAGGAGTGTATTCTCTTCCTGATAGATGGAGGCTTAATGGCCTTGGGGAGAAAGCGAAATGAATTTCCGGTTCACTATGGTAGGAGCCGCAGTCGGTCTTTTTATATTTTATTCCGGTCTTCTTCTTTCTCTCTTCTTTTTCGTCGACACCAAGCAATTCTGGGAAGTTTTAGCTCACCCTTCCACCCTGTTCTCTATCCGGTTGAGCCTGATCGTAGCGACAGTGGCAACATTCCTGGCTCTCATAATCGCCCTCCCGGCTGCTTATGCCTTATCCCGCTTTGAATTCAGAGGGAAGAGGATGATTGATACCTTCCTGGAAATCCCCATGATCATGTCTCCCGTTGCATTGGGGGCCTCCCTCCTGATTTTTTTCAACACCCCGTTGGGGGAGTTGATCCAAAACAAAGGGTTATATTTTGTTTTCGAGGTGCCGGGGATCGTTCTGGCTCAATTTGCTACCATTGCCGGTTTGGCAACTCGCCTGATTAAGGCGGCCCTGGATGAAATCTCCCCCAGGTATGAAGCCGTGGCGCGATCCCTTGGGTCATCTCCGTGGAAGGCCTTCTATCAGATCACGCTTCCTCTCGCCTGGAGGGGAGTTCTTGCCTCGGTGATTCTTTCGTGGGCTAAGGCACTCGGAGAGTTCGGAGCCACAGTCACTCTTGCAGGGGCAATGCCGGGGAAGACAGAAACCATGCCCATTGCGATCTTTTCTTCTCTGGCCTCAGCCAATCTTGATAAAACCGTTGTCTTGATTCTCATTCTTGTCTTCTTCGGTTTGGGCACCCTTTACGCCGTACGCCTCGCAGGAGTAAAACGTCGATATGATTAGGGTCGAAGGGCTTACGCTCCTCTTTAAGACGTTTCAGATCATCGATCTCGACATCCAGATAGAGGAGAGAGAATTCCATTTTCTTCTGGGCCCGACCGGAAGTGGGAAAACGCTAATCCTCGAATCCTTGATGGGATTTCGAAAGCCGGAAAAAGGAAGAATTTGGATCAATGGGAAAGAAGTCCAGGGGCTCCCGCCGGAGGCGAGAGAGATCTCTTATGTCCCCCAAGATTTAGCCCTTTTCCCACACCTGACGGTAAAAGAGAATATTCTTTACGGGGTTAAGGCGAAGAATCTTGATAGACAGACTTATGAGAAAGATGTTCGAACCCTGATTGAGGTCATGAAGATTGAGCATCTACTCGAACGGTATCCGGTTCGACTGAGCGGAGGGGAGAAGAAAAGAGTGGCCCTTCTCAGGGCACTCGCGCCTAAACCGAAACTGCTTCTGCTGGATGAACCCCTTTCAGGTCTCGACCCTTCCATCAAAACCGATCTCCAGGAACTTCTCAAAACGCTCCATTCGGTATTTCACCCAACGGTGCTTTGCGTTACCCACGATTTTGAAGAAGCCTACTTTTTGGGGGATGGAATCACCATCTGTATCAATGGCAGGGTTGAACAAGTTGGAAAGAAGAAGGATATTTTCTTAAGACCCGGATCGAAGAAAGTGGCCCAATTCCTGGGATTGAAGAATCTATACCGGGGAAAGGTTGTAGGCGAGAATAAGGCTCAACAGCGATTGATCCTTGAAGTGAACGGTCTTCAATTTTCTCTCCCCGCGGCCTCTTACTGGAAAGAGATCAACAGCGGAAACGAGGTGGATCTTTACATCCGGTCCGACGAAATCATGATCATCCGTGAAGGGAAACCGGTGAAGGACTCTCTGAGTCGGAATATCTTCGACGGAGAGATTATCGATATCATCGATCGAGGGAAATATCACACGGTCTACTTCCAAACCCTGACAGGAAAGATCCTTTTTGAAATTTCCATTCCCAACTATGCCTTACGAAATCTAAATCTATCGAAAGCAAAAACTGCCAGAGTTGCCCTCCGGGAGGAGTCCATGTGGATGATGAGGTGAGTTCTCAAGAGATTTCTGATAAAGCCCAGAAATCTCTGATTACAGCGATTATGAAACGATTACATCGATTAGAAAAGCAGTGAAAGCAAAGAAAAATCTATATAATCATTTTTTGGTGAACTTGCAAAAAGCCTTAAATGCCTCGTTCTGTCATTCCGGCGAAAGCCGGAATCCAGTCATTTCAGATGCTTATCAAAACACTGGACCCCGGTTTTCACCGGGGTGACGACTCTTAACGAAACCATTTTTCTGGGTATCTCAGTAATCAAGAGAGCGAATAGGAGTTTTTCAGAGCTCTCCTCAAACTTGTTTGACGCAAGATCATTTTGTTCCGTCGAGAAACTGCTTCCTCAAATCACGCTTCAGGATTTTGCCAGTGGGACTCTTCGGCATTTCGCTTACTGTAAGGAACTCCTTCGGCACTTTATATGGGGACAGACGGGCTTTTGAGAAATCTTTCAACTCAGCCGGGTTGATCGTCTGGCCAGGTTTGGGAATGATGACAGCGGTGACACGCTCGCCCCAATTCTTATCCGGAAGTCCTATGACCGCGCATTCCTGCACCTCCGGCCTTAAGTAAAGCACCTCCTCCACCTCGCGAGGGTAGACATTCTCCCCACCGGTGATAATCATATCCTTAATTCGGTCCACGATGTAGAGGTAGCCGCCCGAGTCGAACACGCCGATATCGCCGGAACGGTACCAGCCCCCCTCCCAGAAGGCGGCCTGCATCCCTTCAGGATTATTTAAGTAAGCCTTCATGACGATGCGTCCCCGAACACAGATCTCACCTTGTTGGCCTTCTTTTAGCTGATTTCCAGACCCGTCCCGGATCTGGACTTCCACGCCGTAGTGGGGTTGCCCGACCGATCCGACAACATGCCTGTCCGGATAATAATGATTATACGTGACCGGCATCGCTTCGGTCATTCCGTACGACTCCGAGATGGTAATTCCAGTGCGCTCTTTCCAGAGTTTAACGACTTCCAACGGCATGGAGGTCGCCGCTGAAAAACAATAGCGCATGCGCCCCAGCTTCTTTTTCAAGTCATCGACTGCCAGGAGTCGGAGATAGACGGTGGGAACAGCAAAGAATTTCGTGACCCGGCCGGTCGACGTTGCCTCCAAGACGCGGTCCAAGTCGAAGGAAGGCATAAGTTCCAGACACCCTGCTCTTAAAATGGTTGAGTTCATGATATGGATCTGGCCGAATACATGATTGAAAGGCAGAAAGCAGATCGCAAGGTCCTCCTCGGTGGATCGCTCCGTGGAGGCCACTAAGAAACTGGAAAAAATGACGTTTTCGTGGGTCAGCATGGCCCCCTTCGGGGTACCCGTTGTGCCACCGGTGTACAAGATTGCAGCGGTGTCGATGTTATTCCTGTCAAGGGCCTTGAATGATCCCGAACCCATTTCCATAAGGTGGACCAAATCGATATCCCCATCCGGACATATGACCTTCTCGACCCCGTCCGGGCTTTTCAACTTTTCCAACTCTTGCAATTTGGTCTCGTTGGCAAATATTAGACGAGGCCTTGCGTGGTTGACGAGGACCGCCAGCTCATGTCCGGTAAGTGCGGAGGAGAGTGTCACAGCAACCGCTCCCGCTTTGAGTACACCGAAGTAGAAGGCAAGCCAGTCGGCCGAGTTCGGGGAGCAGAGGCCGACGAACTCGCCTGGCTGAACACCCATTCTGATAAGACCTGTCGCAATCCGGTTCGCCTGATCGTTAAGCTGAGCATAAGTTGTTTCTACCCCTCCTTGGCGGACAGCCGGACGGTTGGGGAAAAAATATGCAGAGAGTTCCAGGTTATTTGCAAGATTCATAATGCCTCCTGTGAAAAATTGGACAAGAACATATAAATTGTAAAAAACATGTTTGTCAATACTGATGAAGTCGTAAAAAGTCGAAATAGATTAATGATCGTCATTCCGGCCCCGTTCTATAAAACGGGGTAAACTCCAGCCGGAATCCAGGAATCTCGTCATTCCGGCGAAAGCCGGAATCCAGGGTTTCCTGCAAAAGCAGGAATTCAGTTTTTAAGATGGCTCCCGGTTTTCACCGGGATTCCTGGACACCGGTGCCTGCCCCGGACCTGATCCGGGGTTCACCGGTGAGACGAGTTTTTACGAAACCATTAATACTTTGGAGAAACAGGAATGGGGTGTGGATGTACTCTCTGTCGGATAACAGGAAGGCGAAAGGAACCTTTGTTATAACGGCTCAAGCTCTTTGGATTCAATTCGAATTTCTATATTCTTGGCCGCAGCGCAGCCCCTTAAGGAGCGTACCATTCCGAGGATGCTTTTCGACAAAAATCCCCGTACGAAGGGATTCAAGGGGATGGCCTTTCCGTCGACAAACAGGGAGATGTCCCTCTTTTCCTTTGGCTGAAGGTACTCCTTTTCGATAAAATCGGCAAGACCTTTCATATCATCGAGGTCGAAGACGGGAACACCCATGTCGAACCCCTGGTTGGAAACGATTGCAATTAACTGATCGTCCTTCGCGCATAGGAGTTCCTGGTGCTTTTCTTTCCTAAAAACCTCGATCTTCGGCTGGACCTCTCTTTTATATCCCTCTGAAATAAGAAGGTCCACATCCCGTACAAATTTCGCCCTGATTTCCTCCAGGGTCAAATCTTTTCCCACATCCCGGATCAAAGCCGCCTTATTGGGCGATGAGATGATGACCGTATGGGCTCCTGCCCGCTTGTGCCTCCAGCTGTCTTTTCCTTCCTGGTCTACTTCAAACCCGTGTACGTCATGTTTGACGGTTGCGATCCGGTAACCCCGCCGGACCAATTCCGGTAAGAGTTTCTCAATCAACGTCGTCTTTCCGCTATCCGATTTACCTACAATTGAAATGATCGGAATCATTACATCCCCTTGGAATAATGGAATGATGGAATATTGGGTTTTAAACCCATCATTCCAATATTCCATTCTTCCAACATTCCAGCTTTATAAGCTGCGGTCCAGTAATTGAACCTTAACCTTCTCTCCTGCTTTTACGAGTTTTTTATCTTCCGGAACCACGACCAAACCGTTGGCCTTCACCATCGATCTCAAGATGGCAGATCCCTGCTCTCCGGTAATCCCTACTGTATAATGATCGTTTTCAAAAGAGACAAACGCCCGGACGAAGTGGCGCCTGCCGGGCTCCTTATGAATATCCTCTTTCAGGATGGCTTCGATGACAGGCCGAAAGAGCTGATGGTGCCCCATCATTTTCAATAGGGAAGGCCGAACGAACTGCTCGAAAGAAATCATGGAGGAGACCGGGTTGCCTGGAAGGCCAAAGACCGGTTTTCGATCAATTAGGCCGAAAGCAAGGGGCTTGCCGGGCTTCATGGCCACCTTCCAGAAAACCATTTTCATTCCCAAATCGTTCAGGACATCTTTGACAAAGTCATAATCTCCGACAGAAACCCCGGCCGAAGAGATGAGAACATCGGCCCGGAGTCCTTGGCGGAGCTTTCGTTCAATCTCTTCTTTCAGGTCCCTGGCGATTCCAAGTTGAATGGGGATCGCTCCGCAATCCTTCACCTGAGCAGCCAGGGCATAAGAATTACTCGACACAATCTTCACCCCGTCCAGCTTTTCGTCAACGTCCGCCAGTTCATCGCCCGTCGCAAGGATCGCCACCTGGGGGCGCTGAAAAACATAGACTAAAGATCGTCCCAGGGAAGCGAGCATCCCAATTTCTGCCGGGCGGATTAAATCCCCTGTCAAGATCACCCGGTCCCCTTTCTTTACATCCTCCCCTGCACGTCGGATGTTTCCCCCTATCCCGAGGGATCTCAAGATGAAGACACGCCCGTCTTTTTTATCCGTATCTTCAACGGGGACAACCGTATCAGCCCCATTCGGGATTGGAGCCCCTGTCATAATCCGGATGGCCTGCCCCTTCCCGACCGCTTTGCTCGCCATAAACCCGGCGGGAAGGTCCTCGATCACTTCCAACTGAACGCGATGGTCGGGAGAGGCATCCTGAATGTCCTCCCATCTTACCGCATACCCGTCCATTCCTGAATTATCCAGGGGAGGAATATCCCGGCCGGCGTAGATATCCTCTGCGATGACTCTTCCCAGGGTTTCCAGAATGGGGACTTTCTCGGCCCCAAGGGGTTGGATATTGGACAGGATGTTCTCCAGAGCTTCTTCAACAGTAATCATAAATGTAATATAGCACAAATTGAGTCTCGTGCAAACGCTGCTGGACCATTAAATAAGCTTTTTGCCATTGACTTTAACCCGGTCTGGTTCTTGGTTATAATAACATCGATTATGGCAGGAACGGGAGATCAATGGTTTTAT
>Ga0214473_10000809_pt1 | contig 42738 bp, 41 predicted proteins | sample RVTome_7_FD_203509 | JGI IMG/M metagenome (GOLD analysis project Ga0214473, IMG submission 203509) | Soil microbial communities from uranium-contaminated site in the Upper Colorado River Basin, Wyoming, United States - RVT98D197 | ecosystem: Environmental > Terrestrial > Soil > Contaminated >...
CCGCCCGGACCACCTGGCGGATCGCCTTCGCGGTGCGTCCGCCGCGTCCGATCACCTTGCCCAGCTCACCCTCGGCCACGCGCACCACGTAGACCGGCCCGCGATCGTCGAAGGACTCCTGCACGTTGACGGCGTCGGGCTCGTCGACCAGCCCGCGGCAGAGGAACTCGACGAGCTCCTTCACGTCAAGCCTCCGCCGGCTCCTCCACCGGCGTCTCCACCTCGGCGGGCTCTTCCGCGAGCGTCTCTGCCCCGGCGGGCTCCTGCGTGGGTGCGGCGACGGCCTCCTGGGATGCCTTTCGGGCCTCGACCGCCTTCGCCTGGGCCTTCTTCGAGAGCTTCTCCCTCACGGGGCGCTCCGCCTTCGACGCCGTCACCGTGATCGCGGCGGACGGCCGTTCGGCCACGAACGCCTCCCAGATCCCGACCTTCGACATCAGGTTGCGGACCTGATTCGATGGCTGGGCGCCGACACGCAGCCAGTACAGGGCTCGCTCCTCGTCGATCTCGATCAGTGAGGGATCGTTCAGGGGGTGGTACTTGCCGATCGCCTCGATGAACCGCCCGTCGCGGGGAGCCCGCTGGTCGGCCACCACGACACGGTAGAAGGGCCGCTTCTTGGACCCCATCCGCCGCAGCCGGATCCTCGTTGCCATGCTCTTCGTTCCTCTTTCCTCGTCTCGCTATCGTTTCGGGAGCTTCGTCGGCATCTTCATGCCGGGAGGCCGCTTGCCGCCCATCATCGTCCGCATCATCTTCCTCGCACCCTCGAAGTCCTTCAGGAGCGAGTTGACGTCGGCGGTCGTGACCCCGGATCCGTTCGCGATCCGCAGGCGGCGCGACCCGGAGATGATAGCGGGATTCCGCCGCTCCTCGGCGGTCATGGACAGGATGATGGCCTCGGCTTGTGAGAGCTCGCCCTCGTTCACGGCCTCGGACAGCTCCTTCATCGCGCTTCGGCCGCCCGGCATCCCCGGAAGCATCTTCAGGAGGTCCCCGATCGGCCCGAGCTTGCGCATCTCGCGGAGCTGGGTCAGGAAGTCCTCCAGGTTGAACTGGCCCTTCATCATCTGCTCGGCGGCGGCGGCGGCGGCCTCCTGGTCGACCTTGTCCTGCGCCTTCTCGATCAGCGTCAGCACATCGCCCATCCCGAGGATGCGGCTCGCCATCCGGTCCGGGTAGAAGGGCTCGAGATCGTCGAGCTTCTCCCCGGTGCCCACGAAGAACACGGGCCGTCCGGTGACGGAGGTCATCGACAGCGCGGCCCCCCCCCGCGCGTCCCCGTCGAGCTTCGTCAGCACGAACCCCGTGGTGTCGACGTCGCGCATGAACTCGCGGGCCTGCACGACGGCGTCCTGGCCCGTCATGGCATCGCAGGCCATCAGCACGTGGTTCGGCTTGGTGACGTCCTTGAGCTTGCGCGCCTGTTTCATCATCTCGGGGTCGACGTGCAGGCGGCCGGCGGTGTCGATGATCGCCACGTCGGCGCCGGTCCGCTGCGCTTCCTTCACCCCGCTCTTGGCGAGGCGAACCGGGTCGCGGCCCTCCGACCAGACGGGCACCCCGATCTCGCGCCCGAGCATGCGCAGCTGTTCGACCGCGGCGGGGCGCTCCAGGTCGGCGGCGATCAGAAGCGGACGCTTGCCTTTCGATTTCAGATGCTTCGCGAGCTTGGCGCAGGCGGTGGTCTTGCCCGAGCCCTGGACCCCGGCCATCAACACGACCGCGGGGGCGGCACCGGACAGGGTGAAGGGTCGATGTTCGCCGCCCAGGGTCACCGTGAGCTCCTCGTCCATGACCTTCACGACCTGCTGCGCCGGCGACAGGCTCTTCATGACCTCCTCGGACAGCGACCGTTCGCGCACGCGCGCCAGCAGGTCGTCGGCCACCTCGACGGCGACATCGGCCTCGAGGAGCGCCGTGCGGATCTCGCCCAGGGCGTTGTCGACCTGCTTGGGGTGCAGCTTGCCCCGCTGGCGGAGCTTCTTGAAAACGCCATCCAGGCGGTCGGTGAGCGTGTCGAACATATACGGGTGGGGTTGAGGAGCCTCGTGATGGCGTGAGGGCCATGCCGGGCGCCTAGTGTATCCGCCGGAAGGCCGAGGGATGACGACCGACCGATCGATCGAAGACGAACGACGGCTCGAACGGCTGCTGATCGCCGTGCGCTGGCTCGTCGCGGCTTTCGGCGCCGTGCAGGTCGGGTTCGTGGTCCGGGACTCCGGCGGGGCGAACCGGGACTTCATCCTGCCGCTCGGCGCTGCGCTCGTGATCGGGTTGGTCATCGGCAACCTCCTGCTCACGCGGGCCTTGAAGACGGCCGTCGAGCTCCGGCGTCTCCGGACGCTCGGCGTCGTGGCGTTCGGACTCGACGCCGCCGCGGTGCTGGGCCTGATCTGGCTCGCCTCCGACGGACACGCCGACCCGGTGTGGGTGGTCGGGTACCTGCTGCCGCTCGAGGGGGCCGCGCGCTGGGGGATCCCCGGTGCGCTGCTCGGCGCCGCGCTGTTCCTCGGGGGCGAGGTCGCACGCGAGTTCGACATCCGAGCACAGGCCCCGAGGCAGCAGGCCGGGGCACCCGCGATCGCATTCCGAGCGGGCATGGCGCTGGTGGTCGGCGTGGTCACCGGCTCGTTCGCCTCGTCGCTCCGGCGGGAGGCGGCACGAGCCGAGGAGCGCGCGCGAGAGGTCGAGGCGGCCATGGCACGCGCCGAGGCGGCCGTGATCCGCGAACGCCAGGCTCGCGGTGAGGTCGCCGCCTTCCACGCGGCGCTGCTGTCCGAGCCCGAGCGCGACCGGCTCGAGCAGACGTTGCAAGCCACGGCGGAGGCGATCGCCCGCGAGCTAGGCAGCGCGTCGATCGGGGTGCTCGTCCGCGAACAGGGCTCCGCAGGTGAGATCGCGTACGCCGCGCTCGGGGTTCACGGCGATCCCGGCTACCTGCGTCGCGATCTCTTGTCCGTGGTGTCGGACCCGGTCGGGGCCGCCGCGGAGGAGGGCAGGCCGATCCTCGCCGGACGCGACGCGGTCGCACCCATGCTCGTCAGGGGCGAGGTGGTCGGCGCGCTCCACGAGCGTGCGAGCGAGGGTCCCACGCCCGACGAGGAGCGTCTCCTGGTGCTCGCGAGGCTGGCCGATCAGCTCGGTCTGCTGCTGGAGACCGCGCGCCTGCGTGCCGATCAGGAGGACACCGTCCGGCGACTCCGCGAGCTGGACGAGATGAAGACCGACTTCGTGGCGATCACCAGCCACGAGCTGCGCACCCCGCTGTCGGGGATCCGGGGGTTCGTCGACATGCTGCGACGCCGAGGGGACGAGCTGCCGGCCGCCGAGCGCGAGGAGTTCCTCGACATCGTCCTGTTGCAGACCGACCGGTTGATCGGCCTGGTCGACGACCTGCTGGTCGTATCGCGGGTCGAGGCCGGCGCGCTCACGCTCACGCCGGAGGACACGGAGGTCGCTCCCTTCCTCGATCGCCTGGTGAAGGCGCTCGGGGAGGAGGCCGCCCGGATCGACATCGTCGCCGGGGAGGGTGCCCCGACCCGGATCGTCGTCGACGACCGCCGGCTCGCCCAAGTGCTGACGAACCTCGTCCACAACGCGGTGAAGTTCTCCCCTGCGCCGTCGCCGGTGACGCTCGCGTGGAGCGCCCCCGCCGAAGGCGTCGTGTCCTTCTCCGTCACCGACGAGGGCGGGGGGATCGACGCGGACGAGCTCGAGCGGATCTTCGACCGCTTCCACCAGACGGAGCGCTCGATCGCGCACACCGAGGGATTCGGGCTCGGCCTCTACATCACGAAGCTGCTCACCGAGGCGATGGGAGGATGGATCGACGTCGCCTCGACCGTCGGCGAGGGCACCACCTTCACGGTCACGCTTCCGGCGAGCCGGACGCTCCCAGCACCTGCGCGATCGTCCGTAGCAGCGCGGCCGGGCCGAACGGCTTCGTGACGTAGTCGTCGGCTCCCTTGCGCAGCGCCGGGGCGCGGCCTTCCTCACCCTCGGCGGTCACGATCACGACGTGGACCTTGGCCGTCGCGGGATCGCCCTTGATCACCCGGAGAAGCTCATCGCCGGCGATACCGGGGATGTGGAGGTCGAGGAGGACGAGATCGGGCGGTTCGCGCCGGATCTCGGCGAGCGCCGTGGTGCCGTCGCCCGTTTCGCGCACCTCATAGCCATCGGCTTCGAGGATGGCGCGCATGGCGTCCCGCATCGTCGGATGGTCTTCGACGAGCAGCACCCGTGCAGACATCGTCATCCCGAGAGCAACCGGTCGACGAACGCGTGGGCGTCGAACGGCCGAAGATCGTCGAGCTGCTCCCCGACGCCCACGTAGCGGACGGGCAGTCCGAGCTCCTCGCGCACGGCGAGCACCACCCCGCCCTTCGCCGAGCCGTCGGTCTTCGTGAGCACCACGCCCGTGAGGTCGACGGCCTGCGTGAAGGCTCTCGCCTGCGCGATGCCGTTCTGTCCCGTCTGCGCGTCGAGCACCAGGAGGGTCTCGCCCACCGGGGCCCCGGCCTTCTCGATCACCCGCTTGACCTTCTTGAGCTCCTCCATGAGGGGCTGCTTCGTATGGAGACGTCCGGCGGTATCGACGATCAGCACGTCCGAACCGCGGGCGGTCGCCGACTTCACCGCATCGAACGCGACGGCGCCCGGATCAGCCCCCCGTTCCTGGCTCACCAGGTGAGCGCCGGCGCGATCGGCCCAGACCTCGAGCTGTTCGCCGGCGGCCGCGCGGTAGGTGTCGGACGCGGCGAGGCTCACCGTCTTGCCGTCGAAGGCGATCGTGCGCGCCAGCTTGCCGATCGTGGTGGTCTTCCCGCTCCCGTTCACGCCGACCACCAAGATCACGCAGAGCTGGCCATCGGACAGATGTAGCGGCTCGTCGTCGCCGAGGATCCGCAGGATCTCCTCGCGCACCAGGGCGACGGGATCGGTTCCGTCCCGATAGTCGGCCTTCACGCGAGCGACCAGATCGGCGGAACCCTTGGGACCGACGTCGGCCTTCAGCAGTACGGCCTCGAGATCGCTCCAGCGATCGGCGTCCGTGCGGGCGAAGACCGACATGACCTTCGCCGCGAGGCCCTCGCCTCGGAACCCGCCGCCGGTCGAAGCGTCCGGGGCCACTGAGACGGGGCTGGAGCGCGGCCCCGCCGAGCCGCCCGCCCCGCGGGAGCGCCCCACCGCGACGGCGACCACGAATACGACGGCGCCCAGCAGGACGATCGCGATGACGACAGGGTCCACGGCGCGAGGCTAGCCCACGGGCTCGTCCTGCGGCACTTCGAGCACCGGCTCGTCGTCCGCCGAGCTCTGCGGTGCGAACGCCTCGGTCGCGGCCTCGCGCTGGGCCTCGATCCGGGCGGCGTCCTCGGCGCGTTCCTGGCGCTCGAGACGCTGAGCGACGACCTTCGTCGTGCCGTCGGTGTTCAGCGAGATGCCGTACATCATGTCGGCGATCTCCATGGTTCGCTTCTGGTGCGTGACGATCAATACCTGGGCTTCGCGCGCGAACCCGTCGATCAGCCGCAGGAACCGGTGGAGGTTCACGTCGTCGAGCGCCGGCTCCACCTCGTCCATCAGGTAGAAGGGCGACGGGCGCGCGGTGAAGATCGCGAACAGGAACGCCAACGCGGTGAGCGAGCGTTCACCGCCCGACAGCAACGAGATCCGCTTCACGCGCTTGCGTCCCGGACTCGCCTCGATCTCGATGCCGGACTCCAGGGGGTTCGCCGGATCTGTGAGGATCAGGCGGCCCTCGCCTCCCGGGAACAGCTCGGCGACGAGGCGCTCGAACTGCATCGCCACGTCGCGGAACGCGGACGTGAAGGTCTCGGTGATCTCACGGTCGACCTGTGCGATGACCTCGAGCAGATCACGCCGCGCCTTCCGAACGTCCTCGAGCTCGCGCTGCATGAAGTCGTGTCGCTCCTGCAGTGCCTCGAACTCGCCGGTCGCGAGGAGGTTCACGCGTCCCAGCAGTGCCAGACGGCGCTGCACGAGCTCCTGGGTCTTCTCGAGGGACTCCACCGAGTCGTCCTCGGTGAGCTGTTGAAGCAACATCTCGGGATCCGCCTGGAACCCCTCGCGCAGGAGGCGCTCGGCCTCGCGGATCCGGCGCTCGATGTCGCCTCGAAGCCGGTCCTCGTCCTCGTAGCGTTCGCGCAGCCGATCGAGCTCCGTGGAAGCGTCGCGCCAGGCCTTGTTGATCTCAGCCTCACGCGCGGCGGCCTCGCGTTCGGCGGTCGCGACGCCGCGCCGGGCATCGTCGGCGGCGGCGAACGCCTCCTCAGCGATGCGGGCGGCCTGCTCCGCCTGGGCGCGGGTCACCTCGGCCGCGTGGACCTCCTCCCGGAGGCGTACCGGATCGTGGGCGGCGAGCTCGTCTCGTTCGCCGCGCAGCTGCGTGAGTCGCGCGTCGTGCTGCATACGGTCCCGGCGGAGCGTCTCCACGCTGACGCGCGCCTGGATCGGGGCCGTGGGCATGGGTGGCATCTCTGGGAGATCCCCGACGACCGGCCCGAGCGCGGTCAACCGGTCGCGCCACGTGGCCAGGTTCTCGTCGAGGACATCGAGGCGCCCGACGAAGAGCTCCTCCGCCTTGCGATGACCCGCGAGATCGCGCTCCAGCGTCGAGAGGCGGTCCGCAGCCGCCGTGATATCGGCGTCGGACGCGTCGAGCTGCTGTTGGAGGAATGCGATCTCCCCTCCGATCTCGTCGATCCGTTCGCGGCGGGGCCGGAGCTGCTGCTCGGTGGCCGACAGGTCGTGGGCGAGCACCTGGAGCTCGGCGCGGATCTCCCGCAGGCGCACGTCGGCCTCCTTCGCGGTGTGGATCACCGCGGGGCCGATGAGGACGCCTTCGGGGGTCACGAACGACGCCTGCGGGTGCGCGGTTTGCTTCTCGGCCGCCTCGGCGAGCGACTCGGCGAGGTACACGTCGCGAAGAACCGTGCTGACGATGCCGCGGGCGGCAGGGTCGGCCTCGACCGCGCTCAGTAGCTTGCGCTCACCGCTCAGGCCCAGCGGGACGGGTCCGCCCGACGCGATCGCGAGGATCGCGCCGTCACCTTCGTGGGCGTCCTCGAGCGCCCGATCGCCGTCGTCGTAGACGACGGCATCGGCGAGGGACCCGAGCGCGGCGACGAGCGCCCGCTCCAGGCCCGCCTCCACGCGCACGAGATCCTTCAACAGGCCGGCCGACCGACCCTTGTGGGTGCCGAGGAACCGTGAACCGGGCGTCTCCTCGATGTCCTGACGGCGAGCTTCCAGCAGATCCCGACGCGCCTGCATCCGCCGGCGCGCCTCGTCCAGCTCCTCGATCTTGTCGACCAGGCGATGGCGCTCGTCCTCCAACAGCCCCAGGCGGTCCGACAGCGGCGCCGACTGCCCGTCGAGCTGCTCGATGTCGTTCTCGAGAATCACGCGCTCGGCTTCTCCCGCGGCGATCAGTTCGCGTACGACCAGGAGCTCCGCCTCCATCCGCTCCCGTTCGCGCTCGGACCCGGCCAGCGAACGCTCCAGCGTGGCGACCTCGGCCCGTCGCGAGGCAGCCTCCTCCCCCACCTGACGGCGGAGCTCCCCGATCTCGTGGCGACGTGCCTCCGCCTGACGGTACGCCTCCTCGGCCTCGTCCAGCTCGTGCTCGCGCGCCTCGAGCTCGCGCAGGACCGCGGCGAGCTGCTCCTCGACCCGGGCGATCTCGTCGATGACGCCGTCCATCCGCGCGGCGCGGCCGGCCTGCGCGGCGAGATCCTCGCGGGCCGTCGCCTCGCGGTCGACGGCCTCCCGGTACTCGCGGTCGGCTCGCTCCCGCTCGAGCCCCGCCCCTCGGAACGCCTGCTCGGCGACGGCGAGCGCCTGGGCCGCCGCCGCGCGACCGTCGGCGGCGGCGAGCACGTCGCCGTCGAGGGAGTCGAGTCGCTCGCGAGCTTGCGTGCGCTCCTCGAGACCCCGGTCCCACCCGTCCCGACGACGCTCCTTCTCGCGTCGCAGCGCGCGCAGGCGCGCGGCCGCGACCTTCCGCGCGAGATCCTCGGCGTGGACGGTGAGCGCCTCGTGCTTCTTCGCCATCTCGGCCTGCTGCTGGAGCGGCTTCAGCTGACGGCGGAGCTCGGCCAAGACATCGGAGAGACGCAGCAGATCCTGGTCGAGAGCACCCAACTTGCGTTCCGCACGCTCCTTGCGCCGGCGATGCTTCGCGACCCCGGCGGCCTCTTCGATGTATCTCCGCCGCTCCTCGGGCTTCGCCAGGAGCACCTCCTCCAGCTGGCCCTGGCCCACGACCGTATGCAGCGCGCGCCCGATGCCCGACTCTGACAGGAGCTCCTGGACGTCCATCAGGCGGACGATCTGGCCGCTGATCCGGTACTCGGACTCGCCGCTGCGGAAGATGGTGCGGCTGATCTCGATCTCGGTCATCGGCACGGGGATCTTGCCCGCCGTGTTGTCGATCACGAGCTTGACCTCGGCCATCCCGAGCGCCGGACGCGAAGGGGTCCCCGCGAAGATCACGTCGGCCATCTGGCCACCACGGAGCGCTCGCGGCCCCTGCTCGCCGAGCGCCCAGCTGATCGCGTCGACGAGGTTCGACTTGCCCGAGCCGTTGGGGCCCACGATCACGGAGACGCCCGGCACGAACTCGAGGACCGTCTTGTCCGCGAACGACTTGAAACCGCGGATCGTGATCGACCGAAGGAACATCGCGCGGATGCTAACAGGCGTGTGATTCGCTCGCCGGGAAGCGAGGGGATGTCGCGGATCCCACCTCAGCGACCCACGAGGAAGCCCCGCTCCCCCTCAGGGGGTTCGTCCCGGATCTCGATGGTCTCGACGCGGGCCGCCGGGGGCCCTTCACGGCACCACGCGATCATCGCCTCGACCTGCGCGTCGAGCCCCTCGAACACGGCCTCCACGTCGCCACCCGGGCGGTTGCGGACCCAGCCGGTCAGGCCGCGGGCCTCGGCCTCCCGTGCGCAGCTCGCACGGTAGAAGACGCCCTGAACGCGTCCGGACACGACCACGCGAGCGCGCCGCATGCAGGTAGTCTCCCAGCGGAGACGACACCCATGACCGCGACCTACGACCCGCGCACGGCGCTGTTGATCGTCGACGTGCAGAACGACTTCGCCGATCCGAGCGGCAGCCTGGCGGTTCGCGGGGGCGACGAGGTGGTCGACGCGCTGAACGCTGAGATCTCGCGAGCCACGGCTGCCGGCGCCGCCGTGGTGTACACACAGGACTGGCACCCGGACCACACCCCCCACTTCGCCCAGGACGGCGGCACCTGGCCCGTGCACTGCGTCCACGAGACCTGGGGCGCGGAGCTCCATCCCGGGCTCACCCGCGCGGGCGACGTGGTCCACAAGGGCACCGGCGGCGAGGACGGCTACTCGGCGTTCAGCGTGCGCCATCCGGTGAGCGGCGAGACCACGCCGACGACCCTGCACGACATGCTCCGGACGGCCCGGGTCGAGCGACTCGTCATCGGCGGGCTCGCGACCGACTACTGCGTGGTCGAGACGGTGACCGACGCCCGCATGCTCGGATACCCGGTGCACGTGTTGCGCGAAGCGATCCGGGCCGTGGACCTCGAGCCGGGCGACGGCGACCGCGCGATCACACGGATGCGCGATGCCGGCGCCGAGGTCGACTGAACGGCGTCCGGTCCATCGGCATGCGCGATCCTCAGCTCTGGCACTGCGGGCAGTAGTAGCTGGTGCGCTGCAGGATCTTCACGGTCTGGATCGGTGTGCGGCAGCGGCGGCACGGAAGGCCCTCGCGTCCGTAGACCTTCAGCTCCGTGCCGTACTCCCCCGGGTTGCCGAACAGGTCGACGTACGCCTCGTCGTCGAGCGTCGTCCCGCGAAGCTTGATCGCGTCCTGCAGGATCTCCTGGATCGCCCGATAGAGACGGCGCACTTCCTGCGACGACAGCGTGTCGCTCATCCGGTCGTACCGGAGCCCGGCGTGGAACAAGACCTCGTCCGAGTAGATGTTGCCCAGCCCGCTGATGAACTTCTGGTCCATCAGGAGTTGCTTCATCTTCGCTCCACGCTGCGCCAGCAGGTACTGGAACGTCGGCCATGTGAAGACCTGATCGAGCGGGTCGATCGCGATGTGCTGCAGCTCCTTGATCTTGCCCAGCTCGTCGGCGGTCGCGACGAACATCTCGCCGAACGTTCGGGGATCGATGAAACGCAGATCCCCACCCTGCTGGAACGTGAGGATCACGTGGGTGTGTTGCGCGAGCGCCACGCGACCATTCGCACGCTGGAACTGCCCGCTCATCCCGAAGTGCACCACGAGGACGTCGCCGCCATCGAGGTTGAGGACGACGTACTTCCCGCGGCGCTCGACCTTGGTGACCTTGCGTCCCGCGAGACGCGAGGTGAAGTCCTTGCGGGTCTTGTGCCGGCGCACGACGCGCATGGCGTTCTTCGAGGACTTGACCTCGGCGCTCTTGATCTTCTTGCCGACGACGTCGCGTTCCAGATCGCGGCGCATCACCTCGACTTCGGGAAGCTCCACCTGACCCCTCCTACGGGCTCTCCCGGGAGGCCAGGCGCTCGGTGATGCGGGCGTACGCCTCGCGCGCGGCCTGCTGCTCGGCTTCCTTCTTCGACCGCCCGATGCCGGTGCCGAGCGGCTCGCCGGCGATTTGGACCGTGGCGGTGAACTCCTTCTCGTGATCCGGTCCGCGTTCGACGACGCGGTAGTCCGGGATCGAACGCATCTCCTGCGAGGCGAGCTCCTGCAGGATCGTCTTGTGGTCGCGATCGCCCTCCCCCCGGACGTACGCCTCCATGCGAGGACGGAACAGCCGCACGATCAGCTCGCGCGCCGCGTCGAGTCCGAGATCGAGGTACACGGCGCCGAAGATGGCCTCGAGCGCGTCCGCGAGGATGCTCGCCTTGTCGCGTCCGCCGGACTGCTCCTCGCCCTTGCCCAGGAACACCACGTCGCCCACACCGAGCGTGCGCGCGACGTCGGCGAGCGCCTGCATGTTCACGATCGCGGCACGGAGCTTCGCGAGCTGGCCCTCGGGCATGTCGGGGTACTCGGCGTACGCCATGTCGGTCACGACCAACCCGAGCACCGAGTCGCCCAGGAACTCGAGCCGCTCGTTGGTGACCGTGAGCCCCTGCTCGAACGCGTACGACCGGTGGGTGAGGGCGGCGTGACGCAGCTCGGCGTCGCGGAAGGACACGCCGAGCACCCGGTCCAGGGTCTCGGGGGTTGCCTCCACGGGAGCCGCGCTCACGCCGTCACTCGACCTCGACCGCCTGCCGGCCGGCGTAGAAGCCGCAGTTGGGACACACCCGGTGCGCCAGCTTGGGCTGCTTGCACTGCGGGCACGAGCTGTATCCGGTCGCCTCGGCCTTCCAGGTGGCGCGACGCTTCGCGGTGCGCGTCTTGCTCTGCTTCTTCTTGGGAACCGCCATCGTTCGGGTCCTTCCTGTGGTCTTCAGTCGTTCGTCTCGTCGGGGAACAGGTGGGAGAGCACCGCGAAGCGCGGGTCGACCTCGTCGTGGCCGGGGCACTCACCGAGGTTGCGGTTGCCGCCGCAGACCTCGCAGAGACCTCGGCAGTCGGGCCGGCACAACGGTGAGAAGGGCATCTGCACCCCGACCACGTCCCGGATCATCTGGCCGGGCTCGATCCCGAGTTCGGGGTCGAGCACGTAGTCGCCGGCGTCCTCGTCCGGCTCGGCCATGAACACCTCGTGGACCGCGACATCGAACGGCGCCTCGAACTCGGTGAGGCACCGGGCGCAGCTCAGCCGGAACGTCCCGCTCAGCCGGCCGGAGACGACGATGCCCTCCACCACCGACTCCAACAGGAGGTCGGCCTCGATGGGCACGTCGTCCGGCACGCGCGCCACCTCGGTGGCCAACCCTTCGAGCGTGCCGTGCAGGCTCTGTGCACGGGACGCGCCGGGGTGACCGAGCAGGTCGCGAACGTCGATCGTGGCGATGCTCATTCCTGCTCGACGTCCTCCCCGTCGTACAGCTCGGCCGTCGCCCGCGCCGGCTCTCCGAACTGCTGCTCCGCGGCGGTCGTGGGCGTGCGGAGCCGATCGCGTCCGATCTCCACCTGGTCGAGCGTCTTCGCGGCGGCGCGCGTCGCGGCCTGCGAGTCCTCGAGGATCTTGCGCAGCGCGATCTCGAACTGCGCGAGCTTCGCGTCGACGTAGTCCTCTGCCTCACGTCGCATCTGCTCGGCCCGGTCACCGGCCTCCGCATGGATGCGGTCGGCCTCTTCCTCGGCGCGACGGGCGACCTCTTCCTTGAGGGCCAGGCGGCGCTGCTCCTCGCGCGCCTGGTCGATGATGCGTTCGCCCTCGTCCCTGGCCTTCGCCAGGAGCTCCTCGCGGTCCTTCACGATCCAGCGGGCCTGCTTGATCTCCTCGGGGAGGCTCTCCTGCATCTCTTGGATCATCTGGAGCACCTCGTCGCGGCTGACCAGCACCGAGGATGACAGGGGCATCGACTTGGCCTCCTGGACGAGCTCCTCGAGCTGCTGCAGACGGGTCGCGAGGTCCATCACGCCTCCTCCAGACGCCCGGCGAGGGCTTCGCGCACGTGCGCGGGGACGAGGCCGCCCACGTCCCCACCGAGGCGCGCGACCTCCTTCACGAGGGAGGAGGACAGGAACGACCACTTGGGGTTGGTCGGCATGAGGAGGGTTTCGACGCCCCCGATCCGCTGATTCATCTGTGCCATCTGGATCTCGAACTCGTAGTCGCTCACGGCCCGCAGGCCCTTCACGATCGCGGCCGCACCCTGCTCGTGGGCGAACTCCACGAGCAGGCCGCGGAACGACCGCACCTTCACGTCCGGCGCGTCCGGCAGCTCCCGGACCGCCCCCTCGAGCAACTCGACCCGTTCCTCGAGCGTGAACAGCGGCGTCTTGGAGGGATTCTCCAGGACACCGACGATCACCGTCCGGAAGGTCAGTGCGGCGCGGCCGATGATGTCCAGATGTCCGTTCGTCACCGGGTCGAACGTCCCCGGACACAGGGCGGTCAAGCCCATCGAACCTCCCGGTAGAAGATCAGGAGACTGTCTCCGTAACGGAGGTGTCTCCGAGCGGCCCAGTGTACCGGAACCGCAGGCAGCGAGCTCTTCTGACCCCGGGTCACGACCACGGTCCACCCGTCGGGGTCGAGCCACCCGTCGTCGAGCGCGACCAGGCACCGTTCGAGCACGGGTAGGCCGATCTCGTACGGCGGATCGACGAATGCGAGCTGGACCGTGGATCCGTCGGAGCGTCTGCGCCGCACCCATGATGCGACGTCGGCGGTGCGAACGACCGCTCGCTCGGCGAGCCTCGTCGCGTCGAGATTGGCGCGGATCGCCGCCGTCGCCTCTCGCGAACGCTCGACGAACGTGCACTGCGATGCCCCTCGCGACAACGCCTCGATGCCCACCGCGCCGGTGCCGGCGAACAGGTCGAGACACCGGGCGTCCAGGACCTCGGCGCCGAGGCTGGCGAACAAACCCTCGCGAGCCCGGTCCGAGACGGGCCGCGTTCCCGGCGGGACCTTGCCGAGGCGAGTCCCCTTCGCCGATCCCGCGATCACCCGCACGGAACCGAGCCTACCGAGCGGGGGCGGCGGACGCAGGACCGCGAGCTCAGGAGCGGAACAACCAGTCGATCGAGCGCTCGAACCGGCGTCGGAGCTCTTCCAAGAGCTCCGGGTGCGCGGCGAGCCCGGGGTCGTCATCGAGGAGCGAGAACGCGCGGGCGCGCGCACGTCGCACCAGGTCGAGGTCCTCCGCCAGGCGCGCCAGCTTGAGGTCGGGCATCCCCGACTGTCGCGTGTCGAACAGCGTGCCCTCGCCCCGTAGCCGAAGGTCCTCGTCGGCGAGCTCGAACCCGTCGGTCGTGCGGACCATGGCGCCGATCCGGGCGCGGGCCTCGAGGTTCAGCTCGTCGGACTCGTCGAACAAGACGCAGTACGAGCGATGGGGACCCCGGCCGATCCGCCCCCGCAGCTGGTGCAGCTGGGCCAGGCCGAACCGCTCGGCGTTCTCGACCAGCATCACCGTGGCGTTCGGCACGTCGACGCCCACCTCGATCACGGTGGTCGAGATCAGCAGGTCGGCCTCGCCTGCGCGGAACGCGTCCATGATCCGCTCCTTCTCCTTCGGACGCATCCGGCCGTGCAGCAGCTCCACCCGCAGCTCGGGGAAGACCTGGGTGCGGAGCCGTTCTGCCTCCGCCTCGGCCGCCTTGACCTGCGTCCGGTTCCCTTCGTCGATCGCGGCACACACCACGAACGCTTGCCGGCCGGCCTTCACCTCCGCGAGGACGAGCTGCTCGGCGCTTCGGCGCTCCCGCTCGGAGCGCACCGCCCGCGTCTCGACCGGTCGACGCCCCGCCGGCATCTCGTCGAGGACCGCCACGTCGAGATCCCCGTAGTAGGTGAGCGCGAGCGTCCTCGGGATCGGGGTGGCGGTCATGATCAGCACGTCGATGTCGCCGCCTCCCTTCCCCTTGAGCGCCATCCGCTGGTGCAGGCCGAACCGGTGCTGCTCGTCCACCACCGCGAGCGAGAGATCGCGGAACGAGACGCCCTCCTGCACCAGGGCGTGGGTGCCCACCACCAGGTCGACGTCGCCGGCCGCGATCCCCGCGATCACGCGCTCGCGATCCTTCCCGGTCACGCTGCCGGTGAGCATCGCGTGGGTGACGGACGCGGGGGCCTCGGTCAGCTCGGGGGGGGCGGTCGCACCGGGGGGCGCCCCGCCGAACAGCGAGGCCTGCTCCCGGTCGGGGGCGCCCCCCGGTGCGGCGCCGCGCGCGAGGCGCAGGTAGCTCACGGCCCCGAGCCCCTCGAGCAAGGCGGCGATCGAGCGTGCGTGCTGCCCGGCGAGCACCTCGGTCGGGGCCATGATCGCCGCCTGGTGCCCGGATTGGATCGCCACGAGACACGCGTACAACGCGACCAGCGTCTTGCCGGAACCCACGTCGCCCTGCAGGAGCAGGTTCATGGGCTGCGGAGCCGCCATCGACCTCCCCACGGCCTGCATGGCGCGCTCCTGCGCGCCGGTGGGCTCGAACGGCACGCTCGCCGCGAGTCGACCGGTGAGATCACCCGCGGGGACATGGGCGACTCCCTTCCGCTCGGCGGCCACGCGCTGGCGCCGGAACGCCACCCCGAGCTCGAGCATGAACAGCTCGTCGAACTTGAGGCGTTCGCGCGCCGCGGCGAGCTCCGCGTCGTCGGCCGGGAAGTGGATACGACGCACGGCCTCGTCCCACGGAGCCAGCCCCTCAACATCGAGGAGGCCCGCCGGCATCGGATCGGGCTGACGGGGGAGCTGCTCGAAGGCCCGCCACAGCAGCTCTCGGATCGTCTTCGTCGAGATGCCGTCGGCGGCGGGGTGGATCGGGGTGATGCGGGCCGTGTGCACCAGCTCGCCCTCGCCCCGCAGGATCTCGACCTCCGGGCTCGCCAGCTGCAGGCTCCCCCGATACAGCTGGGCGACACCGGACACCGCGAGCTCCATGCCCTGCCGGTACATCGTCGCCGTCCAGGGCTGGTTGAAGAACGGGAGCTGGAGCGACCCGGTCCCGTCGGTCAGCGTGACCGTGACCATCGTCATGGGCCTTCGACCCTTCTGCGCCCGGATCTGTCGCATGCGCACCTGGGTGACCTTTGCGACCACGGTCGCCTGCTGATCGAGGCGGAGGTCGCGGATCGTCTCCACCCGCGATCGGTCGATGTACCGCCGCGGGTAGTGGTGCACGAGCTGGCCCACCGTGTGGATGTCGAGGGCGTCGCCGAGGACGATCCACGCCTCGGGACCCTTCGTCTTGACACCGAGGCGACGAGACGCCACGCGGGCGTCGATCGTGCGGACGGGGTCGTCCAAGCGCAGGCGAGGAGGTGGCATGGGGGCTCCCTGGTTCTACCACTTGCGCCCGACACGTCCGCCGACGCCGCGGCGATCGGGGGGGCCGAACCCCTCTGGTACCCTCGTTCGGCGATGGCAGCGGTCTGCGATATCTGTGGCAAGAAGCCGTGGTTCGGCAAGTCGGTGACGTTCTCGCACAAGCGGAACAATCGCCGGTGGGACCCGAATATCCAGCGCGTGCGCGCGATCGTCGACGGCTCCCCGAAGCGCGTCAACGCGTGCACCAGCTGTATCAAGGCCGGCAAGGTCGTCCGGCCGTCGCACGCCTGAGAGATCGCCGATCGCTCAGTCGGTCGTGAGGCCCGCCGAGCGGTAGCCCGCCTTCCCCTCCCGCTTCATCGCGTACATCGCCCGCTCCGCCCGCTCGAGCAGCGAGGGCGCGTTCTCTCCGAGGGTCGCGACCGCGATGCCGATGCTCACGGTGACCGAGGCGACACCGCTCGCCACGGGGACCGCCCGGCATACCGTCTCCACGATCCTTTCCGCGATCCTTTCGGCGTCGGAGTTCGAACCGAGGCTCTCGCAGATCACGGCGAACTCGTCGTCGCCGAGCCGGGCAACGAGGTCCCCGGGCCGCACGGCCGACTCGAGGCGCCGGCCCGTCTCGGCGAGTACCCGGTCGCCGGCCTGATGGCCGAACGCGTCGTTCACATCCCTGAACCCGTCCAGGTCGGCGAACAGCACCGCCACCGGGCTCCTCGATCGTTCGCCGCGGAACACCGCGCGGACCAGCAGCTCCTCGAAGAGATTGCGGCTCGCGAGACCCGTGAGCGGGTCGTGGGTGGCCCGGTGCATCAGCTGATCCTCGTGCACCGTGCGAACGGTGGCATCGCGCGCGATGAGGATGAAGGTCGCACGGTCTCCCACGGTGATGGGCGCCACCGAGACGTCGACCGACAAGGTGGCGCCGTCCTTGCGATGCGCCTCGACGGTCCGTTCCCGCGTGCCGGCGCTCGCTGGTTCTCCCACCCCGCCCAGCGCGAGGCCCGGCAACACGTCCCCCACGGGCATGCCGATGAGCTCCGAAAGGTTCCATCCGAACAATGCCTCGGCCGCGGGGTTGGCCGTCTCGATCACACCGGCGACGTCGGTGGTCACGATCGCCTCGACCACGCCCGCCATCACGGCTCGCGCCCGGGCCTCCGACGCCTCCAGGTCGCGGCCCAGGCGCTCGGCCAAGATCTGGACGCGCGCGCGGGAACGCCCCAGGAAGAACATGAGAATCACGGTGAAGGTCGCGGGCGCGATCGCCAGGGCGAACACGCCCCAAGGGAGGCGGGCGACCTCGGTCGCGTCGTCCTCGCTCGCGAGGGCGAAGGGCTCTGCGCCGGGCGCATCTTCCGGTGCCAGCACCACGTTGCGCACGAACATGAAGGACTCCGGCGCCGGTGTCCGCTCCCCCGATCCGAGCGACTCCGAGAAGGCGTCGGACTCACGAGCTTTCACCCGGTCGGTCGCCGCGAGGAACCCCGCGGCGGAGTACGCGACCACCGCGGGGCCGATCACCATGATGGCGAGGGCCGCCGCGATCGCGATGCGGCCCTGCCGGCGATGCCGCCGGCGGGCGTCGAGCCAGGACCTATCGTGCGCCAAGACGTGCCTCTCCGTGGGCCGTGGGGACCCCGTGGGAAGCGTCGGCACGCCCGGAGACCGCCTGAAGCGCAGGCGGTTCAGCCCTCGGGTGCCTCGATCGACCAGAGCTGGTCCACGGGTCCGATGCCGCTGCCGACCGCGAGAGCGTGGCGGATCGCCTCGGTGACGAACGCCTTCCCCGCGCGGACCGCCGTTCGGAGATCGGCCCCGCGCGCCAGATGCGCCGCGATCGCCGCCGAGAGCGTGCATCCGGTGCCGTGCGTGTGCGGGGTGTCGATACGAGCCGCCGTGACCCACTCCTCCCCGCCGGCGTCCACGAGGAGGTCGGCCGCGTCGGCGCCGTCATCGAGGTGACCGCCCTTGACGAGGACGGCGCCGGCGCCGAGGGCCATGATCGCGTCCGCCGCGCGGCGCATGTCGTCGCGGGTTCGGACCTCGACACCGCTCAGCTCCTGCGCCTCCGGGAGGTTCGGTGTGACGAGGGCGGACAGCGGCACGATCGCGTCACGGAGCACCTCCACGGCATCCGGAGCCAGCAGCGCGCTCCCATGCTTGGAGACCGACACGGGGTCCACCACCAGCGTGGCGATGCCGGCCTCCGCCACGGCGTTCGCGACCGCCTCGACGATCTCGCGGTTCGCGAGCATCCCGGTCTTCGCGGCGTCGACCCCGATGTCATCCGCCACGGCCAGGATCTGATCGGCGACGGTCCGAGGCGACAGGGCTTCGACGCTCGAGACGCCGATCGTGTTCTGCACGGTAACGGCGGTGATCGCCGTCATGCCGAACACCCCGAGTGCGCTGAAGGTCTTCAGGTCGGCCTGGATGCCGGCGCCGCCACCCGAGTCACTGCCCGCGATGGTCAGGGCGCGGGCGCGCGGAGGTCTCGGCCGGTCCGCCTGGGTCGAGCTCATCGGAAGTGATCCCATCCCGCCGGGGTCAGGGGATGTTCCTGCCCGTCGGCCTCGACCGCGACCAGGCCGTGCCCCCCGTCGATCTCTCCGATCTCGCTGAGCGGCACCCCGAACGCCTCATCGAGCTCGGCACGGACGGCGTCGGCCGTCTCCGCCGAGGGGAGCGTGGCGATCAGCTCGTAGTCCTCGCCGCCGCCGAGCACCTCCTCCGGCAGCGCGTGCGGCCCCGCCGGCAGGTCCGCGATCCGGACACGGGCTCCAACTCCGCTCGCCTCACAGAGCCGGGAGAGGTCGAGGCTCAACCCATCGGACACGTCGATCATCGCGGTCGCCCCGTGTCGCGCGAGCACCTGTGCCTCACCAACGCGCGCAACCGGGCGGTCCGCCCGGCGGATCGCCGCAAGATCCTCATCGTCGAGACGGCCGCGGAGCTGTTTGATCCGCCATCCGGCAGCGGCCGCGCCGAGCGTGCCGGTGACCACCACCACGTCCCCATGGAGCGCGCCGCCGCGGGTGAGCGCGCGTCCCGGCGCGACCTCCCCGGTGAGCGTGACCGCGACCGTGACGTCGCGACCGCGCGCGAGGTTGCCGCCGATCAATGTGCACGCGTACTCGTCGCACGCCTCGCGCATCCCGCCGAACAGTTCCATCGTCCAGGCGGCGTCGACCTCATCGGTGAGCGTGAGGGCGCACAGCGCGTAGCGGGGCGAGCCGGCCATCGCCGCGACGTCACTGACGTTCACCGTGATGGCCTTGTGACCGAGATCGCGCGCGGTGATCATGTCGCGCACGAAGTGCGAGCCCTCGACCATCGCGTCCGTGGTGAGCACCAGATCGCCAGACCCCGGTTGGACCACCGCGGCGTCGTCACCCACCGGGACCACGACCTCGGGTCCCGCGCCGGAGAGCACCCGGCGGATCGCGGTGAGCAACTCGTCCTCGGTGAGGTCCATCGGGCCTTCATCCGTTCCGTGCCATCGGTGCGTAAGGGGGCGGCGGCCCTCGGCGTCATGAGGGCGGCCTCAGGCCGTTCGATAGACTCTCAGCGATCTCCACCCCGTACAAACGGCGGTTCCCGTGCACCCGCAAGGAGGCCCACGTGTCGCAGGCGTTCCACAATCCCACCCCCGAAGAGATCCGGGCGTTCACCGAGGAGATGCCAGAGGCCCGGCTCTCGGCCTACGGCAATGTCAACGTCCAGACGAAGGTCCTGTCGCGCAGCGCGGCCAGCACGTTCGTGGTCGACCGCGAATCCAGTGGCAAGACGATGACCCGGGAGGATTTCGACCGGATCGCACAGATGCAGGACGAGTACCTCGCGACCAACGACGTGATCGTGATCGACGGCTACATCGGCAACGACGCCGAGATGCGCACCCGGGCTCGGCTCGTCATGGAGAAGCGCTACGCGAACATCGCGGGCATGCAGCAGAAGCTCTACTTCGAGCGCGCCGACGACGCCGATCCGGAGGTCACGGTGATCTACACGCCAGGCCTGCCCGCTCCCGGGTATCCCGACGACCGCGTGATCGCGGTCGACCTCGACAACTACGTGACACGCGTCCTCAACTCGGACTACTTCGGCGAGTCCAAGAAGGGCGGCCTGCGGATGTGGAACGACATCGTCTACAACAAGGGCGGACTCGCGCTGCACGCCGGCCTCAAGGTGATCCCGACCGCCCATGGCGACAAGGTCTTCATGATCATCGGCCTGTCGGGAACCGGCAAGACCACCACGACCTTCACGACGCAGAACGGCTCCAAGCCGATCCAGGACGACTTCGTCGGCCTGATGCCGGGCGGCCACGCCTATGGCACCGAGAACGGCTGCTTCGCGAAGACCTTCGGTCTCGATCCGGACTTCGAGCCCTCGATCCACGGCGCCGTCGTGAAGCCGAACGCCTACCTGGAGAACGTCTACCAGGACGACGACGGCACGGTCGACTTCTTCAACGAGAACTACACGAAGAACGGTCGCGCGGTCTTCGAGATGCGCGATCTGCTCTCGTACGAGGACGCCCGCAACGTGGGGCGCGTCGACTACCTGCTGATCCTCAACCGCAACGAGAACCTCATCCCCGCGGTGTCGAAGTTGAACCAGGAGCAGGCGGCCGCGTTCTTCATGCTCGGAGAGACGACGGGCACCGCCGCCGGCGGCGCCGCCGAGGAGGGCAAGTTCCTGCGCGTGCCGGGCACCAACCCGTTCTTCCCCCTTCCCCACGGCCTGCAGGGCAACCGCCTGCTCGAGCTGCTGGCGACCCACCCGATCGAGACGTACCTGCTCAACACGGGTCGGGTGGGCGGCAACGACGGCGACGACCGGTCGAAGAAGCTGCGGATCCCCGACACGTCGGCGTGCGTCAAGGGCATCGCCGAGCAGACCATCACCTGGGAAGAGGACCCGGACTTCGGATACCAGGTCGCCTCCTCGGTCCCCGACCTCGACGACACCGAGAAGCTCCAGCCCCGGGTGCTCTACGGATCGCAGGGCCGCGGTGACGAGTACCGCCAGATCGTCGAGAAGCTCAAGAGCGACCGCGTGGCGCATCTGCAGCAATTCACGCAGCTCTCCGAGGAGATCATCAAGGCCGTCGGCTAGCCCGCGCCCCGCCCGTGGCACCCCCGGATCCGGGTGGTACCCCCACCCTGCTTCGCTTTTCTTTCACGTTTCCACAGACCTGGTGATAAGATACCCCAGGGGGGTATACTTCCAGCGCACGCCGAGATCGTCCAACGGGAAGGACATGCAGACCATGCACGACGCTCACCGCGAGACCCGCCGGGATGCGCCGACCGACCCGCACGCCACGATGCACCACGGCCACGGCGCCGCCGCCGCCGAGCCGCCGGTCGGGCCTCGGGAGGGCCACGACGAGCATCAGGGTCACGGGACTCAGGACGCGCACGGCACGCATGCGGGGCACTCCCCCACGATGTTCCGCGATCGCGCCTGGCTCAGCCTGCTCCTGACGCTGCCGATCCTGTTCTGGTCCGAGATGATCCAGGATTGGTTCGGGTTCACGGCGCCGGCGTTCGCCGGCTCGGACCTGATCCCGGCGGCGCTGGGCTCCGTGCTCTTCATCTACGGCGGTTGGCCCTTCCTGCAGGGAGCCGGCCGGGAGGTCCGCCGCCGCCAACCCGGCATGATGCTGCTCATCGCGATGGCGATCTCGGTCGCGTTCGCAGCGAGCGTCGCGACCACGTTCGGCGCCTTCGAGCTCGACTTCTGGTGGGAACTCGCCCTCTTGATCGATGTGATGCTGATCGGGCACTGGCAAGAGATGAAGGCGATCGGGCAGGCTTCGAGCGCGCTCGACGCCCTCGCCTCGATGCTGCCGGATGCGGCCGAGGTCGTGCGGGCCGACGGCGTCGTCGAGGTCGCGGCGAGCACGCTTCTCGTGGGCGACCTGGTCGTCGTTCGCCCCGGGGGTCGCGTTCCCGCGGACGGCACGATCGCCGAAGGGACGGCGGCCTTCGACGAGTCGATGATCACCGGCGAGTCCAGAGCCGTGAGCCGCGCCACCGGCGACCGGGTCGTGGCGGGCACCGTTGCGACCGACTCGGCGGTGCGCGTCCGTGTCGACGCCGTGGGCGAGGAGACCGCGCTCGCGGGGATCCGGCGGCTCGTCGCGGACGCGCAGGCATCGAGGTCACGGGCTCAGGCGCTCGCCGATCGGGCGGCTGCCTGGCTCTTCTACCTCGCGCTCGCCACGGCCGCGGTGACGTTCGCGGTGTGGATCGCGATGGACGAGCCCGAGCAGGCGCTCGAGCGAGCGGTGACCGTGCTCGTGATCGCCTGCCCCCACGCGCTCGGCCTCGCGATCCCACTCGTGATCGCGATCTCGACCGCGATGTCCGCGCGAGCTGGAATCCTCGTGAAGGACCGTCTCGCGTTGGAGCGCATGCGCACCGTCGACACGGTCCTGTTCGACAAGACCGGCACCCTCACGCAGGGGGCGCCGAGGGTGACTGACGCGCTTGCGCTCGACGGCAACCGCGATGGGCTCCTGGCCCTCGCGGCCGCCGCGGAGGCCGACAGCGAGCACCCGCTCGCCAAGGCGATCGTCGCCGCGGCAGACCAGGCGCCGCGCGCAGGCGAGGCGCCGCGCGCCGCCGAGGGCTTCCGCTCGATCGCCGGACGCGGGATCGTCGCCGAGGTCGACGGGCACGTGGTGGCGGTCGGCGGTCCGGCGCTGCTCCGGGAGCGCAACGCCACGGTGCCCGAAGAGCTCGAGCGGTCCACCGAGGTGTGGTCGTCCCGGGGCGCCTCGGTGGTCACGGTGCTTCGCGACGGAGAGGTCGCCGGCGCGCTCGCGATCGAAGACGCCGTCCGGCCGGAGTCGCTCGACGCGGTGCGAGCCCTGCAGGCCGAAGGGGTTCGAGTGGCGATGGTCACCGGCGACTCGCGACCGGTGGCCCAAGCAGTCGCGACCGATCTGGGGATCGACGAGGTGCACGCCGAGGTGCTCCCCGAGCGCAAGGAGTCGGTCGTGATGTCGCTCCTCGCCGACGGTCGCCGCGTCGCGATGATCGGCGACGGCGTGAACGACGCGCCCGCCCTCGCGAGGGCCGACGTCGGCATCGCGATCGGCGCCGGCACCGACGTGGCGATCGAGTCCGCGGGGGTGGTGCTGGCGAGCGACGACCCCCGGGGCGTGCTCGGCGTGATCCGGCTGTCGCGTGCCAGCTACCGCAAGATGGTCGAGAACCTCGTGTGGGCGACGGGCTACAACGTGGTGTCGATCCCCCTCGCCGCGGGTGCGCTCGCGTGGGCGGGGATCCTTCCGTCGCCGGCGGTCGGGGCCGTCTTCATGAGCGTGTCGACGATCGTGGTGGCCCTCAACGCGCAGCTGTTGCGTCGTCTCGACCTCCGTCCGGCCTGATCGAGAGCGCCGGGTGGGAGGATCAGCTCCCGCCAGGTGGGTCGGGGGGCTTGGGGGTCCGGTGCCCGAGGAACCACCCCGCCACCAGCTGCACGACGGCGAGCCCCACGAACACCAGCACGTACCAGCGGTAGGCGCCCGCGTCGTCCACGAAGGCCCGCCCCTTCGTGTCGATCGAGGCAAACAGCGCAAACGCCCCGGCAAACGCGAACCACAGCCCGACCCGCCCGGTGAGGTACGCGGCGTACAGCGCGTTGTCCACCGGATCGCGGCTCTCGAACGGACGCTTGGCCCAGTGGACGAGCGACCGGATCCCGAGGGCGGCGAAGATCCCCGCCGCCACGAGCTCGAACCCCCTCAAGGTGCCGCGACCCCGAGCGCCGCGCGGACCTCCTCGTCGGTGGTCTGATCGAAGATCTCGTAGAACTGCCCGACGGCGAAGAACGAGGACGGCTGCAGCGGGACGACGATCGCGTCGCATGCGCGCCCGAGCCGTGCCACCGTGTCCCCCGGCCCGACCGGCGCCGCGAAGACGACCCCCGCCGGACCTTGCGCCCGCGCCCACGCGAGCGCGGCGAACGCGGTCCCACCGGTGGCGACGCCGTCGTCGACCACGATCGCCGTGCGCCCGGCAAGCGCCACCGGCGGTCGGCCTCCGCGATACCTCGCCGTCCGCCGCACGATCTCGGCCTCCTCGCGCGCGATCTCGGACTCGAGGTACTCGGGACGAACGCCGAGCCGCTCGATCAGACGGTCATCGAGCAGCCGCACGCCCGGCGCCACGGCGCCGAGACCCAGCTCGGGGTTCCCCGGCGCGCACACCTTGCGCGGGACGACGACGTCGAGCGGCGCCCTCAGCTCACGCGCGACCGGGACCGCGACCACCACGCCCCCGCGTGGGACGCCGAGCACGACGGCCGGTCCGGACACCTCGGCGGCCACCAGAGCCGCCAGGAGCTCACCCGCCTCGGTTCGATCCAGGTACCTCACCACTCGACTATCGCACTCCGTGCCGTCGGCGGCCCCGACTCGACTCGCGTTGCGACCGTTCGCGACCGCGGACTAGCATGGCGAACGCGACGAGCGAGCGACGAGCAGGAGGGCATCCGTGGTCAACGCGTACATCCTGATCCAGACCGAGGTCGGCAAGGCGGCGTCCGTGGCTGGCGAGGTCCGAGGGATCGCAGGCGTCACCGATGCAGAGGACGTGACCGGGCCCTACGACGTCATCGTCCGCGCGGAGGCCAAGACGGTGGACGAGCTCGGGAAGCTGGTCGTGGCGCGCATCCAGGCGGTGGAAGGCATCACCCGTACCCTGACGTGCCCGGTCGTGCACCTGTAGAGGATCCGCGCCCTTCAGTCGTCGCCGTGGAGCTCGCGCGGGTGCGTGCCTTTCGCGCGCTCGGCGGCGAATCGCTCTTGTGCGAGGTCCAGCAGCCGCTCGACGAGCGCCGGATAGGGAAGGCCCGAGGCCTCCCACAGGCGGGGATACATCGAGATCGACGTGAACCCCGGGATCGTGTTGATCTCGTTCAGCCAGAGCTCGTCTTCTCCACGGAGGAAGAAGTCGACCCGGGCCATCCCCGCGCAGTCGACCGACCGGAACGCGGCGACCGCCATCGACTGCACGCGCGCCTGGAGCTCGGAGGTGATCCCCGCGGGGATCAGCAGCTGCGCCCCCTGATCGTCGAGGTACTTGGCCGCGTAGTCGTAGAACTCGTGCCCCTGCGGCACGATCTCGCCCACGACGGAGGCCACGGGGTCGTCGTTGCCGAGCACCGCGCACTCGATCTCGCGGATCGGCTGGACCCCTCGCTCCACGACGGCCTTCCGCGCATACCGGAACGCCTCCGCCATCGCGGCATCGAGCTCGTCGCCCCCGTGCGCCTTGGTGATCCCGACCGAGGACCCGAGTGACGCCGGCTTGGCGAACACCGGGTATCCGAGCGCGGCGATGCGAGCCGCCACGCCTTCGGGATCCTCGTTCCACCGGGGCTCGTGGACCACCTCGTACGGCGCCACGGGCAGACCGGCCGCCTCGAACAGCACCTTCTGGACGGCCTTGTCCATCCCGAGCGCAGACCCGAGCACGCCGGCGCCCACGTAAGGGACGCCGGCGAGATCGAGCAGTCCTTGCATCGCGCCGTCCTCGCCGAACGGGCCGTGCAGCACCGGGAACACCACGTCGATCGGCTCCCGCGAGCCGTCGGCGATCACGAGCTCACGGATCGCTCCCTCACCCGCCAGCTCGGCCGCGGGCCCAGCGTCGTCCGTGACCTCGGGCATGCGCCCGCTCTCGGCGGGAAGCACGGGGGGCCCGGGGAGCACATGCCAGCGACCCTCCCGCGTGATGCCGACCAGCACGACCTCGTTGCGATCCGGGTCGAGCGCGTCCGTCACCGAACGCGCCGAGATGCACGAGATCTCGTGTTCTGCCGAGCGTCCTCCGAACAGCACCAACACCCGCCGCCGGCTCATCTGGTCGCCTCCAGCGCCTGCGTCATGTCGTCGAGGAGATCCGCGGGATCCTCGAGCCCGACGCTCACCCGCACCAAGCCGTCGCTGATGCCGGCGGCGCGCCGCGCCTCCGGCGGATACTGACGGTGCGTCGTCGACGCCGCGTGGCCGACCAGCGTGTGCGTCCCGCCGAGGCTGGTGGCGATCCAGGCGAGCTCGAGGCCGTCGCAGAACGCCTTTCCCCCGTCGACGCCGCCGGCGACCTCCACGGCAAACATCCCCCCGGCGCCGTTCGGCAGGATCCGGGCTGCCACCCCGTGGTCGGGATGCGACGGCAGGGCCGCGTAGTGGATCCGTTCGACACGAGGGTGCTCGGCGAGCCGGGCGGCGATCCACGCGGCGCTCGACGTGTGGCGCTCCATCCGGATGCCGAGGGTCGAGATCCCACGCATCGCGAGCCAAGCGTCGAACGGGGCCATCGTGCCGCCGGTGTCGATCGCGGTCGAGCGGAGCGCCTCGCGCCCCTCGGACGAACACGCGATCACTCCCCCGATGTGGTCGTGGTGCCCGCCGAGGTACTTCGTCGTGGAATGCAGCACGAAGTCGAACCCGTACTCGGCGGGGTTGCAGAGCGCCGGCGACGCGAACGTGTTGTCGACGGCGGCCGGCACCGCGTGCTCCCGACACCTCGCGCCGAGCGCCTCGAGGTCCGCGACGTCCATCGTCGGGTTCGCGATCGTCTCGGTGTAGAACAGCGCCGCACCCGGAAGCGCGGCCGCCACGGCCTCGAGATCGCGACCGTCGACCAACTCGACCGTGACGCCGAAGCGTGGCAGCACGTTCGTGGCGAGCGAGAACGCCCCGCCGTAGAGCGCGCGGGTCGCGACGATCCGATCCCCCGACGAGGCGAGCGAGGTCCACAACGTGTGGATCGCCGCCATCCCCGACGCGAATGACATCGCCGCCCCGGTCCCTTCGAGTTCGGCCACGACGGCTTCGAACGCGTCGAGGGTTGGGTTACCGTAACCGCGCGTGTACGTGTAGCCGGGGCGCCGGAAGGCGATCGTGTCCGCGTAGGCGTCGGCGTCGTCGAACCGGAAGGTCGACGTCTGGTAGATTGGCACGCTCGGGGTCTGCTGGTCGACCGGCGGCGCGACGGCGGCGTGGATCGCCCGGGTCTGGAACCCCCTGCGTCGCTCGCTCACACGTGCCCTCCGGCGTCGGCCCATCGCGTCGGGTACCGGTCGCGCAGGTCGATCGCGAGCACCGTGAGCGCGTCCATCAGCCGGCGGGTCATGTCGCGAAGAGCGTCGCGGTCGTCGATCTCATCCCTGCGTGCGGTGATGTCGAGCGGCTCCCCGACCTTGATCCACACCGGACGACGAGGCTTCAACGATCCACGGCCGGACTTCTGCCACACCGCGGCCGAACCCCAGCTCGCCATCGGGACGATCGGCACGCCCGACATCAAGGACAGCCGCACCGCTCCCGTCCTCCCCTCCATCGGGAGCCCATCCGGTCGCTTCGTGACGGTGCCCTCTGGGTACACGACCACGACCTCGCCGTCGCGCAGCGCCGTCTCGGCGCGCACGAGCGGTCTGCGATCCCCGGCGCCGCGACGCACCGATATCTGCCCGGCTCCGCGCATCGCACGCCCCACGATCGGTATCCGGAACAACTCCTCCTTCGCCAAGAACCTGGGGCGCCGACCCGCCTTGATCACCGCGTACGCGTTCGCGATCGGATCGAGATAGGACGCGTGGGTGCATGCCACGATCGCGGGACCCCGCTCCGGGATCCCGTCGAGATGCTCGAACCGCCACGAGAAGTAGACGCTCGCGAGCGGGATCACGGCGAGACGCGTGGCGTGGTACCAGGGCTCCGCGGTCCTCACCCCCCGCCACGGTCGTTCCGGCCGAGCAGCCTCCAGGCGAACGGAAGCGCGGATGCCGCCCCGAGCACCTTCAACGTGTCTCCGATCACGAACGGGGCAAGGCCGAGCTCGATCGCCCGATCGAGCGGGACGTCGATCGCCGCCATCAACCACGAGACGCCCACGGCGTAGATCGTGACCGTCCCCAGGAACATGGCACCCACCGCCGAGCCGAACGACCGATCCCAACCGGCGCGGGCGAGCAGCCCGACGAGCGCCGAGGCCGCCACGAAGCCCCAAAGGTATCCGCCGGTCGCCGACGCGGGTCCGAGCACGGCCACGCCCTCCGCCCCCCCGGCGAAGACGGGGATCCCGACCGCCCCCCACGCGAGATAGAGGGCGATCGTGCTCACGCCGAGCACCGGTCCGTAGGCGGCCCCCACGAGGAGCACGCCGAGCGTCTGCCCGGTGATCGGCACCGGCGTGAACGGCAGCGGGATGCGCACCTGGGCCAGGACCGAGATCATCGCCGCGCCGCCGATGGCGCAGGCGACCGCGAACGCGGCCCGCGCCCCCGCGCGCGAGCGCTCGGGAGCCAAGCGGACGACCAGTGTCGTCACGAAAGCGATACCTCCTCGCGGCCTCGAGAGGGCGTGAGCCTACCGCACGGGGTCAGCTACGCTGAGTCTGCGTGCGCGCGATCGTGCTTCCCGTGAAGTCCCTCGACGAGTCCAAGGGCCGGCTCGCTCCCATGCTGTCCCCCATGGAGCGAGCTGCGCTCACCCTCGCGATGCTCGAGGACGTGCTCGACGTCACGCTCGCGATGCCGGGATGGGCAACTTGGGTCATCTCTCCCGACGACGCAGTGCTCGAGGTGGCCGCGATCCGCGGCGCCGAGCCCGTGACCGAGGACCGTCCACCCCTGTCGAGCGCATTGCACCAGGCGGAGGACGAGGCAACGCAGCGTGGGCTCGAGAGCCTCGCCGTGCTGCTCCCCGACACCCCGTTGCTGACGCCGGCGGCGCTCACCCGGGCTCTCCACACGCTGGGGCCGGTCGTGATCGCACCCTCGGTGGACGGATCGGGCACCAATCTGCTGCTGCGCCGGCCCGCCGCCGTGATCGCGTCGCGGTTCGGACCCGATTCCTACCGGCGTCACCTCCAGGAGGCCGCGGAGGCCGACGTGCCCACGTCGGTGGTCGAGCAGGAGGAGCTCGGCTTCGACCTGGACCTCCCGGACGATATCCTCATCGTCCTGAAGGCGCGCCGTGCCGGCCGGACGAGGGAGGTCCTGCGTGACCTCGACCTCCACGATCGCCCTGCGGCGGGCGCGAACCGGACCTGAGCAGCCGAGGAGCGAGATCGTGCAAGGAACCGTCAAGGAGTTCGACGAGGCGAGCCGATCGGGTTCGTTGCTGACCGACGATCGCACCGAGATCGGCATCGACCCGGCCTCCGGGGACGCGACGCAGTATCGGATGCTGCGGTTCGGCCAGCGTGTGCTCTTCGAGGTCGAAGAGATCGACGGACGCGCGGTCGCCCGTTCGCTTCGTCTCGTGACGTTCGAGCCTTAGGATCAACCCCCGCCGCTTCCGTCGATCACCCGGGACCGGAAGTCCTTCCCCGGCGTGAACGAGGGCAGGTCTCGCGCTGGCACGGTGATCGGGACGTCGGGCTTGCGAGGGTTGCGGGCGATGCGCTCGTTGCGGTGCTTCCGCTCGAACGTGCCGAAGTCTGCCAGCGTCACGCGGTCGCCCTTCACCACCGCGTCACGGATCGCGTCGATCGCAGCGTCGACCACCCGGCCGACCTCGGCCTTCCCCATCCCCGTGCGCTTCGCGACCTCCGCGACCAAACCACCCTTGTTCATGGTGCGTCCCTCCAGGTCGTCGGTTCCGAGCCACCGTAGCCCGGATGGTGGGCCTCGGGCAACCCGGCAGCGCAGACACTTTCGAGCGGAGGAGCTTGGTAGCATGGCCGGGCTCGGTGGCCCGTGGTGTAACGGCAGCACGACTGACTCTGGATCAGTTAGTCTTGGTTCGAATCCAGGCGGGCCAGCTCACCGACCCGGCGCGTGCGCCGGGTCGTCGCACGTCCTGGGCGCCTACTCCCCCACGAACCCGGGGTACAGCGGCAGCATCAACTTCGGGCGGGGATCTCCGGTGAAGTCGAAGTCCCGCGACAGATCGCCCAGCTGCTCGACTTCCTCGCGGACGGTGGGGCGCGGGTCCGGCCAGCCGTCGGTCGCGGGGTCGATGCGGCGCCCCTGCAGGAACCGATCCTCGATCAGCTTGAGGTAGGCGTCGAACGACAGCAACTGATGGTCGATCTCGCCCTCCTTCGCCCAGGGGCTGATCATGAAGCTCGGCACGCGGAGACCCCACCCGTTCTCGTCCACCACCGGCGGCCGGACGTGATCGTAGAAGCCGCCCCAGTCGTCCCACGTCACGAAGATGGCCGTGTGACGCCATTGGTCGTCGGGGCCGTTCATCACCGCGTTGACGAACCGGGTGACGAACGCCTGTCCCTTGGAGATGTCGTCGGGCGGATGGTCCCCCCGGTCGATGACCGGAACGATCCAGGACACGGCGGGAAGCTCCCCGGTGGCCGCCAGCGTCAAGAAATCCGTGTTCGGGCGGATGTTGTCGAACTGCCCGGTGGCCTCGACGCTGCGGAAGCCGGGCAACGGGTTCTGGATGTCGGCGGTGAGCGGACCGGCGTTCGCGTCGCACGGCGGGACCACGCAGGAGCCGGCACCCACGAAGTAGCCCCAGCTCACGCCGGCTCGGTACAGGAGCCACGTGATGTCACCCCAGATGTAGGGGCGAGGGGCCCCGTCCGTGGCCTTCCACGTGATCCCTGGCCACTGCTCATGGAACTTCGGGTCGCCGTGGAACACCTTCTCGGACTCACAGCTCATGGTGTCCTCGAGGTCCGGACAGAACGCCGACCACCCCGAGACCAGGAACAGGTGTGACGGAAGCGTCCACGAATCCACCGGGGCGAACATCCGATCGTGCAGGACGTAGGAGTCGGCATAGGCCCAGTAGTTCGGCAGCTCCCGACCGGTGTGGTAGCCCATCACGTCGGGCTGGTCCTCGGGGCCGGGCGTCGCCTCCGGACACGGCGGCTCGTCGGGGTGCTGCATGCACCCGTTCAACTGTGCGAACAGCGCGTTCAGGTACCCGTCCATCTTCCCGCCGTTCACCGAGATGGTCGACGCCGTGTTCCCGTGAGGTCCTCCCTGATCGATGAAGTTGGTGTCGTGGTACGGACGGTCGCAGCCTCCGGTCTCCGGGTTCGGCACACAGACCGCCGGCACGCCGTCGTCGTCCATCGGGATGCCGTCGGCACCCGGATAGGTGCCGAAGTAATGATCGAACGACCGATTCTCCATCACGATGAAGACCAGGTGGTTGATGTTGCCGATCCCCTTCGCCGGATCGATCGGAACGGAGTCGTCGAGACGCAGGCGTCGGGTTGGCGGGTTCGTCAGGGGCCGGGTGTCGACACCGCTCGGCGCGGCGTCGGGGTCGGGCGAATAGACCTCTTTCGGCCACGCGGTCAGGCCGGGGGACGGGCTTCTGCTCTCCCCGCCCGGTGAGCCTGCTGCGGGCGTCCCGGAGAGATCCGCGCCGCCCGTGCACCCGATCGCGACGATGCCGATGGCCATCAGGGCGAGCGTGAGGCGCACGCGCAGCGACGGGAATCGGAACATCGGCCCCGGCATCGTACCGGTGTCCCCGCTCAGCCCGGCACCGGGTCGAGCACCACCCGCGGGATCGGTACCTGCGTGAAGTCGAAGATCCGCCGCAGGTCGCCGCGTACCAACTCCTCGCGCACGCTCGGGCGTGGGTCCGGCCACCCCATGTTCTCCCCGTCGAGGCGCTGGCCGCCCAGGAATCGGTCCTCGATCAGCTTGAGGTACGCGTCGAACGACACCGTCTGATGATCGACGTTCAGGCCGCGCGTGACCCAGGGGCTGATCACGAACGCCGGGACCCGGATCCCGTAGCCGTACGGGTCGATCTCGATCGGCGGCACATGGTCGTAGAACCCGCCCCAGTCGTCCCAGACCACGAAGATCGCCGTGTGGAGCCACTGCGCCCGCGGCCCGCGCATGATCGCGTTCACGACCTTGGTGACCCACGCCTGCCCGTAGCCCGCGTAGTCCGGCGGGTGCTCGCCCTTGCCGCCCACCGGCGTCACCCACGAGACGGCCGGCAGCGTTCCCGCCGCGGCTCGGGAGAAGAAGTCGTCGTACGGACGGATCCGCCCGAACTGGTTCGTCTCCTCGACGGTGCGGAACCCCGGCAGCACGTTGATCACGGGGGCGGTCGCGGGTTCATCGGTCTTCGCACACGGCGCACGAACGCACGTGCCCGGACCGACGTAGTAGGCCCAGCTGACGCCGTGCTGGTGGAGCAGCCACGTGATGTCGGCCCATCGGTACGGGCGTGGCGCGCCGTCCTGCGGCCGCCAGTCCTGGTCGGGGCGGGTGAGCGAGGTCCGGCAACTGCTCGCATCCGGGTCGGGCCCCGACAGGTCGCTGCACAGCGCCGACCAGGCCGAGACGAGGTACAGATGCGCCGGCAGCGTCCAGGAGTCGCTGGGGGCGAACATCCGATCTTGAAGCAGGTACCGCTTCGCGTACGCCCAGTAGTTCGGGATCTCCTTCGCGGTGTGGAACCCCATCACGTCGGGCCGGTCGTCGGCCTCCCGGGCCGCTCGGCGGCACTGGTACAGATCGGGCTTCGAGCCGCAGATCGAGTACAGCTCCTGCTGCGCCCGGATGAACCCGTCCATCTTGCCGCCGTTCACGTCCATGTGGGACGCGCGCTCGCTGTGCGCCCCTCCCGCGTCGAAGAGCCCGGGGTCGTGGAAGGGTTTGCGACAGATGCCCGCCTCCGGATCGGGGATGCAGGGCTTGAAGCTGCCGTCGGGCTTACGAGGGATCCCGTTCGCGCCCGGAAAGGTCCCGAAGTAGTGATCGAACGACCGGTTCTCCTGCACGATGAAGATCAGGTGGTCGAGGTTGCGGATCCCTTTCGTCGGGTCGATCCCGACGGTGCGGCCGACGGGAACGGCCTCGGCTTCGCGAGGCGCTCGGGGCGCGTTGAAGGCCGCGAGGGCGGCGACGAGCGCGACCGGCAGGATGAGCCGGAGGATCCGTGCAGGCATGTGGCCGCCCATCGTATCCGGCCGAACGCCGATCACCCTCAGGGCCGCGGGTCCAGGATCAGTGGGGGGATGGGGTCCTGCGAGAAGTCGAACTCCTCCGACAGATCCCCCAGGATCGCGACCTCTTCGCGGATCGTCGGGCGCGGATCCCACCACCCGTCCGTCTGCGGGTCGAGACGCTGACCGCCGAGGAACCGGTCCTCGATCAGCTTGAGGTACGCGTCATACGAGAGGGTCTGGTGGTCGATGTCGAGACCGCGATCGGCCCACGGGCTGATCAGCATCGATGGCACCCGGATCCCGTAGCCACCTTCGTCGACGATCGGCGGCGGGACGTGATCGTAGAAGCCGCCCCAGTCGTCCCATATCAGGAACACCGCGGTGTGGTGCCAGTCGGGCCCTCGCATCGCCGCGTTCACCAGACGCGTGACGAACGCCTGTCCGTCGTCCACCCCCTGTGGGGGATGCTCGCTGATCGTCTTGGTCGGCACGACCCACGAGACAGCCGGCAGCCTGCCCGTGCGCACGCGGTCGAAGTAGTCGGCGTAAGGACGGATCCGTCCCAGTTGCCCTGTCCTCGCGACCGTCTTGAATCCGGCCAGGGGGTTCTTGTTGAACGAGGTCGCCCCGGTCTCGTCGCTGGGACAGGGCGGTCGCACGCACGTGTTGGGACCGACGTAGTACGCCCAGGTCACGTCGTGCTGATAGAGGAGCCAGGTGATGTCGGCCCACAAGTACGGCACCCGCCCGCCGTCGGCCGGTTCCCAACGCTGGTCGGGACCCTGGAGATCGGTGACGCAGCTCGTCACGTCGGTAAGGTCGTCACAACGCGCCGACCAGCCGGAGACCAGATACAGGTGCGCCGGCATCGTGTAGGAATCGGTCGCGGCGAACATCCGGTCGTGGAGCACGTAGCGGCTGGCCCACGCCCAGTAATTGGGGAGCTCCCTCGCCGTGTGGAAGCCCATCACGTCTGGCCGCCCGGTCGCGTCCTGCGCAGCCTCCTCACACTCGGGATTCGTCGGGTGCTTGCGACATGTGCTGAACATCGTCTGCTGGACCTGGATGAATCCATCCATCGCCCCTCCGTTGATGGACAGGTCGGACGCCAGCTCGTTGTGTGGCCCGCCCGCGTCGAACACCCCCGTGTCGTGGAACGGCTTGCGACACCGATCCGCCTCGGGATCGAGGACGCAGACGGCGAACGATCCGTCCGGCCGTCTGGGGAGACCGTTGGCCCCAGGGAACGTCCCGAAGTAGTGATCGAACGACCGGTTCTCCTGCACGATGAAGATCAGATGGCGGAGGTTGCGGAGCCCCTTCGCGGGATCGACCGCCGCGCGCGGGCTCTCGGCCGCGAGGACCTCGGGGGGCGGTGATCCGAGCGAGACCGTGGCGACCGTCACGGCCATGGCCACGGGGGTCGCGATGCGACCGACCCTCCGCAGGGTTGCCACCAGCGCCATGAGGCGCCGATGCTACCGCACCCCTCGCACACGTCCGCAGGGCGCCGTATCGTGAGGCGATGGTCGAGCCAGGTGCCGGCGCCTCACGCAGACCGGCTGCCGTTCGCGTCGGTGCGCTCGCGGTGCTGGTCGTGGCTCTCAGCTCCCTCGCGATCTCGATGGGCCGCGACACCGTCCAGAAGGTCCAGACCACCCACGAGATGGCGCAGCCTCCGACCGTGGTTGTGATCGCGTCCGACGACCAACGGTGGGACACGCTCGACGCGATGCCACGGGTCCAGCGCCTGCTGATGGCGCACGGGGTCACCTTCCCCAACGCGTACGCCACCTCGCCGGCGTGCTGCGCGAGCAGGGCGAGCATCTTGACCGGTCTCTACCCGCTGCATACCGGGGTGTGGCGCAACGACCCGCCCCACGGCGGCTTCGAGGCCTTCGACGACGCCTCCACCTTGCCCGTGTGGCTCCACGACGCGGGGTCCGCGACGGGTCTGTTCGGCAAGTACCTCAACGGGTACGAGGACGCCGCCCAGCCGTACGTGCCGCCGGGGTGGACGCGCTGGTACTCGGTGTGGGGCGACTACTTCGGGTACTCGGGGGTCGATCAGACGTCGCTGTTCGTGGCCGGCAACGACGAGGCCGACTACTCGACCGACGCGGAGGCCGCGCGAGCCGACGCGTTCATCCGTGAGACCGAGGGCCCGCTGTTCGTGTACGTCGGGTTCGCAGGCGTTCACGAGCCCTTCACCCCGGCGCCTCGCCACCGCGACGAGTTCACGACGCTGGCGGACTGGCGTCCACCCAGCTACAACGAAGCGGACACATCGGACAAGCCGAGGTGGGTCTCCCGCCGGGGACGGTTGGACGCCGAGGCGCGGCGGGTCGTCGACCACATCCGCCTCGACCAGTACCGTGGACTGCTCGCCGTCGACGAGGGGGTGAGGCGGATCGTCCGGGCCCTCGACGACACGGGGCGCCTCTCGACGTCGCTCATCGTGTTCACGAGCGACAACGGCTTCACATGGGGAGAGCACCGTTTGTTCGGCAAAGGCGACCCGTACGAGGAGAGCATCCGCGTGCCCATGGTCGTGCGGTACGACCCCGTGGTGCAGGACCCGGGGCGTTCGGACGACCACCTCGTCCTGAACATCGACGTCGCACCGACGGTCGAAGACGCGACCGGGATCGCCGCGCCGCCGATGGACGGTCGGTCCCTGCTCCCGCTGCTCGACGCCTCGGCCCCACGGTGGCGCCGGCACTTCCTCACGATGAAGATGGGCAACCAGATGCCCTCCTTCTGTCAGATCCACACCGCGACCCGGGTGCTCACCGTGTACGAGACCGGCGAGGAGGAGGATTACCTGCTTTCGTCGGATCCGTTCCAGCTCCACAACCTGGCCGGATCCCTGCGGGGCGAACGACGACGCGACGCGCTTCGCGAGTTGCTCGTCGACTCGTGCGACCCGCCGCCGCCGGATACGTCGTGGTGAGCCGGTCTCGGGGCTAGCCGTCCGGCCGGGTCGGAAGGATCAGCGGCGGGATCGGATCCTGCGAGAAGTCGAACTCCCTGCGCAGATCGCCGAGGATCCCGACCTCCTCACGGACCGTGGGGCGCGGGTCCCACCATCCGTCGGTCTCGGGATCGAGGCGCTCGCCCCCCAGGAACCGATCCTCGATCAGCTTGAGATAGGCGTCGAACGAGAAGGTCTGGTGATCGATGTCCATGTCACGCTTCACCCACGGGCTGATCACGAACGCCGGCACCCGGATCCCGTAGCCGCCTTCGTCCACCACGGGCGGCGCCACGTGATCGTAGAAGCCTCCCCAGTCGTCCCACAGCACGAAGATCGCCGTGTGCAGCCACTGCTGCCGCGGCCCCTCCATGATCGCGTTCACGAGCTTCGTGACCCACGCCTGGCCCGGACGGATCGGATGCGGCGGATGCTCGCTCGGGATCTTGGGGGGCACGATCCACGACACCGACGGCAACGTCCCATCGGCGGCGGCCCCGAAGAAGCGCGCGTACGGCTGCAACCGGTCGAGCTGACCGGTCTGCTCGACCGTGGTGAACCCGGCGAGGGGGTTCTTGCCGATCGGCGTCCCCTTCTGTTCACCGTCCTCCAAGGCGCACGGGTCTTCGAGACAGCTGTCCCGCTCGATGTAGTACGCCCAACTGACGTCGTGCTGATGCAAGAGCCACGTGATGTCCGCCCACAGGTAAGGACGCCGCCCCGCGACGGTGGGCCAGCCCTGGCTCACCGAGGTCAGATCCGTCCGGCACGATGCGACGTCCGTCCGGTCGGGGCACAGCGCCGACCAGCCGGACACGAGGTACAGATGCGCAGGCATGGTCCAGGAGTCGGTCGGCGCGAACATCCTGTCCTGCAGCAGATAGCGCCTGGCGTACGCCCAGTAGTTCGGGATCTCCTTCCACGTGTGGTAGCCGACGACGTCGTGTTCGCCGTGCGGACCCGACGTGGCGCGCCGGCACTCGGGGTTGTCCGGGTCTCGCCCGCACACGCTGTAGAACTCGCGCACCACTTCGACGAACCCGTCCATCTTGCCGCCGTTCACGGCCATCTCGGAGGCCGCCTCGCTGTGCGCCGCGCCGGCGTCGTACACGCCGGTGTCGTGCCACGGGCGCTGACACGGCCCGCCGGCGGGATCGGGCAGGCACGGCCGGAAGCTGCCGTCGGCTCTGCGTGGGATCCCGTTCGCGCCGGGGAAGGTCCCGAAGTAGTGATCGAACGAACGGTTCTCCTGAACGATGAACACGAGGTGATCCAGGTTCCGGATGCCCCTCGTGGGGTCGATCCCGGGCACCGCCGACGACGCCGTCTCGACCGCCCTCGAGGAGATCGAGGCGGCGGGCGCGACGGCGGCGCCGACGCAGGCGGTGATCGACAGCGCGAGCAGCGCGCCGGCAACGGCGCGCCACGACCTCGGCCGGGTCATCCGTCCGCCCATGGGTCGGGCTCGAGGACGAGTGGCGGGATCGGCTCCTGCGAGAAGTCGAACTCGGTGCTCAGGTCCCCGAGGATACCGACCTCCTCGCGGACGGTCGGCCGCAGGTCGGGCCAGCCCTGGTTCATGCCGTCGAGCCGGCGGCCGCCCAGGAACCGATCCTCGATCAGCTTGAGGTACGCCTCGAACGACAGAAGCTGATGGTCGATGTCCAGGTCCCGGGCGACCCAGGGGCTGATGACGAAGGCCGGCACGCGCATCCCCCACCCTCCCTCGTCGACGACCGGCGGCGCCACGTGATCGAAGAACCCGCCCCAGTCGTCCCACGTGACGAAGATCGCCGTGCGCATCCATTGCTCCTCCGGGCCCTGCATGATCGCGTTCACGACCTCGGTCACCCACGCCTGTCCCGGCCGGACCGACTGTGGAGGATGCTCGCTGTTCTCCTTGTACGGAACGATCCACGACACGCTTGGGAGGGTACCCTCGGCCGCGGCGCGGAAGAACGCGCCGTAGGGGCGGACGTTCCCGAGCTGCCCTGAAGCCTCGACCGATTCGAACCCGATCAGCGGGTTCTTGCCGAACGCGGTGGCGTGAGGACGCCTGCCGCACGCGCCCTCTTCGTGCGCGAGGCACGTGCCGGGGCCGACGTAGTACGCCCAGGGGACGCCGGCCTTGCCGAGCAGCCAGGTGATGTCCGCCCACAGGTAGGGACGGTCGTCGCCGACGCGCGGACCCCATCCTTGGTCTGGACGTTCCAGATGCGTGATGCAGTCGGCCGGCAGGGAGCCGTCCCAGTCCTCGTATCCCTCGCAGATGGCAGACCACCCCGAGACGAGGTAGAGGTGCGCAGGCACGGTCCACGAGTCGGTCGGCGCGAACATCGCGTCCTGGAGCAGGTAGCGTCTCGCGTAGGCCCAGTAATTCGGGATCTCGCGCGCGGTGTGGAAACCCATCACGTCGGGCCGACCCTTCGTGTCCTCGGAGGCGGCCGCGCACCTGTCAAGATCGGGCTTCGTCTTGCACGTGCTGTAGAGCACCCGCGTCGCGTACACGAACCCATCCATCGCGCCGCCGTTGATCGACAGATCGGAGGCGTGTTCGTTATGCGGTCCGCCCGCGTCGAGCGGGCCGCGGTCGTGGAACGGCCGGATGCAGCGACCGTTCTCCTCGTCGGGGTTGCACGGCGAGAACCTACCTTCGGAGTCGCGAGGGATGCCGTCGGCCCCCGGGAACGTCCCGAAGTAATGGTCGAATGAACGGTTCTCCTGGACCACGAACACGAAGTGGTCGATGTTGCCGATCCCGAGCGCCGGATCCACCGCCAGAACCGGCGGCGGCGCGCTCGAGGTGGGGCCGGAGGAGTCGCCCTCCGCCGCGACGCACGCCGCCGCGAGGACCGACACGACGAGCAGGGGAAGGAGGCGTCGCATGGGATGAGGCACCGTAGCAACGGGGCCAGGTCCTCACAAGACCTCCGGCCCACAGCGAGCACGTACCATGGCGGGAACGCGCGCCCGCCCGAGGCGTGCACCGAGGAGGCAGCTCGTGAGCCCAGAGGACAAGGGCCGGATCCCGGTCACCCTCATCCCCGGCGACGGCGTCGGGCCCGAGGTCGTGCGGGCCGCCCGCCGCGTCGTCGAGGCAGCCGGCGCCCCCATCGAATGGGAGATCCACGAGGCGGGCGCGGAGGTCTTCAAGAAGGGCCTGCCCTCCGGGGTGCCGCAGGACACGATGAACTCGATCTCGAAGACCCGCGTCGTGCTCAAGGGCCCGCTCGCGACGCCTGTCGGGTTCGGCGAGAAGAGCGCCAACGTCACCCTCCGCAAGCTCTTCGAGACCTACGCGAACGTCCGGCCCGTCCGCGAGATGCCCGGCGTGCCCACCCCTTACAGCGGCCGGGGCATCGACCTCGTCGTCGTCCGCGAGAACGTCGAGGACCTCTACGCCGGCATCGAGTACATGCAGACGCCGGGTGTCGCCCAGACCCTCAAGCTGATCAGCGTGAAGGGCTCGGAGAAGATCGTGCGGTTCGCGTTCGAGTACGCGCGGAGCGAGGGCCGCACCAAGGTGGCCTGCGCCACGAAGGCGAACATCATGAAGTTCTCCGAAGGCACGATGAAACGTGCCTTCGAGAAGGCCGCCCCCGACTACCCCGACATCGAGCCGTGGCACGTGATTGTCGACAACGCCGCGCATCAACTGGTGAAGCGGCCCGAGCAGTTCGACGTGCTCGTCACGACGAACATGAACGGCGACATCCTGAGCGATCTGACGAGCGCGCTGATCGGCGGGCTCGGGTTCGCCCCGAGCGCCAACATCGGCAACGAGGTCGCGATCTTCGAGGCCGTCCACGGCTCGGCGCCGAAGTACGCGGGCAAGGACGTGATCAACCCGACCGCGGTGATCCTGTCGAGCGTGATGATGTTGCGCTACCTCGGGTTGTACGAGGAGGCGGCGGCCGTGGAGCACGCCGTATTCGTCACGCTCGAGTCCGGTGTGTTGACGGGCGACGTCGTCGGCTACGACCGAGGCGCGGCGACCACCGCCTACACGGACGCGATCATCGCCAACCTCGGCAAGCGCACCCAGCACTGGGCGATCCGCGACGTGAAGCCGCTGCAGCTGCCGGTGCTCGACGCGGCCGCCGACTACGTACGACCTGCGAGCCGGGCGGTGGTCGGGCTCGACGTGTTCGTCGAATCCCCGCTGTCGGCCTCCGAGCTCGGCGCCTCGCTGATGGAGCTCACCCACGACACGAAGCTCTCCCTCAAGATGATCTCGTCGCGCGGCACGAAGGTGTTCCCGCCGACCGGCGCGATGACCGAGACCGGCGACCACTTCCGGTGCCGGTTCATCATCAAGGAGAACCCGGGCGACCTGCCTGACGACGACGTCCACGAGCTGTTGCTGCGTATCTCATCGAAGTACCGGTGGATGCACATCGAGAAGCTGCAGGAGTTCGACGGAGAGCTAGGATTCACGCGAGATCAGGGCGAGAACTGACGCCGAGAGCGTTCGCGCGGATCATCGCGGCGGCGGCAGATACGTGAGCTCGCGGATCCGGCCGCTGCGGACATCGAGACGCCAGGTACCTGCTTTGGCCCAACCGTTCGCGCCGTTGCCGCCCACGGGGACGCCCCGGTCGACCAACGAATCGACGAGCTCGCGCATCACGTCGCCGTGCGTGCACAGGACCGCGGGGCCGTCGGCGGCGGTCGCGAGCACCCAGGCCTCGGCGCCCGCCGGGCCCTGCCCCTCCGACAGCTCGCGGGCAACCGTGATGTCGAGCCCGCGGTCCTCCGCGATCGGCTCGAGGCTCTGGACGCACCGGATGAACGGGCTCGACACGAGCCGGGAGAACGGGACGGCGGCGAGGACGTCTCGGAGCGCCCTCGCCTGCTTGCGGCCGGTCTTCGAGATGCTTCGGAGCTCGTCGGGCTCGTCGAACGCGGCGCGCTCCCCTGCCTTCACGTGGCGGATCACGTAGACGGGGACCGTCGGAAGTCCGTTCTCCTCGCCCACGAACCTGCGTAACAGGGTGCGGTCGTGCGGGTAGGTGAGCTCGACCTCGGCGCCCTCGACCGGCACCCAGCGAGCGAGGTCGATCTCGTGGCGCGGATGGAGCTTCGGCTTGGGCGGAGCCTCCATCCGCCAGTACCGGACCACTTTGGGGCGCCCGCGCCCGTCGACATACGTGATCGCGCCCAGGTCCTCTCCCGCCTCACAGGTGAGGCCGGTCTCCTCCTTCACCTCGCGCAACGCGGCGTCGAGCTCGTCCTCTCCCCGCTCGAGCTTTCCCTTCGGGAACGACCAGTCGTCGTACGCGGGGCGGTGGACGAGGACGAGCTCCGGGCCGTGGTCGGTGTCGCGGGTCACGAGCCCGCCCGCCGCGCGGACGAGCGTCACATCCACCTCCGGAGCTTGGGGTCGTCGAGACGGCGCCACACCCGGCGCCAGCCGGCACGTGTGGCCTCGGCGTCGGCGCACTCCAGCCCGGCGATCGAGCCCGCCGCGAAGGCCGCGTCGGGCGTGGCTCCTCGGGCGACCCAGCCGCGGAGCCACCGCTGGGCGACGACGGCGTCCTGATGCTCCCCAAGGACCCGCTGCAGCTCCTCCGCGACCTCGGCGAAGCGCTCCGCGTCCCGCCCGACCGCGGGCGCGACCGCCTCGGCCGCGTAGCGCGCCCGCTTCGCGTGGATCCGGATCCGGTGCAGGTCTTCGTCCGCCGCCTCGGCGCCGGCCCGGCGGACCGCCTTCGTGAGCGACCGGAAGGGTCCATGTACAAGGCCCGGCAGCACGTCGGATGCGGCATCGGCCGCCGACGACCCGATCGGCGGCACGTTCGCCGCGACGACGAGCGACTCCAGCAACGACGCGTACCGATCGCTCCGCAGGGCCTCGAGCACCGTGAGGTGGGCCTCCTTGTCGGCGAGCTCCAGCGCCCCGATCACCACGGCGCCCCCCGGCCGGTCGGAGACCGGGAGCGCGGCCGCGCGGGACCGAAGACGCTCCAGCAGCACGTCCGTGTCGCGCGCCCCTCCCAGCACCTCGCCGAGCCACCGGAGCTCGTCGCGCATCTCCGCCACCCAGGACGCGTCGAGGAGGGGCTCGAAGGTTCGGAGATCGGAGCGAAGGCGCCGGGTCGCGACGCGCGCCTGGTGCACGCCCTCGGGATCGGTGTCGAGCCGGACCACGGGGTCGTGACGGATCAGCCTGTCGACGGAGATCGCCATCGCGCGGCGGACGACCTCACCCGCGACGGGGCGGTCCGACACCGTGGGCACCGCGATCTCTACGTCGGGCGGCGACGAGTAGCCGAGGGCCCGAAGATGCTTCGCCAGGGCGGCGGCCACGCCGGCCCCCGCCGCGCGCAGCCGGATCTCGACCGCACGCGCGACCTCGTCGGGGCACCCTTCCGCGAGCTCCACTTCGACCTCCCGGAACCGCCCCGTGACGACTCCCGCGACCTGCACCGTCACGTCATCGTCCATCACCTCGGCGACCACGGTGCCGTCCTCGGTTCGCAGCTGGGTCGGGGTGCGCAGCGCGCCCACATGCGCGATCGGCAGGAGCGGCTCGGTGCGTGCGTAGGCCCGCACCAGCTCGGCCGCAGGCGCGGGGGGGAAGGCGGCGTCCTCACCCGGGAAGACGTGCTCCTCGCGGACGAGCAGGTCGCCCTGCCGGCCCGCGGCGAGCTTCACCGTCCAGCCTTCCGCGCCACGGTGTCGCAGGCTGGCACCCCATCGCGCGAGGCGCAGATCGGCGGTATCGAAGTAGACGGTGTCGAGGAACCGCGCCTCGCGAACGACCGCGATCACATCGGCCATGTCGAGGGCCATGTCGAGGGAAGGCATCCGGAACGTGGGAGGCACCACGAGCTTCAGCTCGCGCTCGAGGTTCACGACGACGCTCGCTCCGCCGCGACGCGCTGGAAAGCCACGTGGGCCTCGAACCTCCCGGCGGGACCCCGGG
>Ga0214473_10000810_pt1 | contig 42696 bp, 35 predicted proteins | sample RVTome_7_FD_203509 | JGI IMG/M metagenome (GOLD analysis project Ga0214473, IMG submission 203509) | Soil microbial communities from uranium-contaminated site in the Upper Colorado River Basin, Wyoming, United States - RVT98D197 | ecosystem: Environmental > Terrestrial > Soil > Contaminated >...
AGGTCATCATCGACATCCCCATCCAGATCAGCCGCATAGACAGAAGAAGGATAACCCCCAGTCCCGTAGTTGACCGCCGAGGCAAAGGCGCCGTCGCCGTTGTTGGTCAGGATGGAGACGTTGTAGGAATAAAAGTTGGCCACGGCCAGGTCAGCATCGCCATCCCCATCCAGATCAGCCGCATAGACAGAATAAGGAGCATCGCCGGCCCCGTAGTTGACCGCCGCGGCAAAGGAACCGTCGCCGTTGTTGGTCAGGATGGAGACGTTGTAGGAATAACGGTTGGCCACGGCCAGGTCATCATCCCCATCTCCATCCAGATCAGCCGCGTAGACAGAAACAGGATAACCCCCAGTCCCGTAGTTGACCGCCGAGGCAAAGGCGCCGTCGCCGTTGTTGGTCAGGATGGAGACGTTGTCGGAACCAGCGTTGGCCACGGCCAGGTCATCATCCCCATCCCCATCCAGATCAGCCGCATAGACAGAAGAAGGATAACCCCCAGTCCCGTAGTTGACCGCCGCGGCAAAGGAACCGTCGCCGTTGTTTTTCAGGATGGAGACGTTGTCGGAATTATCGTTGGCCACGGCCAGGTCAGCATCGCCATCCCCATCCAGATCAGCCGCATAGACAGAATAAGGACCACCCTCAGTCCCGTAGTTGACCGCCGAGGCAAAGGAACCGTCGCCGTTGTTTTTCAGGATGGAGACGTTGTAGGAATTTAAGTTGGCCACGGCCAGGTCATCATCGCCATCCCCATCCAGATCAGCCGCGTAGACAGAAACAGGATAATCCCCAGCCCCGTAGTCAATTCTCGCATAAAACAAAGGGTCGAAGGCGAAGGCGCTGGTGGTCATCGAAAGCAGGCCAAGTACGGTCAGGGCCAGGCTTACACCGGATAAAAGTGTTGATTGTCTTTTCATCTAATTCTCCCTACTAACTGTTCCAGCAGTTACATAAAGTAGAGTCCCTGTCCGGTTCTCCGCAAAGGCCAACGACATGGCGGCCAGGTTGCTGGTGACTTGGATCTGTTGATTAGTGTTGTTTTGGACATCAGCCGCCCACAGGCTCGATGCCGCCAGCAGCAGCACTGCGCAAATCTGTACCGTAATCTTCATGTGATATGACCTCTTTGCGAATGCTTGAGCACTCATTGACAACATAGTGGTGACCTGCCATAGTGTCAAGCGATTTCCGGCGGTCCCCACCGGACCCCTCAGGCCATCCATCATCCGTAGATTGCCGCGTTCCCTGCGATCGCTCGTAATGACGGCCCTCATCGGTGCGCGGTCTTCGCGGCAGACATTCTTCCGTCGTGGGCTTGAATTTCCCACGGGAATAAGCGTACATCCTGGTAAGAAAGAGAGGAGGTCGACCATGCTCTATTGTCCCAAGTGTCGCGCTGAGTATACGGATGTGGCGACTGAGTGCGCCGATTGCAACATGCCGCTGGTCGCCGAACGGCCGGAAGAAGTTGAGGGCGACGAAGAAGAGAACCGTATCGACTGGGTGCAGATCGCGCGGCTGACGTCGCGAGAATATGCCGAGATGCTAATAGAAACCTTGCGTTCCAAGGATATCCCGGCAGTGATTCTATCGGGCGCCGGGTATTTCGGTCATATCGGAGCCATGGGCGCCACAGCCGTTTACCCGGCGGGGGGCGGGTGCTCGATAGCCGTACCGCAAGAGAATGTCGCCGAGGCCGACGCCGAGGGTGCGGCCATCTTCGGCGAGGCTTGGGACAAGGCCAGATTGATCGACATCGAGCCGTGACCGGCCGATTATTGCAGCCGTGTCCGGGTCGGTGTCGCGGTTCCGTCGGCATCCGATGGAGTTTCATGCCTACCGGCGATTGAGATGCAAGCGATCTTACTTTAGAAAAAGATTGCCCTCCCTTTGAGACTTCGCTAGATTGAAGTAAGACATGAATCCGGCAGGTTGCGGGCAGAGCGGTAACTTCGTGTCCATGACCACGTGTTGGTGAAGCTCAGGGTGTCGAGACAACCAAGCCCCTCAATCCAGCCTGGCTGGAGCACCAACCAGGATGCGGGTTCCGCTCGCCCGTTTTCTATACTCACGCAGTTCTCATGACCCGCGCCCCGTTCCAAGTATTGGTTCTCCCCTATCGCGTCCTGGACGACGGGAGTCTCCGTTACACTCTGCTGAGACGCGAACCGTCCACCGGTGGTTACTGGCTCGGTATCGCCGGGGGCGGTGAAGACAACGAGACCCCGCTTGAGGCCGCTCGGCGGGAAGCGTGCGAAGAGGCCGGTATCTCACCGGAGTCGGGGTTCGTTCAGTTGGACCGTTTCGCCATGATTCCGGTCGATTCGGTTTGCGGGTTTCTGTGGGGAGAGAAAATTCTGGTGATCCCCAATTATAGCTTCGGTGTAGAAGTGAACCACCAGAAACTGACTCTCTCCGACGAGCACACTGGGTACCGGTGGGTGACTTATGATGACGCCCGCCGCCTGCTGCGCTGGGAAGACAACCGCAACGCACTTTGGGAGTTGAACCACCGGTTGACCTGCCATCTCCGCAAGGGTCTCACATAACAATCGCCAGTTTCCCCATCTGGACCTCGCCGCCGGCGCTCTCGACCGTCCAGTAATAAAGGCCGGACACCACCATCTGAGTGTTGCGGGTGATGAGGTTCCATATCGCGTGGGTGGAGCCGTCGTTATGGACCAACTCGCGCACCAGGTCGCCGTCGAGCGTGTAGATTCGGATCGTGCATACCGGCGGCACGTTGGCGAAATGGATCTCTCTGTTTCGCTCCTGCGGCTGGTCGGTGCGCACTCTGCCCTCGAAGCCCCGCTCGCCGTAATCACCGTCCTGGCGGTACGGGTTGGGATAGACGTACACCGGCAGGTTGTCGGACTGGACGTCATCCCATGAACTCAAGGCATACACCTGGACGGCGCCGTCGGTCACCGATGTCTCCAGCGATCTCAGGTTGGACTTGGGCGATCCATAGTCGAAGGCGGTGACGTTGACCCAGTACGGCACGGTCGGCAGAAGGTTCTCGAGGTCGAGGGCGTACTCGAAATACTTAAAACGACCGGCCTCGGTCAGTTCCTCGGGTCGGGCCGAATCGGGATTGAGGCTGGAGGGGTATGGTTGGTCGGGATACACTTTGCAGATGGGCGTGGTGACCCCTAAAACGAAGACGTTGAAGTCCTGGGCCTCGAAGTAGAACGACGAGTCGGGGAACCTTGGATGCACGTATGGTCGCGAGTGCGTATACGCCAGCGGATGAAACAGGGTGTCATCGCAGGATCGGCCGTACAAACAACGAAGCTCCCTGAGCGTGAATGGTGTGTCCATCAGAACGTATCTCTCACCGCGCGGTCGCGAACCGTCGTACACGTACTTGTTGAAGTCCTCGATGTCGTAGGAGGCCATCAGGCCGTAGCTGATGTTTCGTTCATCGCGCGCCAGATACACGCGGTAACCCTCGAAGTCGTACTCACGCGAAAAGGCGTCCCAGGTCGTTTCCGAACGCAGCCCGTTGAAGCGTACGGTCAGCGAGCCGATACCGGGCTCCACCCAGACCTCCGGCGGCGGCGGCGGCGCGGCGCCGCGGAAATCGGGCACCCCGTCACCCTCGAAATAAAATGTATCGCAGGCGGTGTACACCCATACCGTGTCGGTTTCAAAGGGATCCAGGCTGAGCGTGTCGATCGACAGCATCGTGGTGTCCCGGCAGCAGACGCGATTCTTGCCGGAGTATCCGTCGCCGTCGGTGTCGACGCCGGGGTTATCGTAGATCCACGACGCCCACATGGCGTTGAGGGCCAGGTCGGAAAAATCCAGGTTCTGGTAGTAACGCTGCGGATGGTCCGGCAGATTGTCGCGGTTCCCCTCCACCACGTGCAGGTTCTCCCCCGCCATATAGGCAAAGGAGATCGGCAGGGTCTGCCCCGGTCGAATCTCAAACGGCCCGAACGACAGCAAGTATCGGGTGTCGAACCCGTCGGCGAAGTCCGCCGCCAGTTCCGAGCTGGGGTACAGCCACAGCGTGTCGGTGGGCTGAATCGAGGCGGTGAATATCTGATTGTAATCGAACTCGCGGTTGCTCATGACGTAGTATTTGTTGCGGTCACCCTCCGGCGTTCCCAGCCCGCCGGTGCCGAAATCCCGTAATTTCTCCCTGAGCCGCCCGACGCCGGACCTCTCGCGCGGTCCGAAATCCTGCGTCGGATTACCGTTGCCGATCCACCAGTTGAAACTAATGTCCAATTCCTCGGCCGGCGTGCGCACGATGCGCATGGCCACGGCGCTTCCGGTGGGATGCGTATGCCCGTCAGAGTAGATGACGTCGTAATCGCCGTCGTCGTCCGCCTGCCAGGCGATATTTACGGTATCCTCGAAAGCGCACGCCCCATACCTATTAGGGTAGGTATGAAGAAATCCGCTGTGGTCATCGGTAAAGCCGGGCAGGTTGCCCATACAATCGTAGCAGATCATATCGTCCACGTAGATGCCCATGTAGACATCCTGGAGTTTGTCCGCGCCTATGTTTATGATCTGGTAGTCGAACAGGACCATATCCTCGGCGTAAGCGTACGACCAGGCGTAAGATGACTGGGTTACCTCGATATGCAGGGGGATATGCGGCCGTCCGGAGTAATCGTCGGGAATCCCATCGGTGAAAGTGTCGGTGTAGACGGCGATGTAATCCTCTTCGGACACGGCGTCCTCATACTCCGGCTTGTCCGGATCTTTGATGGAACGGTACCGCATCTCCCCAAACGGGGGCTGGTCCGGGTACATCTCGTACAACCGCTGCCAGCCGTCGGCGCCCACCGACACCAGCGTGTCTCGACCCACCACGGCGCCGATCCAAAAAGCGCCGCCGAATAAATAGTTCACCCGCGAACCGATGGGGTACTCGCAGGAGAAACCGATCTCCTCGCCGGTGAACCAATCGACACTCGATCCCGGGTGGAATTCCCGACCGAAGGTGCCGTTGTTGGCCACGGCCAACCCGATCTTGCCGACCCGGTGAACGGCCAGACAGTGCGCCGAATTAACCAGGGCCCGACCGACACGGTCGCCGAATTGCCTCGGGCGGTCTTGCTGCGTCCGCCCGACCGCGCTCGACACAACCGTCAGAATCAACGAAGCGGCGATCAACCTGGCGCCAATCACTTGCGGTACTCCATCGAGGTACACCGTAGGGATGAAAGGTCCCCAGCGTTTCCGCCGGGAACCGCGATTGCTGTACAATGAGTCATTTGCAGGCCGGAGTCAAGCTGGTTTACGTCATGGAAAAACCACTTGCGTCCCGTTTGGTCGAAACCTAAATTGCAATGGACTCCGTTATCTACGAACTCCGGCCGGAGGAAGTTGTCATGCTCAATCGAGCCTTAGTCGTAACTACCCTCGCTGCGTTTCTCAATTGCACGTTCGGGTGCACCATGACTCGCGATGTTTTCAAGAACGACTTGCGCCGTCATTACCAGAAAATTGTCGGCGTGGAATTGAAGGATGGCAGTTTTGTAGGTTTCGATGAACACGGCGGCCAATATGTGGCCTATCTCAAATCGATCAAAGGGGTTACCGCCGACGGTCAACCGGTCGAGTACAAGACCAGGGAAATCCGGCGCGTGCACGTTCAGTACGCAGGAGATGAACGTTCGCAGGTAGTTATCAAGGGCGTCGATGAATTCCTTTACGAAGCCGAACGGCCGCCGCACGAAAAAATCGTCGGCCTGGTGCTGCCGTCCGGAGCAGTTATTGATTTCGACCGCCGGGGCGGTCGTCTCGATCCCGAGGCGAACAGTATCAGCGGTATATCGGACCGCGGCGTCCCCATCGAGATGCAGCTCGACGAGGTGCTGTACCTCCGCGTCCAGCGAATCGACCCCGCATCCACCTGCGTAGCGACCGTCGGGGTGTTGGCGCTTGGAGTGCTGGTGGTGGGAGTCATCGTGGCGTTGACCAAGGAATCCTGCCCCTTTGTTTATGCCTGGGACGGGGAACAGTACGTACTCTGCGCCGAGCCGCTGGGCGGGGCGGTCTGCCGTGGTCTGCAGCGTTCGGACTGGTCGGAGCTGGAGCCGCTGGCGGCGGACCATGGCAGGTACAAGCTGCTGGTGCGCAATGAAGTCGAGGAAACCCAATATCTCGATCAACTCAAACTGGTCCTGGTGGATCATGACCCAGCCTATCGCGTGGTCTGCGATACGTCGGGGACGATGCGCTTCGTCGCAGGCACGGTAGGGCCGAGCGCAGCAATCGATGAGAACCGCCTGGACCTCCTGCCGTTTCTCAGCAAGCGCGACAACGTCGCCTGGCAGAGTCATATGGCGACGGCACTCGCGCCGCAGCACCCGCTATCGCATCATGAGCTAATCATAACTTTCCCCAAGCCGCCCGATGCTCGCTCTGCTCTGCTGGTTGCCAATGTGGGATCCTCGTTGTGGGGGTCGAACATGATTCGCGAGATGCTCCAGCTTCGCGGCGATTCGATCGAGTCGTGGTATCAATCGATTAACAGCGGCGACGGCGAGGCGGACCGCATGTTTCAGTTTATCCAGCGGGAGCAGATCTGGCTGCTCGACCTCAAAGTTCGGGAAGGCAACGCGTGGGTGTCGCACGGCTGGCTGCCGGGGGCGGGACCTCTGATCGTGGAGGATCGCGCCCTGCCGCTGGACCTTAGCGGTGTCGGGGGCGACAGCGTGACGATTCGTCTGACGCCCGCTTTCGGATTCTGGTCCATCGATCACCTGGCGCTGTCGTTCGATGATTTTCCGCAGCCGTCGATGGCGGAACTTTCGGTCGTAGCGGCAGTCGATCACAGAGGCGACCGGATTGAGAAGTTAATTGCGGCGATCGATGACGAGTACTATGTGATGCCCAACACGGGCGACTGGGCCGAGATCACTTTCGAGGCGCCGCCGCTTGAGACCGGACTCAGTCGCACCTGTTTTCTGAAGTCAACCGGATACTATCGGATTCATTTGGATGAAACTCAGCCGCTTCAGGTCGAACGACTTGTACAGATCGCCGCTACGCCCGGCGCGGCGGTGGGTTTTGCGGTGGAAAAGTATCGAACGTTCATCGACAGTTTGAGAGTCAACCAATGAAGGGAAAACCGATCACCCGCAGAGTGACGATAGCGGCGCTGGTAATCTCAGCCTGGACTGCGGAAGCCGAAGCAGCGGCTGGAACGGACCACACAACAGACTCGATCGGCACTACGAAGTATGTGAAGGTCGCTCTCTTTCGTCGCGACGGGACAGCCGTGGCCGGATACATGACGGCGGTCACCGATGATTCGTTAGTAGTGGAGACCTACGACGACGTAACGGCGGTCCGACCGCAAGACGTATCGCAACGTCGTACCGTGTGCCCGGTGTCGTCGAGGCCGGGATACCCGACTTGGATGTCAGAGTCGGCAATATCAGCATCGGAGTCAGTCTGGGTCTACACTATTGACGACAGCGAACGATCCCGAATCCGTCGCCGACTCCTCTACCGGAACAGATCGCGCAGGGTCAGCGACAGCTTCTCGGTTCCACCGGCCTGCCAGACATCGACTGTCAACTTTTTTCGGCAACCCTAGTTACGCAACGGTCCCGTGTGCATCAGTTTGCACTAGGGGTCTTTCAGCGATCTGACTTAGTTCTCTATTTACATGACGTTCAGCGGATTACACAATCGCCGCGTCGGGGCATGGGGCTTGCATCGGGGTACGTCATGCACTGCTTTTTCGGCTCGTACCAACTGCCCAGCGACAGCCGACAGGACAAGACCGCCGTGGTGACTTTTACCATCCCGGAGGTAGGTATTACGTTCAAAGCTCCGTTTGACGCCGCTTGCCACGATCACGGTGACTTCGCGTCACTTTTGGCTCTTCTAAACTTCATCGACAGCAACCAGAAGTACTTCTCGAACCACACCTACCAGATCTACGGCCATAACCTCCGGGTCATAAACGCCGTGAACCGGGTCGAGCACCCTTCCGACGAGTACACCCCGCTTTTGCAGAAGGCGCTCGAATACCGCCACAAGTATCGCTTCTCTCTGGACTGGATCGCCGCCCGCGACAACCCCATCTACGACCAGCTTTTTCATTGACGTTCCGCCGGCGGGGGTGGTATAATCGGGTATGATCACTCCCCGAACGCTGTGGGCCGAAATCTCGGCCGGGAAATTCCGTCCCGCCTACTACTTTTTCGGCCACGACGACTACCGCATGGTGGAGGCGGAGAAATACCTGGTGCGGAGTTTTCTGCCGGACCGACAGCGCGTAATTAACAGTCGCAAACTGGACGGTCGCCGGACATCTTTTGCTGATTTGGCCTCGGAGTTGGCCTCCCTGCCGATGTTGGGCGAGAAGCAGGTGGTGATCGTATCGGATTTCCAGAGTTACAAGCCGACCGAAATCGACGCTGTCCTCAAGCTGCTTTTACCCCCCGATCCCAACCGGATGGTAATATTCAGCACTCCGGCGGCCAAAGCGCCCAAACGGGACGCCGCTTTCCTCGAAAAAATGAAGCAGGCCGTGCAAGTGGTCGAGTTCAGAAAACTGACTCAGTCCGAGGTGCAAAGTCAGATCAGAAGCCGCCTGCAAAAGGAGAAAATAGGAATCGAACCGGAGGCCCTGACGCTGCTGGCGGAGTTGATAGCCGGAAACATGGGTCCGATGGAGTCGGAGATCAGCAAGCTGACCAATTACCGCCGGGCCGGCGAGACGGTCACGGTCGATGATATCAGCGCCGTCTGTTCCGGCTATGCCTCGTACAACGTTTTCTCGCTGGCCGATGAGATCGTGGCCGGCCGCACCCGGACCGTGCTCCAGATGATCGAGCGCTTGATCGCCGACGGCAACAGTCCGGTCCTAATCGCCAGTCTCTTGCAGCAGCACTTCATAAGCCTGTATCTTGTCAAACACTCGAAGAAGCCGCTGGGGCGGCGCGATTTCATGGCGGCCAGACTCCGGCAACAGGCGGCCGGATACGACCGCGGTCGGCTCGAGCGGATCATTATCGAGATCGCCGCTACCGACGCCGAGTTCAGGAAGCAGGCGATCGCTCCGACGGCCGCGCTGGAGATGCTGGCGCTGAAGATAATTAGCGACAACGCTTAAATGAACGAAACTTCGCCGGAAGAAAAGGCCGCGCCGACGGTAGCCAAGAGTATGGAGGAGGCGGCCGAGCGGAAGCTGATAACAGCAGCCAAAAACGGCGACCAGCAGGCTTTCGGTCGACTTATCCGCCGGAACCAGAAACGGCTGTTCCGGTTCGTTTACGGACTCTTGGGTTCCTTTGACGCTACTGAAGATATCGTGCAGGAAGCATTTGTGAAAGCCTATTCAGCTATCGACCGGTTCGATTTGCAGTACGGTTTCTACCCCTGGCTGGCGACTATCGCCCGCAACCTGGCCTTCAACTACCGCGAGCGCGAACAGCGCAAGGAATCGCTGGACCACCTCCAGGCGAAGGGCTTCGACCCTCAGTCGGCCCAACTGGGGCCGCTGGAGCAACTTATGACCGACCAAGCTCAGAAGAGGCTGTACCAGGCCGTAAAGGCGCTGCCGAGCCAGTATCGAACCGTCTTCGTGCTGCGACATTTCGAACAGCAGAGCTACTCGGAGATCGCCTTGGCCTTGAAGATTCCTCCCGGCACGGTCGACTCGCGACTGTACCGCGCGCGGCAGTTGCTGATGGAGAGTCTGAAGGACTTGTTATGAAGCGATCGCGGCCGCAAACGACAATCGGGTGAGCGAGAATGGAACACGGATATTTCCAGAACAAGCTCTCGGCCTACCATGACCGCAGCCTTACGCCCGAAGAGATGCGCATGATGGAGGAGCACGTTCCCGGTTGCGCTGAGTGCCGAAAGCAGCTTGAGATGCTGGCCCGACTGGATAAACTGGTTGACGAGAAGGGGGCACTGGGTGAAAGCGATTATTGGGAGACGGCGGCTCATAAGATCGAGAGTCGACTGGGTTTTGATCGGGAAACCGAAGTAACCGACCTACGCCGAAGTTGGACCGGCCTGGGCTGGAAACTGGCCGCGGCGGCGGCCACCGTGGCGGCTCTGACTTTTGTGGCGCTGCACGAAGGGGATATTCTCCAGTCGACCAAAGAGAGATCGGATCAGCCGGTCCAGTTCACGAAACCTGCCGCGCCCGCGTCTTATGCTCCTACCGCCGTTGACACCGCAAGCCGGGAGTCGGCTTACCAGGAAACCTACGGAGCGGAAAAGAAAAACCGAGCCGATCGGTCACTTAACCCTACCAGGGTCGGGGCGACCGAAACCGAGACACGTGAGGCCGTGGAGGAACAGACGGCCGAGGCCACGCGCCTCTACGCCGAGCGGCCGGAGACAGGGACTGAACCGCTGCCGAAGTCTGCGGCCGGCCAGGAAACGCCCACGGTTCGACCGAACGGCGCGGGCGCCGAACCGGAGACTGGTGATGCTGAGATGAAGGTTACCGCCGATGACAAGGTAACGCCGCCACCGCCGGTCACGTCGGCAGGCGAGCTTCTCCCGCCCTCAAGCGACATGACCGTTGATGCCGCCGGCGATGTCGCCGTGCGCGGTGGCCGCGCCGGTGAGGCGATAATTCCGGTAGAAACGTCGTCAGCGCTTGACATGAAAGACGCCTCTGACTCACTTGGCCGACTTATGGGGCAAATGAGGGCTGCCGGTGACACTGCACCGGCGGCAGTTCCCCCCGTCGATAAACCAGTCTCGGAAGGTCTGGCCGTCGAGCCGAGGGCAAGGCAGCAGGTGGTTGTGTCTCGGGAAACGCTTGTTGTCGCCGATGAGACCGGCAGTCTGGACCACTGGCGGTCAGTGAGGGATTCCTTACAGCGGCTGATTGAGCTTGATGACGTCCGGCTGGGCCTGTCGGCCGAGAAATCGGCCCGATCGGCGGAGCGACCCGCTCGCGCCGCGTCGGCACCGTCAGTGTCGGTTCTGGACAGCCTGTCCGATCAGCCGACTGCCTTGGAGCGTTATCTGGAGGCCTGGTACCGGATCGCGCTGCTGACCGATGACGAGTCGGAGCACGACCGAGCCGTGGCTGTCCTCACCGAACACGCAGAACGTGAGGCTTCACCTGCGCGCGAACTATCCCGTCGTTATCTCGATTCGCTCTCGACCCACCGCGAGTAGTAGTACCGGCGTTTCCGCTTTCTGATAGCCGTCCGCGAACGTCACCCTGAGAATCGAAGGGTGACGAGGTGGTCGAGCCTTCAGACTCGACCACCGTCACCCGTGAAATTGGTTGAACTTTTCGAGCAGTTGGACGTATGGTATAGCCAGAGATAGGCTTATCCGACCCACAGGAGTTGTCGCTATGGACAAAAGGCTGTATCGCTCGAACACCAACAAAGTAATCTCCGGAGTCTGTGGAGGATTGGGTGAATACTTCGGAGTCGATCCGATCCTGGTTCGAGTGGTCGCCGTGGTTCTGGTGCTGGCCACGGGGGTGGCGGTGGTGGCTTATATCGCCGCCTGGATTATTGTGCCCAGACGGGAATTCCAAGCGGACACGGTGACGGCGCAAGCCGCCCCGCAGAAATACGATTCGTCGTGGCGCAAGTACTTGCCGGGTCTGATCCTGATCGGCCTGGGCGCGATTCTGCTGATACGCGAGAACTGGTACTGGTTTGACTGGAGCGAGTTCTGGCCGGTGGTGCTGATTCTGGCCGGGCTGGCTCTGATCTTCGGCCGGGGCCGACGTTCGCAGGAGCGGGCGGCGGCTGAGAGCGGAGCCAACCACGGATTGGACACACCCAACGGAGGGATTACGCCATGACGCCGGCTCGGTTTCGGTGGGGTATCCTGCTGGTCACGTTCGGCCTGCTATTGCTGTTGCGCAATGTCAGTGTTTTCAACGACGATATCTGGCTCGGCCTGCTGGTGTACTCGCCGTTGGTGTTGATCGCCATCGGCATCGAGAAGATTTTCACGCGCACCAGGGTGCAGTTTATCGCCTATCTGACGTCGAGCTTTCTGCTTATCGGCGGTCTGGCTATCGCGTTCTACGCCGGGGCCGACTATGAGGGCAGTTTCTTCACCGAAAGCAGTCATACCATCAAGCTCGACCCCTCGGTGAAGGAACTCAGCGCCAAACTGGACTTAAACGAAACCAACCTCACTATCCGTGACGCCGGCCATGACCTGGTCCACGCCGAGTTTGACCGGTTCACTCGCAAGGCGGTGATTACGGAATGGTTCGAGGGTGACAGGGCCAGGGTGGTTTTTGAAAGTCATCCGCTGGCGTTCTTCGGCGGCGCACTAAAAATTGATACGGATGAAGACCTGGACTGGCGGGTATGGTTTAACGAGGAATTGCCGCTGGACCTGGACCTCACCGGGCGCAAGTCCGACATCCACCTGAACCTCTCGACCACGCCGCTGCGGAGCCTGACGCTTAACCTCGACGACGCCACAATCTACTTGAAGATCGGCGAGTTGGAGCCGTTGGTGCGGGTGGTCGTAGGCGGCGAGGATTCGCGCTTCAAGCTGCGGGTGCCGCAGTCGGTCGGGTTGCGCGTGCACGGCGCCGATTATCGCGGTTACCTGAATCGGCTGGGGTTGACCGGCGAGAATGATGTATTTGAAACCGAGGGTTACGACAGCATGACGACGCAGATCGAGGTGGATCTCGACGAGCGCTTGTCGGATGTCTCGATAGATTATTTCTGAGCCTGAAAGGGCATAGCACGCTCCTCTTGGGGACACGCGAGTGTCCCCTTCTTTTTGGAAGCGAATAGCAGGCTCACAAAATGTGATCCTCTGTCCCGTCCTCAGGCGTTATAATATATGGCGCCGGATGAACCGATAGATGTCATACCGGCAACGTCATGCTGAGCGCAGTCGAAGCATGACGTTGGATTGCCAACCGCGTCACTCTTCGACTCCGCTCAGGGTGACGCCGTGGGATGGCTGTGTGAGGCACAAGACGTTGTAATTCAGGTTCCTTGGAACCTGACGAAGAGTACTGTCGGCGAGCCTGCCCTCGCGCCTGTCATTCCTGCGAAAGCAGGAATCCAGGACTGAACGGAACGGATGAACCCCGCCTTCCGCCGGAGTGACGCTACGGGAACGACACGTGAAACATAAAAAAGAAACCCAACTCTCCGATAACGCCCTGACCGTGCTCAAGCGGCGCTACCTGGTCAAGGACAATCAGGGGCGCGTGATCGAGTCGCCGCGTGAGATGTTCAACCGGGTGGCCGGGTATGTCGCCCAGGCGGACCGTAACCACGGCGCCGACGACGACCGGGTGGCGGCCACGGCCGCGAAGTTCTTCGAGGTCATGGCGGCTTTGGATTTCCTTCCCAACTCCCCCACATTGATGAACGCGGCGCGGCCGCTCGGGCAGCTATCGGCCTGTTTCGTGCTGCCCGTCGGCGACTCGATGGAGGAGATTTTCGAGACCAACAAACACGCCGCGCTGATCCATCAGTCCGGCGGCGGCACTGGCTTTTCGTTTTCGCGGCTGCGGCCGCGCGGCTCGACGGTGGCCTCGACTCACGGCGTGGCGTCCGGGCCGGTGTCGTTTATGAAGGTCTATGACGCCGCCACCGAGGCGGTCAAACAGGGGGGCGCCCGACGCGGCGCCAACATGGGCATCCTGAGGGTCGACCACCCCGACATTCTCGAGTTCATCGCCTGCAAGGACGACGTCGCCAAGATCACCAACTTCAACATCTCGGTCGGCCTGACCGACGCCTTCATGACGGCGTTTGACAAAGGAGAGCGGTTTGCCTTGTACAACCCGCACACCCGCGGCCCGCACGTGGTGGACGGCCGGCCGGTGGAACTGGACGCCCGCGAGGTTTTTGATTTGATTGTCGACCGCGCCTGGCGCACCGGCGAGCCTGGCGTGGTTTTTCTCGATCGCATGAACCAGGCCAACCCCACCTACCCGGCCGAGACTATCGAAGCCACCAACCCCTGCGGCGAACAGCCGCTGCCGCCGTACGATTCGTGCAACCTCGGCTCGATCAATCTGGCCCGGTTTGTCAAGCATCCTTTGCCGGATAACTACAGCCAGGTCGAACCGGAGCTGGGTGTTGACTGGGAGCGCCTGGCGACGGTGACGCGCACGGCGGTACACTTTCTGGACAACGTGATCGATCAGAACAAGTATCCGATCCCGGCCATCGAAGAACAAACCAAAAAGAACCGCCGCCTCGGGCTGGGGGTTATGGGCTGGGCCGATATGCTGGTCCAACTGCGGCTGCCGTACAACAGCGAGCCGGCTTTCAAACTGGCCGAGCGACTGATGTCGGCGGTTTCGACCGAAGCGCGCAACCACTCTTCGGAACTGGCCAAAACGCGCGGCAAGTTCGCCAACTGGGAGAACTCGGTTTTCGGCCGCGACAAGCTCACCATGCGCAACGCTACCGTCACGACTATCGCGCCGACCGGCAGCCTGTCGATCATTGCCCAGTGTTCCTCGGGCATCGAACCGTATTACGCCATAGCTTTCGAGCGCAACGTTCTCGACGGCGCCCGGCTGACCGAGGTCAATCCACTTTTCGCCGAGGTCGCCCGCGCCGGCGGGTTCTACTCCGAGGAGTTGATCGAAAAAGTGTCGCGCCAGCGGTCACTGGAGGGGATCGTTGGGATTCCCGATGAAGTCAAAGCTGTCTTTTTGAGCTCGGCGGACGTATCGCCGGGGGAACATGTGCGAATGCAGGCGGCCTTCCAGAAACACTGCGATTCATCGGTTTCCAAGACCATCAACCTGCCGCAGTCGGCGGGACGAGCTGAGGTCAGGCGGGCTTTTGAACTTGCCTGGGAGTTGGGCTGCAAAGGGGTGACGATCTACCGCGACGGTTCGCGACCGCACCAGGTGCTGGCCACCGTCGGCGACGACCAAGACGGCGAGCCAGCCGCGCTCAGGGTGGAGAAGCGTCCGGAAATGCTGTCCGGTTTCACGCGGAAAATCCGCACCGGCTACGGCAATCTGTACGTCACCGTCAACCTGCGTCAGGGCCGCCCGTTCGAGGTCTTCGCCCACATCGGCAAGTCCGGCTACACCACCATGGCCGACACCGAAGCGATCTGCCGTCTTGTCTCGCTCGCCCTGCGCGCCCATGTGCCGGTGCAGCAGATCATCAAACAGCTTCGCGGCATCGGGGGATCCAGCCCGGTCTTCTCGGGCGGCTCCAAAGTGTCCTCGATCCCGGACGCTATAGCTCAGGTCTTACAGAGCCAGTTCGGCGACGCCTCCGAGGACACCGGCGGTCCCGGCGAGATCTGCCCCGAATGCAGTTCGGTGATGATCTTCGAGGCCGGCTGTTTCGCCTGTCGCGCCTGCGGTTATTCCAACTGCTGATTCTGCCGATAAACTGATGTAGCCCTCCGGGCGACAAAAGATACTGTATCATGGTTGCCGACAAATACATCCCGGCCGGCCGGACTTCTCTGGTTAAGAAAGAGACCGGTCCCCTGCAATTGCAGACGGAGTATACTTACCGTCCCTACCCGCGCATCACCACCACTATTCTCAACTCGGGGCAGGTGCTGCACAAGATCGAAAAACGGCTGGAGCGCGCGGTCGACTCCGCCGAGGAACTGATGCGGATGGAGGAGGTCATCCGTCGCCAGCACGCCGAGGTGGAGGAGATCGTCAAGCAGGACGACATGTCGGGAGCCATCGCCGTCTTGAATCAACCATCCGCGACGCAGGAGACCGAGACAGCGGTGGAGCCGAAAGGAATCAGGGAATCGCTTCGTGAACTGCCGGGGGTGGAGCACGTTTATCGCATCAGCAACGAGGGGGAATTCCACGGCCAGGCCACCGCCCAGCAGTTCAAAAAAGTCTACGCAGCCATCTTCAAAGGCCTCCACGAACTGCTCGCCTTATTCGATGAACTGCCGGGACCGGGTCCGAAACGTCGTCGCGGCGTGTACGAGGTCGAGCGCGACCGGTTGTATCTCGTCTCACTGGGTGACGAATGCCTGTTTGTCACGGTGCGCCGGGCCGACCGCGAGACCGACTATGAGCGGGCGCTCAGTAAAGCCGCCTTCGGCGCGTGGGGCGCGGATTTCATCGAGTAGTAAGGGCGGCAATCACAGCTTTTTAATCAACCCGCTCGTTGAGCGGCCGGGGGTGAGGCGGATGCGGTGGACGGCGCCGCCGTAAGAGCGCACGAAATCGGCGCCGACAATCTCGGAATTCTTGTAGTCGGCCCCTTTGACCAGGACATCGGGCTTAACCCGACGGATCAGTTTCTCCGGCGTGTCCTCACCGAACGGCACTACGTAATCAACAGACTCCAGCGCCAGCAGAATCACGGCGCGGTCGGTCTGCTTCTGGAGCGGTCGCCTCGGTCCCTTGATCCGTCGCACTGAGGCATCGCTGTTGAGGCCGACGATCAACACGTCCCCCAACGATTTCGCTTTCGCTAAATACTCGACATGGCCGCGGTGAAGGATGTCGAAAACGCCGTTGGTGAAGACTACCTTCTTGCCCGCACGTCTGAGACGAGCGACATGAGCGGCGCTTTTGTTTCGGCTGATGAGATTGCGGATCGGCATCGTATGGGAGTCATGACCGACCGTGAGCAGTCGTGACCAAATTGCCGTTCTTGACGTTTAAGAGCAGTTCGTGCCGCAACTGCTGGGGCGTGACGCTGGCCGTGCCGATCTCACCGATAACGATGCCGGCGGCGGCGTTGGCCACCACGGCCGCCTCCACCAGATCGGCCCCGGCGCAGACGGCGGCCACAAAAGTCGCGATTACCGTATCACCGGCGCCGGTAACATCAAACACCTTGCGGGCGAAAGTGGGAATATGGGTCGGCTCGGCGCCGTCCTGAAACAGCGACATGCCGTCGGGCCCGCGCGTGATCAGAATCGAGCGCGCCTCGAGCCGCCTGAGCAAGCCGGCTCCCACTTCGAGCAGGTCGGCCTCAGAGCGGATACGTAATCCGTAGGCGAACCCGGCTTCGTGGTGGTTGGGCGTGATCAAGGAGACCAGCCGGTAGTTGAAGAAGTGCGTTTCCTTGGGGTCGACACCGATAAAGATGTCCTTGTCCTGGCAGATCTGGATCACTTTCTCGAGCAGGCTGGCGGTAATGACCCCTTTTCCGTAGTCGGAGATGATGACCGCCTTGATCTCGTCAGCCCAGGAGGCGAACTTGTCCAGAACCCGCTGCTCGGTGTCGGCGGATAGTTCGTGGCGGTCCTCCCGGTCGGCGCGCACTACCTGCTGACCGTGGGCGATCACCCGCGTCTTGATGGTGGTCTGACGGCTCTCGTCGGTGATGACGGCGTCGGCGGTGATGTCCTTCTGAGCCAGCAGCCCGTTGAGCTTGACCGAAGCTTCATCGGGGCCCACCACCCCCAGCAGAATCGGCTGTTCCCCCAGCGCTCGGATGTTGGCCGCTACGTTGGCGGCCCCCCCCAGCAGTTGCTTACTGGAGGTGATCTCCACCACCGGCACCGGGGCTTCCGGGGAAATCCGGTCGACCTGGCCCAGCAGATACTCATCGAGCATTATATCGCCCAGGATGAGAATCTTGGAGCGGCCAAGATTGCCGACAATCTGTTCGATTCTTTCGTTAGTCAACGTCTATTTCCAGACTTTGGGCCTCTTCGATCTTCTCTGCTCCGGCATTTTGCCTAATTTAGGTTGACTTCGCAAGTGAATATATTAAAATGACATGTTGCGAACAAGCTAAGAAATCCTAACTAATGACAAAAAGGAACCAGCCGAAAAATGCAGCAACATCCGCAGCAACAGATAAAAGTCGAACTGGGCGACAAGGAAGCCGAGGGAATTTACGCCAATCTGTGTATGATCATGCACTCCCCGACGGAGATCGTGCTCGATTACGCGCGGGTAGTGCCGCGTTCCCCCAAGGCGCGCGTCCTGGCCCGGATCATCATGACCCCGATGCACGCCAAGCTGATGGCGAAAGCGCTCGAAGAGAATCTCAAAAAGTTCGAGAAACAGTTCGGCGAGATCAAGATCCACGGCGGGGCCGACCGGATGCCGCAGCCGATCGGCTTTGAGGCCAGCAGCAGCAGCGGTCAGAACGAGGAGGAAAAGTGACGCGCGGCTATTTCGCCTTCGTTCTGCACTGTCATCTGCCATATGTTCTCTCCCACGGCCGGTGGCCCCACGGCACCGACTGGCTCAGCGAGGCCACAGCCGAGGCCTATCTGCCGATCATCCGCATGCTGAACGAACTGACGGCCGAGGGCTGCCGTCCCAAGCTGACCATCGGCTTGTCGCCGGTGCTGTGCGAGCAACTGGCCGACAATTCGTTCAAGAACGAGTTTGTCTATTACCTCAACAGCAAGATCAAAGCCGCGCAGCACGACAGCGAGGAGTTCCACCGCTTCGGCGACGAGACCATGCTGGCCATATCGCACTTCTGGGAGGAGTTTTTCAGCCACACACTGGAGCAGTTCAACGCGATCGGCCAGGATGTCGTGTATGAGTTCAGGAAGCTGCAAGAGGCCGGCTGTCTGGAGATAATCACCTGCGGCGCCAGTCACGGCTACTACCCGCTGCTGTCACGCGACGAATCCCTTCAGGCTCAGACCAAGATGGCGGTGAAGAACTACCGCCGGCACTTCGGCTGTGATCCCAGAGGCATCTGGTTGCCGGAGTGCGCCTATCGCCCGCGCTACAACTGGACGCGGCCGGTCGCGGCCGGCGACCGCGGAGCCTACAGCCGCAAAGGGGTGGACGAATTCTTGACCGAGAACGGACTGGACTTTTTTATCATCGACTCCGCCCTGTTGAAAGGGGGCAAGTCAATCGGGGTCTACATCGATCGCTTCGAGGCCTTGAGGCTTCTGTGGGGACGGTACGAGAAACAGTATCACCCGCGCGAAGAGGATCAGGACCGGACGCCGCGGGAAGTCTATCTGGTCAGTTCATCGCCGGAGGGCAAGAAGCCGACGGCCGTGTTCACTCGCGATCCGGAGACGGGGTTGCTGGTATGGTCGGGCGAGCACGGTTATCCGGGCGACGGCCATTACCTCGACTTTCACAAGAAACGGTTTCCCGGCGGCCATCGCTACTGGGCGGTCACTTCATCCAAAGCCGATCTGGCGGACAAGATTCCATACTCGCTCGAAGGCGCCATGAAGCGCATACCAGAGAACGGCGATCACTTCGCCGGCAAAGTGGCCGACATACTCACCGCCTACCACGATCAGTCCGGCGGGGCCGGTGTCCTGGTGGCGCCGTACGACGCCGAGTTATTCGGACATTGGTGGTTCGAGGGACCGCACTTTCTCAAGCACGTGCTGCGCAAGATCGATGAGAGCAGCGAGATCGAAGCCACCTTCCTTAGCGAGCAGTTGGACCGCGCCCGGCCGTCCCGAGTCGTTTCGATTCCGGAGGGAAGCTGGGGTCAGGGAAATCATCACTACATCTGGCTGAACGAGCATACCGAGTGGACCTGGCGTCACATTTACGAAGCCGAGGACAAAATGTGCGAGCTGGCGCGGCGATGGTCCGCGCTGGCCGAGCCGCGCGACGGCGAACTCGAAGAAATCCTCAAGCAGATGGCCCGCGAGTTGATGCTGCTGTCGGCCTCGGACTGGCAGTTTTTGATTTCGACCTGGGCCGCCCGCGACTACGGCGAACTGAGGGTCAGCGAACACTTCGGCGACTTCCAGCGACTGGCTATGATAGCCGAGAAGATGTTCGACGGACATCCGCCCCAGGCCGGCGAGCGGCGGTTTTTCGACGATTGCCGAAAACGGGATTGTCTTTTCGAGGATATCGACCTGGCCTGGTTTGCCGCCGTGGAGTACCCGGCCGAGGCGCTGACCTTGAAATAGGTGCGGCGGCAGGCGGGCTTGGCTGCGACATCTTTTTGGTTGATTGCAGTCGGCTGTCAGGGCATGATGGCTCCATGTCAGTCGCCAAAGAACTACAGAAGTGCCCTTTCTGTTTGGAGCCGATCATGGCCGGGGCGACACGGTGCAAGCACTGTCAGGTCGACCTGACCGCAATCGGCCAAGAGAAGAGATCACGCCTGGCCAAATTACAGACTTTCAAGACCGGGTTTCTGACCGGTCTGCTGTTCAGCCTCATTATAGTGTTATTGCTCTGGGCTCATTTCTACTGGGAGTAACGGGCGTCCGGGAAGCTTAATTGGCGGCAAATTCCGGCCGCGGATTGCCGATTATATGAAAACGTATGCCGGGGTCGGGGGCAGGACCGAGAAGGCCAGGAGCGGTGAACGCATCCACAAGCCTCGATACTGATTGTCGACGACGAGATAAAGACGGCATCGAATTGTTGTCCGAGATCAAAGCTCACCACCCCGAAGTCAGTGTCGTTCTGATCACCGCTTATGCCGGCGAATACTCCGCCCAGGACGCCCTTGAGGCCGGCGCCGACGCCTTTATCGCCAAACCGTTCAAAAACGTCGAAATCACCCACACCTTGCGTGAAATGCTGGTCAAAAGCCGGCGGTCGACTCCCAAAGCCTCACCACCCGCCATTCAGTCGAAGTAAGGGCGCACGCCGCCCTGCTATTTTTTGACGATCACGAGATGGATGCGCTGGCCCTCGACGCGCTCCAATTCGAACTCGATGTCGTGCCAGCGCACCTTCTGCCCCTCTCTCGGCACGGACCCGACCAGATCATAGATCAACCCCCCTACGGTGTCGTAATCTCCCTGCTCATAGTCGGTGTCGAGATAGTCCTGCAACTTCTCGACCAAAAGGCCCGCGCTCACCCGATAACGTCCGTCGGGTAGCGGCGCGTACTCGGCTTCCTCGGCGTCGTGCTCGTCCTGAATCTCGCCGAAGATCTCTTCGAGAATGTCTTCCAGCGTCACCAGTCCGGCCACGCCGCCGTATTCGTCGACGACGATGGCGATGTGCAGCCGCCGGGCTTTGAACTCCCGCAGCAGTTCGCCGATGATCTTGGTCTCGGGAACGAAGTACGGCTCGCGCAGGTAGTTCTCGATGACGAACTTCTCGCCGGCCTCCGGCATGTTGGAAAAGAGGTCCTTGACATATACCAACCCGATGATCTTGTCGATGGCGCCGTCATACACGGGATAGCGCGAATGCCCGTCGCGGAGCACCAGTTCGCGAATGGCTCGGAAACTCATGCCTTTCTCGATGCCGGTAATGTCGATGCGCGGCACCATTATTTCACGGACGACCGTTCGGTCCAGCAGAAAGATCTGGCCGATCATCTGCTTCTCGTCGTCTTCCACGATCGTCTCGCCGATGCCCGCCTCTTCGGCCAAAGTTTCGATGGCGCGTTCGATGATTTCTTCCTTTTCCTCTTCGGAGACCGGCTCGATCACACGGGCGCGGCCCAGCGCGCGACGGCACACCCAGATGACCGGGTAACAGACGAAGTAGATGAACGCAATGAGCCACAGGTGACGCAGCATCTGCGGACTGACTGCCCGTCGTGAAGCCCGCCGGCTCCAATGCTCGACGATCAAAACGTAGGAAAACCAGGCCATAAGCAGTCCCGGCAGGATCAAGAAGTACGCCGCCGCCTCCAGCCGACGGGCGAGGCTTTCCATCACGCGCACCACCGCGGCGGTCGAGAGAATGAGCACAGCCGATTTGTAGACTATCGCAATCTGAAGGAAAGTGCGCGGATCATCGGCCAGCCGGGTCAGAATGGTGCGCTTGCGCCCGGTCAGTCTCAGGCCGATCTCCTCCAGATCATCGGGACCGACGTACACCGCGCGCGAATACAACGAGACGAGATACGCCGTAACATAGCACAAAACGATCAGGACAATGCCGATGAATTCATACATAATCAGCAGTCTCCGTGCCGGCGGGCCCGGAACAACGCCTCGCGTGAAACCATTCTCCTGCGCCGGGCCGGTACGTCGTGATCGTAACCGAAGAGGTGCAAAAAACCATGACAGGCCAGCCGCAGATACTCCTCAAAGCGACCATGCCCGGCTTCGGTCGCCTGCCGGGCGGCTGTGCGAACGCTGATGTAAACTTCGCCGACGGTACTATCGGCTTCGTCGGGTTCGTCCAGTGAAAAAGACAGTACGTCGGTGGAGCGGTCGATACCGCGAAAGCGAAGGTTGAAGCGGCGCATGGCGGCGTCGGTGGTGAAGATAAGGTTGACGTTTCCTTTTCGGCGCGGCGCCTCGGCCGCAGCCACGAGATGGAAGAGGCGCTTCAATTGAGCCATGGGAAGGCGCACCTGAGTTTGTTTATGTACGGACAAGGTCATGCGCGTTTGGCTTTCTTTGCCTCCCCGACGGCCGACGGATAAACGACACGATGATGAAACGACGCAATCAACACCTGTGCGAAGGCTTCTTTCATACGCGCCAGGTCCTTCAGGGTCAGCGGGCACTCGTCCAACTCGCCGGATTGAAAGCGATCGTCGATGATTCGCTGGATGAGGTGCTCGATCCGCGCCGGCTTCGGTTCATCCAGGGTGCGGCTGGCCGCCTCGACGGCGTCGGCCAACATGGTGATGGCCGTCTCCCGAATCTGCGGTTTGGGACCGGGGTAACGGTACTTGTCGATGTTCGCAGGGTCCTCGCCTTGTTCGAGAGCGCGGTTGTAGAAGAATGTCTGAACCATAGTGCCGTGGTGCTCCTCGATGAAGTTGAGCACATCGTCGGGGATCTCGGCTTCCTCCCCCAACTGACGTCCGCGCTTTACGTGCGACGACAGAATCAGTGAGGACATGGACGGCGACAGAGCATCGTGTTTGGATTTTACACTGAGTTGGTTCTCGACGAAATACTCCGGGACCTCGATCTTGCCGATGTCGTGATAATAGGCGCCGACGCGAGCCAGCAGCGAGTTGGCGCCGATAGCCTTGGCCGCCGCCTCGGACAGGTTGCCGACGATTATACAATGCTGATAGGTCCCGGGGGCTTCAACGGCCAGCCGTTTCAACAGCGGGTGGTTCATGTCGGATAATTCAAGAAGCGTGATATCGGTGGTGATGCCGAAGAGCGACTCGAAAAAGGGCAGGATGCCGATAGTCAGCAGGACCGATACCATTCCGCCGACCATTCCATAGCCGGTCTCGGTCAGAATGTCGTCGGTCGGGGCGAATTTGAGGTGTTCGACCAGGAACACGTACAAGCCGCTGGCCATCGCCGTGGCGAGCATGATGCCGAAGAACTGCGAGCGCCTGCGAACCCGTCGCGAGCTTAAGACGGCCACCGTCCCGACGGCCATGGCGGCGAGAGTTATCGACAGGTCGAAGCGGTGCATCACGCCCAACAACAGAGCCAGCGCTAACGTGGACAATATGCCGACTTCGGTGTCGAACAGAATCGTCACCATCACCGGAAGAACAGCCAGCGGATAGAGATAAGCGGAGACACCCCACCGTGACAACAGATAGATGAGGAACAACTGCAACGCAAAGACGAAGAACAGCGCCAGCAGCTTGGGGTTGGAGTAGAATATACCCCGCCGAAACATATAAAGGAACAAATACAAGCTGGAGAACGCGGCCAGCACCAGAATGACTCGCGCCAGCACCGGTACGAGCGCCGCCGGCCAGCCCTGCTCGGCCGCCTCCGAGCGCATGGCGCGCGCCATCTGCTCGAGGACCGCCTGCTGGCGTCCGGTGATGCGCCCCCCGTCGCGCACGATTATCTCCCCTTCCTCAACAACCTCCTTGACGTTGTTTATCGTAGACAACTCCTGCTGGAGGCGCTGCTGATACTCGAGTTCGTTCACTTTCAGATTGGGTCGGACGAAGGCGTGCCCGATCAGGTAGGCGAACTCGACGTCAAGAGTCGCGGTGGCGCGGCGGTGGTTCAGGGCCGTCAGCAGACGGCCGTTGGCTTTGGCGGGATTCAGAATGCGGTCCCGCAAAAAGATGTTCTCTCTCTCTCCTCGTCTGACGAGCACGTTGCGACCGGGCGCGCCTTTCAGTGCACTCAGGTCGAGCATGACGCCGACCTCATAGATGTCGTCGCGTAACAACTCCGCCAGCACAGCGACAGTGGCGGATATATCGTCGCGGCGGAACGATTCAACCACGGCCTCGCGGCCCAGCAGAGGAAACAGCTCGGACAGACGGGCCGCGAACTCACTTTCGTTAAGCGGCGTGGTAAGGGGGGTAGTGTCCTTCAGGGAATCAACCACGGCGCGATATCGTTTCAGCCCCCTGATCACGTCACTCACAGTCAGCGTATCGTAATCTACCACCAGCGGCACGGTCAGGCGAATCATCTGCTCTTCTTCCTCAAGCTCGCGGTCGGTCTTGAAGACGGTTATGCGGGAGGGAGCGATGAAGTCGGCGTGCGCGATCTCCCCTGCCCGCGGCATGTCCAGAGGATCGTAAAGAGCCTCACCGGGGTAGAAGACGCCGATGAGCACGGAGGCCAAAAGCAAAAGCAGCAGCTTGCGGGTACGCGAATGCACCGATGTCCGCGGCGCCTGCCGGCTCTCGCTCTGAACCTTGAGGACCTTCTTGATGCGGCGCTTGATTTTCAGAATCAGCGTGAACATATGGCGAACTTGTGTTTCGCCCTACTCCTTGCGTTTCCTCTTCTCAGAGCGTTCGTACGCTTTGATAATCTTCTGCACCAGGTGGTGCCGAATAACATCCTTATCCGTAAGATAAACGAAGCTGATCCCTTCGACGCCCTTGAGAATGCTCTGAACCAGAACCAGGCCCGATTTGCGCGGACGCTCCAGATCGATCTGCGTGATGTCGCCGGTGATGATCGCTTTCGATTGTTCCCCGATACGGGTGAGGAACATTTTCATCTGCGCGTTGGTGGTGTTCTGTGCTTCATCCAGCACCACGAAGGCCTCATTGAGCGTCCGGCCCCGCATAAAAGCCAACGGCGCGATTTCGATCACACCCAGTTCGAGCAGTTTGCGGATTTTGTCCGGCTGCAGCATGTCATACAAGGCGTCATAGACCGGGCGCAAATATGGGTCCACCTTGGCGCGGATATCGCCGGGCAGAAAGCCCAGCGACTCGCCGGCCTCGACCGCCGGTCGCGTGAACACCAGCCGCTTGACTCTATTGGCTTTCAGGTCCGCCACCGCCATGGCCACAGCCAGGTAGGTCTTGCCGGTGCCGGCCGGCCCGATGGAAAACACGACGTCATGGCGGTCGACCGCCTCGACGTAGCGCGACTGTCCCACTGTCTTCGGCTTGATCGCCTTCTTGAGTGCGGAAGTCAACAGGTTCTCGGTAGAGATTTCGGCGGCCGGCCCGTAACCGTTCTCCTTGACCATGCTGATCGCATAGTGGATATACTGCTCGGTAATGATATTCCCCTGCTTGACTCTGGTGACCAGGTCCTCCAGCAAGCGCATTATCCGCTGGACGTCCCGGGGCGCCCCTTCCACCATAACGCGTTCGCCCCGAGCGATCACACGACCGTCGAAACTCGACTCGATGATCCGAAGAAAGACGTCGTTCTGGCCGAACAGCAGGCGCTGATCGACGCCGCCGACTTCCAAACTGCTATATTTCTTCTCAGCCTCTTCCATAGTCCGCCTGACGGCTCACGATGAACGATCTTTCCTGAGCATCAGACCAAGTTCCTCCAACTGCTGCGGGTCCACCTCCGACGGCGCCCCATCCATTAAAGATACGGCGTTGGTGGTTTTGGGAAAAGCGATAACATCACGAATCGACTCGGTGCCGCACATGAGCGACACGATCCGATCGAATCCGGGCGCCAAACCGGCGTGCGGCGGGGCGCCGTATTCGAGGGCGCGCAGGAGAAAGCCGAACATGCGCTCGGCGCGCTCCTGGTCAATGCCCAGAATCGCCAGGATCTTCTCCTGGAGATCGCGCCGGTTAATCCGCTGGCCGCCGGATGCGATCTCCCAACCGTTAGCCACCAGGTCGTACTGCATAGCCCGCGCCCGCCGCCAGGGATGGCTCGGGTCGGACAGCGCGACGTCGCAGTGAAGACCTTCGTCGATCAAGGCCAGGTCTTCTTCTGTCGGATGCGACACGATATTGTGCATGGCCTGGAGGCGGTCGTTCTCCAGGTCATACTCGAACAGCGGAAACTGCGTCACCCAAAGGAAACGCCACTCACCCGGACGCGCCAACTTGTGTTTACGACCGAGAAACAGGCGTAGTTGACCGAGGATTTGCTCGGTCTTCATCCTGGCGTCGGCGACCATGAACAGGGCGTCTCCCTTCTCGGCCCCGGCGGCGCTCACCAGCCGAGCGACCATATCGTCACCAAGAAACCTGGCGATGGGTGATTTGTCCTGCTCGATCGTGCGTAGAACCCAGACCAAGCCGCCGGCGCCGAACAACCGCGCATGTTCGGTCAGTTCGTCAAGCTGTTTGCGCGAGTAACCGGCGCCGTCCTTCAGAACGATACCCTTCACGACGCCGCCTTTCCTGATGTTGTCCGCGAACAGCTTGAAACCGCAGCCGGCGACCGTCGCGGTGAGGTCGATCAGCTCCATGCCGAACCGCAGGTCGGGCTTGTCGATGCCCCAGCGGTTCATCACCTCCTCGTAGGTGAACCGCGGGAACGGCGTCTCAATCTCGACGTCGAGCACCTTCTTGAACAGATCGGCCATCATCCCCTCGGTTACCTGGAAGACGTCGTCGGGGGTAACGTATGACATCTCCATGTCGATCTGAGTGTGTTCCGGCTGTCGATCGCTGCGCAAATCCTCATCGCGCATGCAGCGCGCCAATTGGAAGTACTTGTCGAACCCGGCCACCATCAGTATCTGCTTCAGCAACTGTGGCGACTGCGGCAGCGCGTAGAAGCGACCCTTGGAGACGCGACTCGGCACCACGTAATCGCGCGCCCCTTCGGGCGTGGAGCGGATCAGCATGGGCGTCTCAATTTCATAGAATCCGAGCGAAGTCAGGTAGTTGCGAACGGTCAGCGCGGCCTGATGGCGCAGTTTCATATTCTCTTGCAGCGGCTTGCGGCGCAAATCCAGATAACGGTATTCGAGGCGCAGTTGCTCATGGGCCGAGCATTCGTCGGCGATCTCAAACGGCGGCGTCTTGGACTCGGCCAGGATGTAAAATCGCTCGGTTACCACTTCGATCTGACCGGTCGGCAGCCTGGCGTTCACCGTCCCCTCGGGCCGGCGGCCGACTTTGCCGACGACCGCCGCCACGAACTCGTGTCGGGCGCGGTTGGCCTCGGCCAGCATGGCGGGATCGAACGTCTCCGGGTTGATTACGATCTGGGTCAGACCGTAGCGGTCGCGCAGATCCATGAAGAAAAGGCCGCCCAGGTTGCGATAGCTGTTGACCCAGCCGTTGAGGCGGACCTCCCGGCCGACGTCGGCCGACCTCAGTTCACCGCAGGTATGAGTACGTTTCAGTTCGGAAAAGGGGGGCATTAATCCTCATTATCTTGTTGTCACTGCGTTATATCGGCACCTCTGGGCCGACGTTAAGAGGGACGGTCGCGCCCTCGGCTGCAACTAAAGGTATGGTTTGCGGCGGATCAAGTCAAGAGGCGTCCGATCCGGGCGGCATAGGGTGACTATATGGTAGCTGGTCAGCGGTAGGCGTCCCAGGCTGCGGCCAGCCCGGTCTGGAGGTCGTCCGGCATCAGGGCAGTGTCGGCATAGTAGCCGTCGAAAACCACTCGCCCGGAGATTACCGTGTAGACCCAATACTCGGAGTACAGACAGCCGGCGGTACAGTCCCCCCAGGCGTTACGGAAGAAATAGACAAGGCGCTGATCCGGCTCGGCCGGGAGCAACATGGGCTGATCCCCCAGGTAGTAGTTGGGCACGGCGAAGCGCACGCCGGGGAGTTGGGCGTATGATTCAGCCAGCCGTTCCGGATTCAACGGATCGGCGAACTGTATTTTGAGGATGTGAAAGGCCGGCGCCGACAGATCGACGCGCTCGACATTATTAAGCAAGTTCAGCGAGTCCCAGCCGTGGTACCGTTCGCTGGAAATCAGTTCATACGTCCAGTCATCGAAGCCGACCACCAGCCGTCCCGGCTCCCACGGTTCGTGGAATCTCAACTCCACCTCCGGGACGAGGTCCCGCTGACTTTCCCTGATAATGCGAAGGTCCGACCGGATGCGTTCGTACAAGGCGGGCGGCGCGGTCAGTTGGCGTGACAGCCATAAGGTGATGTTATACGCTTCCCGCTCCGGTTGCGTCGGCGCCAGTTGCGGGGCGTCGTCCAGATCGAACGACGGTGAAACCAATCCATCCCTGCCGCATCCGGCCAACGTGACAACCATCACCGGCAAGCCAACGAGTATGACCAATCTGGTGAATCGCATGCTTTCAGTGTGATCTATCGGTAGGTCGGAGGAAAGCTGAAGCGTGCGAGCGGCGGCGCGCACGATGGCATGCAAGCCCATCGGTCTTTCGTAAACGCCGCCGACTGTTCGTGCGTAAATCTGTTGACAGAATCGTCGGCTTGTTGCTATTTTACGCTAAGCTGTAAACGGCTGCGGTCGATATGGTTACTATGAATATTTCGCGTGCGTTGACGGAGGATCTGGTCAAGCTGGAAATGACCACGGCGGTGGAGCCGTTCGAGGAGGGCGGCTCGCTGGAAAAGTGGCGCCAGCAGGGCAAAGAAGACATCCTCAATGAATTGGTCAGCCTGTTGGAAGTGGGCAACCGCATCGGCAACCGCACCAAACTGCTGAACGATTTCATCAATCGCGAGCGAAAAGCCACTACCGCTATCGGCGACGGTATCGCCATCCCTCATATCCGTTCGAAACAAGCGAAGGAGTTCATGATCGCCTTCGCGCGATCATCCGCCGGCTACGATTTCGGCAGTCCCGACGGCCGGCCGACGCACATGTTCTTTGTTATGGCGGCGCCGCCGTACGATGACTCACTTTACCTGCGCGTTTTCAAGTCACTAATGGAGATGCTTCAATACGAATCGTTCCGCGAAGAACTGATGAACGTCTCCCACCCGGGCGAATTGATCCGCGCCATTCGCGGCATGGAGTGACAGGCAAGCCGGCCAACCGGCAACTCGCACTAAGCGCGGCTACCTCCGGTCACGTGGGGTTTTTGTGTGGTCGAAGGCCGCATCTTCCGGCCAGTCGTTTTTTGTGTTCTCGACCCAGCCCTCGACGTTATATTGAGTAACATCGGAACCAGATGAATCCGAGGTCGTGTTCTGCCGTTTAGTGAGATCTGTTAACCGGAAGAGGATTTGATATGAAGTTTGAGGACCGACTGGACGGTAACGTAGTGACGTTCACCATGTCCGGCAAGATCATGGGCGGCGATGAGTCAACGCGCTTCCACGGACGAGTGCGCGAGTACATCAATCTGAACAAGAAGAACATCGTCATCGACCTGACCAAGGTGGAGCGGATCAACTCGGTGGGGTTGGGGATGCTGATCTCGGCGCTGACCACGGTCAAGAGCGCCGGCGGTCGGTTGGCGATGGCCAACATCACTTCGATCGAGTCGATTCTGTCGCTGACCAGATTGATCACGGTATTCGAGACCTACGATAGCCTGGAGACAGCGCTGGAGTCGTTCGAGTCGGGGAGCAGGAGATCTCGCCCTCAATCATTTCCGCAAGAGGGCTCGTAGAAGAAGGTGTCGGTTGGGGGGGTGTCGGGCGCCCTCGCCCGACGCTTGGCATCTAGCGCAAAGGCTGTTAGACTGGGACGCCTGACTGCACAAAGTATGAGATCACCACGTCCGCCTTCGGCGGTCTGGCGATGACGATCCCTGGGGTTTTTCGACACCCCCCTGCGGGTGAGTCAAAAAACCCCGAGCCTCCCCCCAATTCGCCATCCATTCTTCCCTCCATTCCTTCATTGCCAAAAGTGGTCCTATTATGTATATTTTATACTGGACGAGATACCGCCGAAAGGTCCGGCGCTGGTTCAGCATCGTACATTTGCCCTCAGCCACTACCGAGACTGAGCCGCACATCGTACGATCAGCCTCACCATCGCGTGAGCCACCTCGCCGCGGGGTGAGGTCGGCGGCCTGAGCCGTTGAAGGCGCCGGCAGTGACGAAATAGGAGACAATGATGATCCCAAGAGTAACTACCGCGAGCGCCGTTCTGCTGTTGATCCTGGCGCTGTCGGCCGCCCAGCCGGTCCGCGCAACTTTTTCCATCGTAGCCGTCGATACGGTCACGGGGGAGGTCGGCGGCGCCGGCGCTTCATGTATCGCCGGGGCGCAGATTATCAATGACATCATCGAGTCGGTCGGAGCCGTGCACACTCAGGCCTGGTACATAGCGGGTAATCAGCAAAATGCTCATGTCCTTCTGGAAGCCGGCCTGACTCCGGATTCGATCATCAGTTGGCTTTACGACAACGACGTCCAGGGTCGTCCTGAGTGGCGCCAGTACGGAGTCGTCACGCTGGCCGGCAACGGCGCCTCGGCCGGTTTTACCGGTGTCGCCACCGACGATTGGAAAGGCCATTTGACCGGACCGGGCTATGCGATCCAGGCGAATATCCTTCTCGGCCCGCAGATTATCGATTCCATGGAGTTCGAGTTTCTCACCACCGAGGGACCGCTGGAAGAAAAGTTGATGGCGGCGTTGGAGGCGGCGAAGGTGCCGGGCGCCGATACGCGATGTATGCCGTCGGACAAGTCCTCGATCTCGGCCTTCATCAAAGTAGTCCGCCCCGGCGACGGTGGTACGCCGTATCTTTGGAAGGTGATTCCCAACACCAGCGGCTCGACCGACCCCATCGATCTACTGCGTGACGCCTTCGACGCCTGGAAACTGCTCAAACAAGCCGACGCCGACTTCTCCACGGTCGGCGCCTCGCCCCTCTATCTCGAAGCCGAGGGTGTGATGACCGCGACGGTTACGGTAACGCCGTTGAACAACGAGGGAGACCTGCCGACTGATGGTGTGGCGTCGGTTTTGCTGGCCAATTCGGGCGGGGGCGGACTTGAGCCGGTTGCAACCGACAACGGTGACGGGACCTTCAGCGGGGTGCTGACCGTCGCGACTATGCCCGGGGTTGACACGGTGACGGCCTCAGTCGATGCCGGAGGAGCCTTGATCGTCTTGAACCAGCGACCGGTAGTGACATATTATCGGTGCGGTGACATCGACGGCACCCTGACCGATCTGGTCGACATCGCCGATTTGATTTATCTGGTCGATTACATGTTCAGCGGCGGGCCGACACCGCCGATACTGCCCGCGGTCGACGTCGACGGCTCCAGCGGCGAACCGGACATCGCGGACCTGGTGTACCTGGTCGACTACATGTTCAGCGACGGTCCCGCACCGCTCTGCCAGTGAAGAATGAAGAAGTCTTTGACACTGCCGACAGGAGATAGCATCCGGCATCGACGTGCGGAACTTTTCGCACGCCGACCGGTTCTGGACAACATAAGGACACTGCGCCGACCACCGTGCCGTCGGACACGGCCTTCGGTAGTAAGGATTCCGGCAGGGTTATTTTGAATCGAAAACAGTCATTCCCTACAGGTATAGGAGAACCTAATGAGACGTAATCACATCATGGGATTGGTGATCCTCTTGGCTCTGATGTCGGCGACCTCGGTGACGGCGCAGATCAGCACACCCGGCACGCCGGTCAGCTTCGAGCGGTCACTCCGCGGCGATCTTGTCACCGTTGAAACCGGGCCGGTCGACGTAGCGGCGCTCTTGGCCGAGGATGAAATCGAGGAAGCCGAGGGTCTGCCGTTCCGATTCGGCGCTCCCTTCGATGTCGACTACGGCGTCGACAACTCGGGACAGTGGGAGGATCTGCCTAACGGCGATGGGATCTGGCGTCTCAGGATCAGTTCGCCCGGCGCTTTCACAATCAACCTGCTTTACAGCCATTACCGCCTGCCGCCGGGCGCGGAACTGTACATATACAGCGAAGACCGCAGCCATGTGATCGGCGCTTTCACCGAGCGCAACATCCAGGACCACGGCGAATTCTCCACCGCCCCGATCAAGGGCGACGTCTGCATCGTGGAGTACTACGAGCCGGCGGAAGTGCGCGGTCAGGGGCAGTTGGTGATTTCTCGAATCGTGCACGCCTACAAAGACATCTTCAGCTACTTCAAGGATGCCGACGGTTTCGGCAGTTCCGGTTCCTGCAACAACAACGTCAACTGCCCGGAGGGGGCCGACTGGCAGGACGATAAGCGCGGCGTGGCCATGGTCCTGCTGTCCAACGGCACGCGTTGGTGCTCGGGATCGTTGGTCAACAACGTACGCCAGGACGGGACGCCGTACTTCCTGACGGCCAACCATTGTCTTGGCAGTGAATCAACCTGGATCATCATGTTCAAATACGAGAGTCCCACCTGCTCGAATATCAACGGTCCGACCAATTACACTATCTCCGGCACCACCCTGCGGGCCAGTTACTCCAGTTCCGATTTCGGACTGGTCTTGCTCAGCTCGGCTCCGCCGGAGAGCTATGAGCCTTACTATAACGGCTGGTCGAACATAAACACAGCCGCCTCGTCGGCGGTGGGGATCCACCATCCCGCCGGCGACATCAAGAAGATCTCGTTCGAGTACGACCCGGTGACCTCGACCAACTACCTCCAAACCTCGGGCACCACTCACTGGCGGGTGGGGCAGTGGGACGACGGCACCACCGAGGGGGGATCGTCCGGGTCTCCCCTGTTCGATCCCATGCATCGTATCGTGGGCCAGCTTCACGGCGGGTATGCCTCTTGCCAGAGCCTCACCGCCGACTGGTACGGCAAGTTTTCGTTGTCGTGGACCGGCGGCGGGTCCTCGTCGAACCGCCTGCGTGACTGGCTCGACCCGGACAACACCGGCACCCAGGTGCTCGACGGCTACGATCCCTACGCCGGTGTCCGCATCGAGCACACGCCGCTGTCCGACACGAAAGATACGTCGAACGCCTACGAGGTCGTGGCGGTGATCACGTCCAACACCAGTCTGGTGTACGACTCGCTCCTGTTATACTACGACGCCGGTTTCGGCTGGGTGCTCGACACCCTGACGCCCGGGAGCGGCGCAAACGAGTACTTGGGCTATATCGCGGCTCAGTCGCCGGGCACCGATATCGACTACTATCTCTTTGCCCTGGACACCAACGGCAAGGCGGACACTACCGAAATTTATGGTTTCCGAGTCATCGACTATGCCCTTTTCGTGACGCCGGAAGAAGACACGCGCAGCGCTCCGGCGTACGACACCGTCTGGTACGACCTGACCGTGACCAACGACGGCGTTCTCGATGACGAATACAGCCTGTCGTTCGCCGGCAACAACTGGACTACCGCGCTGTGGGACGAATCGGGCAGCACGCCGGTGTCAAGCACGGGCCTGTTGGCGGCGGACGAGTCGTTCAACTTCACGGTGAGCGTGGTGATACCCTACAGCGCCTTCTGCGACTACGACAGCGTGGCGGTGACGGCCACCTCAGTGGGCGACGGATCGCTTTCGGCCCAGGCGCGATTGAAAAGCTACTCCAACGGCACGACCGGCAGTTTCCCCTGGTCGGATTCGTTCCCGGAAGACACCTTGTTTAGCATCCGCTGGGTGTACAACGCCGGCGCCGACGTTACTTTTGAGGCGCTCAACCCACCCAGCCCACCCTATGCCGTGAACCTCAACGGCGAGTATGACACCCTGGTGACGCAACCCATCGATCTTACCGGGCAGGACGGGGCCGTCTTGTCGTACTACTTCCAGCGCGGCGGGAGCGGTAATCCTCCGGCCGTGGGTGACGATCTTTGGCTGGACTACAAGAACTCAAGCGGCGTCTGGACAAACCTGGCTCACCACGAAGGCGGCGGTTCGGCCATGACCGAATTCGAGTTGGCTTTCGCCGAACTGCCGGCCGATGCGCTGCATAATAATTTCCAGTTGCGTCTGCGTTCGGCCGGAGATTGTTCCACCTGCGACGACTGGTACATCGACAACATTCGGTTCGACTTCGCTCCGGACATCGCCGCGACGCCGTCACCGATCATGGTTTCCCTGCCCCAGGGCGACTCCACCACCCGCGACCTGGTGATCGACAACAACGGTCAGGGCAGCCTCGACTATAATGTTACGGTGCAGTTGGCGCTGAAGGACGCCGGCGCGTTTACGTCGCTGGTTGAGGCCGGCCGGGTGGAACCGCCGGTGCGCGATCACACCATAGATGAGAGCGACTTCCTGGCCGCTAAAAGCAGCGAGAGCGGCAACATGGGTCTGCCGGTGCTGTATAATGCCGGCGGTCCGGACGCCTTCGGATATTATTGGATCGACTCCGACGAACCGGGCGGTCCCGTTTTCGCCTGGGAAGACGTTTCGACCACCGGGACCGATCTGATCGGATCGCTCGGCGACGATAATTACGTAGGGCCGCTTGATCTCGGGTTCGACTTCCCGTTTTACGGCAACGTATACAACTACATTTATGTCGGTTCCAATGGCATTGTAGGCTTCGCTCCGACCGGCATGAATGTGCGGACCGAGCGGCCATTCCCCGATACGACCAGCCCGAATAACATCATCGCCTGGCTGTGGGATGACCTCAATCCGGACGACCCGAATAATTCCGCCGCTCACGTCTATGTGGACACCGGCGGCGGACGATGCGTCATTCAGTTCGTCGATTATCCGGAGTACTCCGCCGGCGCGGGGGACGTGGTCACCGCCGAGGTCATTCTGGAAGCGGACGGTTCAATCAAGCTGCAATATCTGTCCATTGCGCCCGGCTTCGATGTCCTTTCGTGCGCGGTGGGGATTGAGAACAGCGGCGGCAGCGATGGCCTCGAGGTGGTCTATCAGGCCGCTTACCTGCACAGCGGTTTGGCGGTGCTGATCATCAACCCCTATCAGTGGCTGACGGTGAGCCGGACTTCAGGCATACTACCACCCGGCGAAGCCGACACCATCCTGTGCGACTTCGTGACCGAGGGGCTTGACACCGGGCTGTACGAGGCGTCGATCGTGATCAACTCGAACGATCCCGACCCATTGGACAACCCGCTGACGGTGCCCGTGGAGTTAACCGTGACCGGAGGCGGACCGGGATGGATCTGCGGCGATATCGACAGTGACGGCGATGGACCGAACATCGGTGATCTGATCTATCTCGTGGACTATATGTTCAACGACGGACCCGCCCCGACCGTCATGGACGCCGCCAACGTGGACGGCATGAACGGGATCGACGTCGGCGATCTGGTGTACCTGGTGGATTACATGTTCAACGCAGGTCCTCCGCCGAATTGTCCGTGACGGCTCGGCTGTCACAGGCCGTTGACTGAACCTACGGCGACTGCGGCGTCGGGCGCCCCCGCCCGACGCCGGTTCGACAACAGAGCGGCCGTCAGGCGAGTCGCCTGCCGGCGCCATGATAGAAAAGCAAACGGCTACCTGATCGATCTCAGGTAGCCGTTTTCATTTTTCGAAAGCTGCGCATGTATCCGCTGAACGCAGGGTTATTCGCCGTGCAGCTTGGAGTGTTGATCGCCGGCGGTTACAGCCCTGACCAGCCACGGCCGATAGATATAAGATATGGCAACGGCTGCACGCAAAACCGTCCTGTACGGCAAAGTCGTGGACGACCGGGAGCGCTCTCAAATCGAGGCGTCCTTGGCCAACGGTAAGGCCGACGTCGCTTGGCATGACGAGCCGATTCTTTTCCAACCGGATTCCGGCGTTTCGCTGGTGTTCGTCGATCTCGACGATCCCGATTTGGCCGCGCCCGAGTTCCTGATGTCGGTCGCCACGGCCGGTGAGGGCGTCACGGTGGTCGGCAAGGCGTCGACGCCGACGCTCGAATTGTCGCGACGGCTGTCCAAATTCGGCGTTTCGGAGATTCTGCCGGCCGACCGGTGTCTGGAACGGCTCCACAAGTTCCTGAACGATCTCGAATCGGTCGGAGACGATGAGAGGTCGGCGCCGTCCAAATACCGCGCGGAGGCGCTGGTCGGCGTCTCGCCGCATATCGCCGAGATTCGCAAGACGGTTAGGCTGCTGGCGGACGTCGATTTCCCCAGCGCTCTCATCCTGGGCGAAACCGGTTCCGGCAAGAGCCTGGTGTCGAAAATCCTGCACCACACCGGCGCGAGGTCCAAACACAACCTGGTGGAAGTGAACTGCTCGGCCATTCCCGACGACTTGTTTGAGTCGGAACTGTTCGGCCACGCCCGCGGCGCTTTTACGGACGCCAAAAAAGAAAAGATCGGCCTGTTCGGATACGCCCAGGACGGCACCCTCTTCCTCGACGAGGTGGGCAATTTGTCACCCTCGGCTCAGGCCAAGCTGCTGAAAATTCTCGAGGACAAGAAACTGCGCAAGGTGGGGGACGTCGAGGAACAGGACATCAACGTACGGGTGGTGACGGCCACCAATCTTGACCTTCAGAAGGCCATCGCCGGCGGCGGTTTTCGCGAGGATCTTTTCTACCGGCTGAATCTCCTGACGATAGAGGTGCCGCCGCTACGACAGCGAACCGAAGATATCCCCGGCATTGCCGAGCATTTTCTCAGGTTCTACGGCACATTATACGGTAAGCCGGATATGTCTATCGATGACCAGGCAGTGTCGCGGATGATAGAGTATTCCTGGCCGGGCAACATAAGAGAGCTGAGCAATGTCATCGAACGGGCGGTTCTGCTGGCCCACAGCCGCGTGATCCACGTTAAGGACATCAAGACGGCCATGTGCAACAGCCGCTTGACGCCCGCCGATCGCCGCAGTCTGGTGATCGACGTCCCGCCCCAGGGCATCTCACTGAGCGACATAGAGCAGAACGTGGTCATGCAGGTTCTCAGCATGTGCCAGTGGAACAAAACCGAGGCGGCCAAGTTTCTGAACATCTCCCGTCCCCGCCTCAGGCGGATTATCGGCGACACCGTCCCGGAACAAAACCGTCGCCGGCGGTAAGACCGGAACATTCTGTTCCAATCGCTCTTATTATCCTCCAAACCATTGCGTTTCAAGTTGAAACCGTCCGGGCCGGACCGATGGCGGAACGAATCGTTCCATGACGGATGAAATCGGCCGGTCGAGTGAAACTTCGACTTGCGGCCGTAATCTGCTGTTGCACTTACGAATATCTTTGGGGTTGACAGGCGGCACCGGGCTTGCATAAGGACCCCTCGGAAGGTATGAAATCAATGGAGACACACATTACACCGAGGAGTTCACTCATGGGTAGTCATCAAATCAACCGCCTGTCGCTGAAGCTCGCGGCCCTCGTTCTTGTGGCCGTGGCGCTGATCGCCGGTTGTTCGCGTACACCGCTGGGTGTCGAGAACGAGCCAACCGAATCGACGGAACCTACTCTCCTTTCGCGCGCTCCGCAGGCGGACGGTTCGCCGAGCTTTTCGCCGGTCCCGATGTACGCTGAGCAAGTCATTCCGACCGCCACCGGCGGCGAGCTTTCCTTGCTGGACGTTACCCTGAGCGTCCCCGTGAAGGCCGTCGACAACGATACCCTGTTCAGCATCTTGATTCCTGATCCGAACGTTTTCTACAACGAGTTCGGCACCGACGGTCTGGTGTTCAGTCGACCCGTCACGGTCACCATGTCCTATCGCGACGCCGACCTTACCGGCGTTAACGAGTCCACCATCCGCATCGGATGGCTGAATGAGACCACCGGTCACTTTCACGACATCGAGTGCGTGGTCGACTTCGAAAGCAAGACGGTCACCGGTACACTGGATCACTTTTCGGCCTACGGCCTGATTTCGGACTGAGCTGGAGCTGATACCCCAAGACGAAAGAATTTGGAATATAAGATGAAAGAGCTGACGACAAAACCGGCAAGCCGTGATTTCGGATCGGGCATCACCGACGGCGTCGCGCTATTGCACCTTGCTCGGGGTTGGCTCCAACAGGGAAATCCGGTCGTGGCGATTGATCTCTTAGACTCAGCCATCGCTTCGAATGAGGCGGAACGAGACGAACAACTCCGCGCCGGCATTCTCAAGGAAACCGGCCGCGCTCACATGATGCAGTCCGAATGGGGCTGCTCCGAGGCGAACTATCTGGAGGCTCAACGCATCTTTATGGGCCTGGAGGATCTTCAGGGAGCCGCCGAGTGCGCCCGCAACCGGGCCAATACGTTTTTCCAGCAAGGTGAGTATCGCAGGTCCGAGGAACTCTGCCAGCAAGCCCTCCGGTGGACTACCGAGATATCCAACTACCAGCTTCGAGCGACGATACTGAACACGCTGGGCGCCATCAAGTCGGCCACCGGTGAGCATCGCGAGGCGATCCAGGTGCTCAGCCTGTGTCTGGCCGATTTCGAGAGCGCCGGCAACCGTATCCGCCAAGGGTACGTGTTGCTCAACATGGGCCTCACCTATACCGAACTGGCGGAATACCCCGCCGCCATCTCGAGTCTCAATCAATCGCTGGCTATCGCCCTCAGTGAGAAAGACCTGATCCTGGTTGAGATCTGTTATCAGAATATCGCCAAGTGCTACCTTGCGCAGAAACAGACCAACCTGGCCAAGTCGGTGATCGACACCGCCCGGAAAATCCTGCCGGGACTCAACTCGCAGGCGCTGACAACCGAACTCAATCTTATCGACGGCCGGATACTGCGCGCCCTCGGGCACGTCAGGGCGGCCGAGGAACTGTTGGAGACAACCGCTAATATGGCGCGTCAGAATAATCTGACCGCTCTCGAAGCGGAGGTTATTTACGAGCAAGGGCTGCTGGCCAAAGATTCAGGCGCCGCCGGTGTGGCGCGAGTGAAACTGGAAGCCGCGGCCAACCTGTTTCGACAGATCGGGCTGGACAAACAGTTCCAACTGGCGATTCAGGCTTTGAACCAGATGAAGAGTCGCATGGATGGATGACAACGGCGCCACTCGGGACGACAACCTCGAGCAGTTGATAAACGGCGGCCCGGCCGGTCGTGAACCGGACTGGGCCGCCACTCTTCAGAATCTCATGACATTGGCCAAAGAGGCCAATAAGTCTTTTGAATTCGAGCGCGCCCTCAACTATCTGAACACTCTGGAAGAAATCTGGAACGCCAAGGGGCTGCCCGAATTCTCACTTGAGTTGAGAATCGAGTTGTACCTTGAGAAGGGGAAATCGTATGCCTCCCAGGGTCAACTTGACGTGGCCATCGCCGAGTACCAAAAGACGCTGGAATACTGCCGTGACCCCGGCCAGCTCAAAACACGGGCGGAGATCTTCACCCAGATCGGACAGCTTCTGGCCAAGCAGGGAGACCACGATCGCGCTCTCGGCTTCATTCAGAGAGCCATCGGCGCCTACCGCCGCCGGAACGACCAGGTCGGCCTCTGCAAGGCGATGCGCAACCTCGGCGTCGTCTATGTCGAGCTGGGCGAGTTCGAAGAAGCCGAAATGACCTACCACGACGCCATCGACCTGGCCGAACACACCGACGACCGACTGCTCTACGCCGACCTCGTCAACAACCTCGGCGCCATCATGAACATGAAAGGCAACCGCCACGAAGCTCTCAGACATTACCTGGAATCTCTGGAGATCTACAAGTCGCACGACGAAATCAGAAAAGCGGCTTACACGGAAAACAACCTGGCCATCTCCTTCGCCGAGCAGGGCATGAATCAGGAAGCGTTCGACTACTTCCGCCGCGCCTACCGGACGGCCGTCACCATCAAAGACGCCTCGCTAACTCTGATAGTGGACATCAACCTGGCCGACCTTTACCTCAAAAAGGGAGCGCTTTCCGAAGCCAAGCAGCACTGCCGCAAAGCCGAACAGCATCTTTTGCAGGCGGGCCTGAAAAACGGCCACCTCGTGGAAACCAAGAAGATCGCCGGCAAGATAGCCTTCCAGGAAGAACAGTACGAGACCGCCCTCAGGCAGTTCAATGAAGCCTATGACACCTCACGTGAGGTCGGCGCCCGGTTTCTTGAGGCGGAGGTGCTTCTGGAGCGCGGCAAGCTGCTGGCGGCCATGGAGCGTCATTTCGACGCCCTGAACGATCTGGAGTCATCGTACCGCATGTACTCCGACCTGCGCGCCGAGGGAAAACGGGAGCAGACCGAACGGGTGATCGACTCCATCGAGCGGTTGTACCTCGACGTCTTCGACATCATGGCGCGGGAGGTCGATCTAAAGGATCCGTACACCAAAGGTCACTCCGATCGAGTGGCCTCGCTGGCCTTGTTGCTGGGCAAGGAAGTGGGTCTGCGCGCCAACACGCTGAAGACGATCGTGGCCGCCGCCCTGCTGCACGATATCGGCAAGGTCAAAGTCGACGACGGCATACTCAAGAAGCCGGGGAAACTCACCGACGAGGAGTACCAGGCGATCAAAAAGCACCCCGAGTTCGGTCTGGAGCTTCTTCACGGGAAGGACTTCCCCTGGGACATCAGGCCGCTGGTCCTGCACCACCACGAACGATGGAACGGCGGCGGCTATCCGCGCGGCCTGAAAGGGGAGGACATTCCGCTGGGCGCGCGCATTATCGGTATCGCCGACGTCTTCGACGCTTTGACCTCCGACCGCGTCTACCGAACCGCTTTCGATACCGAGAAAGCGCTGGCCATGATGACCGAAGACTCCGGTGTGGCGTTCGACGGCGTGCTGCTGGATCGCTTCGTCCAGTTGATTACCCGGGGTCGGGCGGATCGGGTTATCAACTCACGCACCAGCGAGCATGAGATGTACAGCATCTGGTCGCAGTGCATGAATGAGGTCACCGGCGCGCCGGAAACCGCCGACATCAGAAGCGCATGGTGAACTGGGTCTGCTGATTGAGGACGGAGCGGACCAACTGCCGCCGTCGCAATCAGCTACTTCATCAAAAGCATCTTACGTGAGACTATTCTATCACCTGACTCAAACCTATAGAGATAGACTCCGGATGACACGGGACGACCGGCTGCGTCTACCCCATTCCATTCGGCCGAGTGATGTCCGGCCGGCAACTGCCGATCCATCAATGTGATGACCTTTTGGGCGAGGATATTGTAGATTTCGATCCTCGCTTGACCTGCTTCAGACAGTGTGAAGGCGATTACGGTTTTCGGATTGAAGGGATTAGGGTAGTTCTGTGACACGCTGAAGACAAACGGTAACTTCTCGTCGGTGGTCGTCTCCTCGGCCAGCTTGGAGCCTTCTCCGGTCGCTCCATGACAGTAGGGTTGCTTCCACGTCATTGGAGAGGATCGGTCGACAGTACCCAATGACACTCTCGTACCCTGATCCCAGTAGTTACAGGTAGCATATATTGTGTCGTTGCCGAAAGGGTTGCGGACGGAAAACAGGGGGAACTTATACTTCAGACTACCGATGATTGTGTCCGAAAACCAGAATTCGTTTTCTGCTGTGTCAGGATAAGTACCGAGGTCGAAAAAGGAGCCACCCGATGGACAGTTCACCCCGTTATCATCCGTCAAATCGAAGCAACTGCGAATGACCTTGCACGACGCGTCGGCACCGATGCCGTCGATAGCCGTCCCCATAGCGGGGGTTACACCGTCTCCCCCAAAGACATCGCTGTTGAAATGACAGCTATCTATGAACAGGTCGGCAGTATCATGAATGGCAATACCGTTATAATAGTTCAGGAATTCGCAACCATCAAGGTCAATCTCACTGACTCCATAAACAGCGAGGCCATAGTACGAGCCGGAATGCCTCCAGATATCGGTACTAAATTCAACGTCTTCGACATCCACGTGCGCATCCTCAAACCGCGCACCATAATCGGGACCGGAGATTAGACTGCTCCAGAATATGGACGTGTCGGTTGAAGCGTCCACCCTGAAACCGGTGGTTGTCTCGCCATCAGAGATAATGGTATCTCGGTTCATGAAGAACTTGTTGTTCTCCAGCCAGATGCCGTAATCGTCGCAGTCCTCAACGCGCGTGTATGTGATAGTGTCAACGTCGCCTTCCTCAATGTGAATTCCGATCTCAGCATGCTTGATGATAGTGTTGTCACAAAACAGGTGACCGCCGTTGATAATTCGGATGCCGTACCAGGTAGGGATAGTCGCAGAGTCAGGGGCCAAAACAATGCGACCGGCGGAAGTGCCGTCAATCCGAAGCTCCCCTTCATCTACGATGAATTCGATCAGAGTAGTATCGGTCCCGCTCTTGAGTGTATCCCTGTTCTGAGCAACTGTGATTCCGGTGGTGTTGATCGTCAAGGTCTGACCGGAGTCTATAGTTACATCGCCGTCTACAAATACGCAGATGTCTCCGCTCCACAATGTGTCAGTACCACCAAACCAAGAAGTGTCTGGGGTGCCGGACCAGGACTCCTGTAGCACCACTGTTTTCAAGAGCAATCCCTCACCGGGAGCGAAATGATATGTCCATTCTACGGTATGATCGTCGCACGATGCCCATACCGTGTCGCAGGTATTGGCGTAGACATCCCACACTTCGTGAACACCAGTGCCGGGCATGTAGATGGTCACTGACTGAGTGTCGAGGTGGTCATACTCACCATCGTCTACGCGACGATTTAGAACATAGGCATAGTTTTCGGAGTTATACTCAAAGAATCCGACCTGAATGAAAGCGCTGTCGTATGTTGCGAGAGACTTCACGCTGTCGATAAACGAACCGTCCAACGTAGCGAGATTGTCCGTCTCGCGTCCGGCAGATTGCCAGTCAGCATTCAGGAAGAAGTAGGCCATAGAATCCAGATAGTAGTTAATGTCTCGGACATCGTCCCAAAACGGTCCGGGTACTATACGTCCGTCCTCAACGTTCATAAGTCCCTTGCAGACGTATGAACCGTTCCGGGCTTGCCGGAGACAGAATTATGTGAGAGATTACTGTCATGGCAAGACAAAGCAGGTATTCACCGGAGGTCCGGGAACGGGCCGTGCGGATGGTTGAAGAGCATCGCGAGGAGTA